>LSQX01396308.1_pt1 | contig 15885 bp, 15 predicted proteins | sample 654561 | NCBI WGS metagenome assembly LSQX01 (sample SAMN04489861, study PRJNA283612) | anaerobic digester metagenome | isolation source: 4 biogas reactors fed with cattle manure at either 37C or 55C with and... | place: Denmark: Kongens Lyngby | collected 2014 | reverse complement strand
GTCCCCGGCGCCTGCCGGGCGAGCCCGGCGGGGAACTGGAGGGCGACCGAGCGTGCCCCGCGTTCGCGGAGCCGCTCGATGAGATCAGAGACAGGTATCAACGACACGCACCTGTGTCTCGGAGACCTCGATCTTCACCAGGGTCTTGAGCGGTCGGCCGATATCCGCGTCCCCCCGGCCGATGACGACGCAGATGTCGGCGATCTCGGCGCCCGTCATCTCGATCGCACTGATGAGGGCGCGGAGCGTCCCGCCGGTGCTGCAGACGTCGTCGATGATCACGACCCGGTCACCCGGATTGACGCCGTTTAAGTAGAGCTCGCCCTTCGAGTAACCGGTGGCCTGGTGGACCGCGACCTCGCCGGGGAGGCCGTAAGGGCGTTTCCTGACGACCACGAGGGGGATGTCGGTCATCATCGAGAATGCAACGCCGATGTGGATGCCCATAGCCTCGCAGACGACGATCTTGTCGACGTCCGCAAGGTCCAGGCTCCGCACCATGGCGCACCCGATCTCGCGGAGGAGCGCGGGCTCGAGGAGCGGCACCCCGTCGGTGATCGGGTTGATGAAGTAGTTGTACTCTCCCCGCTTCATGACCGGGGAGGTTTCCAGCGAATGAATCAGGCGTTCAAGCATCGATATCACCCATATCTACAAGGAACCGCTCGATGACGTCGCGGGTGACGTGGGGCATGCAGACGGTCCGCATATGCCCGCTCCGGGTCGTCGAGACCCGCCACCCGGGGGGCGTCCGGTCGCAGGAGAACGTCGCCACGTTGACGTCGGGGGAGACGGCTCTCGGGAAGCCGAGCGCCTCCATCCCCTCGATCAGCCTCCGGGTGTTCTCCATGCACCCGGCGACCACCGCCCGCATCCCGTCCATCCCCAGGTACTCGAGGACGGCGACCGCCGCGGCCACCGACGCCCCCGGCCGGGTGCCGGCAAGGGTGCACTCCCGCTTCACCGTCAGGTAGGGGGTGTCGACGTTGAGGCACGCGAACCAGTCCGGGTTGCGCGTAAGAAGGCAGCCCGCCGGGATGGTGCTCATCCCCATCTTGTGGGGGTCAATGGAGATGGAGGAGACGCCCGGGAGCCGGAAGTCGAACGGGATCGGTCGGTCGAGGAACGGGACGACCATCCCGCCGAACGCGGCGTCGACGTGGAGGAAGATATCCCGGTCGAGGGCGATCTCCGAGAGCCGGGCGATGGGGTCGACCATGCCGTACTCCGTCGTCCCGGCGACCCCGACGAGCGCGACTGTATCGTCGTCCACGAGACAATCGACCGCCTCCGTGTCCATCCGGAACGCGTCGTCGAGCGGCACTGTCCGCATCTCAAGTGACAGAATGTCGCAGGCCTTCGTGAACGAAAAATGGCTCGATGCCGGGACGACGATGTTCGGGAACTTCACCGGCTTTTGTTTCTTTGCGATCCGGAGCGCCTGGATGTTCGACTCGGTTCCCCCGGAGGTCGCGTACCCCCCGGCGTCCGGGTGGTGCATCAGGGCGCCGAGGCTCCGGACAAGGAGATCCTCGAGCGCGGCCGTCCCGGGAAAAAGCCCGGGATCGCCGAGGTTGGTCTCAAGGAAGAGCGCATGCGCCCGCGCCGCGACCGGGTGCGGCGGCGTGCACATCGAACTCAGGATATTCCGGTAGCCGAGATCCTCCTGCCGCCGGGCGAGGAGGAAGGAGAAGAGATCCTCCTCAGGGCAACCAGTTTCACGCATTTCTTCTCGCCGCATCAAGGAGAATCTGGCGCTCTTTGCGCGCTACGGCCTCACGGATACGGGGGACCGCATCGATGTTCGCCGAGACGCTGGAGATACCGTGCTCGACGAGCCACGTGACCATCTCGGGGTCGGAGCCGGCCTGACCGCATATGGAGCACTCGACGCCGTTCTCCCGGCAGACACCGATCGCGTAGTCGATCAGCCGGAGCACCGCAGGGTGCTTGGGCTGGTACATATCGGCGACGTTCTCGTTGTTCCGGTCGATCGCGAGCGTATACTGGATGAGGTCGTTCGTCCCGAACGAGGCGAACCGGATCCCGGCCTGGATGAACTCCTCGACCATGAGGGCACTGCCCGGGACCTCGATCATGACGCCGAGGGTCGCGTTCTCCACGTCGACGCCCCACTCCTTCATCATCGCCCGGGCCTGGGTGAACTCGTTCGGGTGGTTGACCATGGGGAACATCACGCCGAGGTTGTCGTAGCCCGCCGCCCAGAGCCGCTTGAACGCCTCCACCTGCAGGCGGAACTGCTCAGGGCTCCGGAGGTCGCGGCGGATGCCGCGCCAGCCGAGCATCGGGTTGTGCTCGAACGGTTCTTCCTCTCCGCCCTCCATGTTGCGGAACTCGTCGGTCGGGGCGTCGAGCGTCCTGACCCAGACGGGCTTACCCGGGAAGGCGTCGAGGACGGTCTTGATGCCGCCGTAGAGTTCGGCGATGAACTCCTCCTCAGCGTCGTGCTCGATGTACCAGCCCGGAGTCTTTGCGAGGCCGAGGATGAGGTGCTCGATCCGGAGAAGGCCGACCCCGTCCGCGCCGGTGGCGGCGGCACGCTGTGCGGCCTCGGGCAGGGAGACGTTCACCTTGACGAGGGTGCCGGTGATGACCGGAGTGGCCGCTGCCGCCGCCGGAGCGGCTGCCGGGGCTGCTGCCGCAGGCGCTGCGACCGCACCTTCGTAGATGATGCCCTTCTCGCCGTCGACGGTGACGACCTGACCGTCCCGCAGGAGTTTCGTCGCTTTCTTGGTTCCGACGACCGCGGGCGTCCCGAGTTCACGGCTCACGATCGCCGCGTGGCAGGTCATACCGCCTTCGTCGGTGACGATGGCGCTGACCCGGCGCATCGCCGGCACCATGTCGGGGTTGGTCATCTTCGTGACCATGATGTCGCCGTCCTTGACGGCGCTCGTGTCTTTGACGTCGCGCACGATGACGACCCGGCCGCTCACGACGCCGGGGGAAGCCCCCTGGCCTTCGACCAGCACCACGCCGAGAGAGCCTTTCTGCTGCTCTGCAGACCCGCCGTGGGGGATCTCAGGGCGCTTTATCGTCGTTATCGGCCGGGACTGGAGGATGAAGAAGACATCGCCGACGATCGCCCACTCGACATCCTGCGGGATGCCGTAGTGGTCTTCGGCGATCTTGCCGAGCGTGGCGAGGCGCGCCACCTCCGCGTCAGAGAGAACCGGCGCGGTGCGCTGTTTCGCAGAGAGGGTGACGGTCTTCGTCCCGCGCTTGCCCTCGGGAACGATCATGATCTCCTTTTCGGCGATCAGGCGGTCGACGACCCGTTCGGAGCGCAGGTCAAAGACATAGTTGTCAGGAGAGACGCTCCCCGAGACGACGGCCTCCCCGAGACCCCAGGATCCCTCGACGATCGTCAGGGGCTCGCCGGTGACGGGGTGGGAGGTGAACATGACGCCGGACTTCTCCGAGCGGATGAGTTCCTGGACGACGACGGCGATGTTCACGCTCCGGTCGTCGAACCCCTGCTTTGAGCGGTAGTAGATGGCGCGCGCGCCATACAGCGAGGCCCAGCATTGCTGGACTGCTTCGAGGAGGTCGGTCTCCCCGAGAATATTGAGGAAGGTATCCTGCTGGCCGGCGAAACTGGCATCCGGTAGATCCTCGGCGGTAGCGCTCGAACGGACGGCGACGACCGTTCCATCCTCACCCATCCGGTCGTATGCCGCGACGATCTCCTCGCGGATCTGATCGGGCATCTCGACGCTGAGGACGAGGCCCTGCACATCCTTCGAGACCGATTCGAGCGCTCCGTTGTCGTCTACGTCCAGACGCTCCAGCCTGCGGAAGAGTTCCTCTTCGATCCCGGTTTCAATAAGAAACTTTCGGAATGCCTGGGCGGTCACCACAAACGCCTTCGGCACAGGAAGGCCGATGGCCGTCATCTCGCCCAGTGAGGCTCCCTTTCCACCTACAGAATTGATATCTTCCTTTTTTATTTCTTCGAGCCACAGAACGTTGGGCATTTCCTTCATGCTCGCACCACACATATACTTCTCACCATTACATAAAAGATTTCGGAGGAAAAAGCATCAATACATATGATGTTGAAATAGTATGGGTTGAACCGTGAAATATAGAGTGCTGGTCAGCGACCCGCTGGCAGAGGAAGGGATTGAGATCCTGAAGGAGTTTGCCGATGTGGATGTCAACACCGGGCTGACCGAGGATCAACTTGTTGCGAGTATCGGGAACTACGATGCCCTGCTGGTGCGCTCGGGGACCGAGGTGACGGCGCGGGTCATAGATGCGGGAGCAAAACTCAAGTTCATCGGCCGTGCCGGCGCCGGGGTCGACAATATCGATACGGAAGCCGCAACGCGCCGGGGCATCATCGTTGCGAACGCTCCCGAGGGAAACACCCTCGCGGCGACGGAGCACACGATGGCGATGATGCTCTCGCTCGCGCGCAATATCCCCCAGGCGACGGCGTCCCTGAAGAAAGGTGAGTGGAAGCGCTCGAAGTTCATGGGCGTGGAACTGAACGACAAGGTCCTCGGCATCATGGGATTCGGGCGTATCGGGCGCGAAGTGGCAAAACGGGCACAGGCAATGGATATGAAGATCATCGCCTATGATCCGTTCATCACGCAGGAGAAGGCGGCGAGCCTCGGCGTGGAGATGGTGCCGCTCGACGAGCTCTTCCGGAGGGCGGACGTTATCACCGTCCACACGCCGCTGATCAAGGAGACGCGCCACGTCATCAACGCGAAGACAATCGCAACGATGAAGGACGGCGTCCGGCTGATCAACTGCGCCCGCGGCGGGATCATCGACGAAGCTGCCCTCGCGGACGCGATCACGAGCGGCAAGGTTGCCGGCGCGGCGCTCGACGTCTTCGAGAGCGAACCGCCGACGGACTCGCCGGTCATCGGCTTCGATAAGGTGATCGTCACCCCGCACCTCGGCGCAAGCACGGTCGAGGCGCAGCAGAACGTCGCGATATCGGTCGCGAACCAGTGCATCAGCGTCCTTTCGGGCGGCGCGGCGAAGTACGTGGTGAACGCGCCGATGATCCCGGCGGAGCAGCAGGCGCTGGTCGAGCCCTACGCGGTGCTCGCGCAGAAGATGGGGAGCCTCCTCATCCAGCTCACCGATGGAAGACTCGAGTCGATCAAGATCACCTACGGCGGCGAGGCCGCAGCGCTCCCGAACACGAAGTTCATCACCCGCATCATCTTAAAGGGCATGCTCGACCCGATCCTGCAGGCGCCTGTCAACATCGTGAACGCGGAGTTCGTCGCGAAGGAGCGCGGTATCCGGCTGAGCGAGACGACGACGGAGGAGGCCCACGGGTTCAGGAACATCATCAGCATCACCGCGAAGACCGATAAGATGACCGAGTCGGTGAGCGGGAGCGTCTCGGCCCCGGACCACGCGCGGATCGTGAGCATCGGCGGCTATATGACCGACCTGACCCCGACCGGCCACGTGGTCATCTCCCGCCACACCGACAAGCCGGGCGTCATCGGCAAGGCCGCGACGATCCTCGGCCGGGTGAACGTGAACATCGCGGGGATGCAGGTCGGCCGTCACAAGCCCGGCGAGGAGGCCCTGATGGTCCTCACCGTCGATTCTGCGGTGCCGGCCGAGGCGATGGACGAGATCAAGAAGATCGACGGTATCCACACGGTCAAGCACGCCGAGATCTGATCGACCGGATCATCACCCCCTTTTTGCACCGCGTGCCGGCCCCCGATGCGGTGGAGTCGGGACGGGGCAGATTCTGGCGGGTGACAATAATTTTATACCCGGAGAACCAACCTTATGGATCGTCGGGCAGACACGGGCTCGTGGTCTAGCTGGTTATGACGTCGCCTTGACATGGCGGAGGTCCTGAGTTCGAATCTCAGCGAGCCCATCACCGTTTTTGAAACGATTGATTTTCTGAATTTATCGCTGAGGAGAGATATCTCCCGTACGGACAATTAAATCCCGATAATTCGTGCAGCTGCCATACGGACAATCATACTTCCCCGGGGCGGTACGCACGATAGATCCTTTCTTAAGAGGCAGTTAGTGTTCACCATCCAGACATGTTTTTCCGTAGTATCTCTACATCCACGCAGTGTCCATTGCCCGGGGCTGGAGGAGAGGAAGCCCAGGTTTCAGGCGATGGGTGGGCAAATCGGGGTGCGCTACTCGCGCAGTGACGGGGCGGAGCCGCCCATGTCCCGGAGCCACAGCAACCCTTAACCCCCAATCCCCAAAAACGGAGATTGCTGCCCCAAACCGGCCGTCTCCCCGACAGCATGGCTCCGTGCGGCGTGTACTGCGGACCCTGCCCCTCATTCGGGAAAGGGTGCCGGGGATGCTGTTCGGAGAAACGCAAGCAGCGGCACACCAGCAAGGGGAACTGCACGATCCGCCGGTGCTGCTTCGAGGAGAAGGGCATTGCACTCAGTTCGCAGTATACGGACGTTCCCTGCAGGCTGACCGACGAACTCCAGGGCTCCTACCCGGGCAACGAGCGATTCGGGCACCGCCACAAGATCTACGAGAACCTCCGGGAGATCGAGGAGCAGGCCCTCGATGCGTGGCTGCCTGGAGAGAAAGCGAAGCGGCGCCGCCCGGTCTGCGGGAAGACGATCGTCTTCTACCATTACCGGTGCCCGGCATACGGGTACGAACCGGACCGGAGAGAGTGACGGGAGCGCGGTCAGGGAGACCGGACGCATCCTCAGAACAAACCGGCAGACCTATCGTTTCGATATCTAATTAGACGTCATGCCATACTCGTTCACCCGGAAGGTAACGGGCATATTCTTCAGATCGACAGATACCTTCCGGGCTCTCGAAGAAGAGCACTTCGTACCCGCGCTCTTCCACTTCCTCAAACTCACGGCCCTCTTCTCCCTGCTGATGACCGCCACGCTCTACACCCTCCCCGGCATACCGATTGCGAAGAGGTGGTCGCTGACCGCCCAGGCCCTCCAGCCCCAGGACTTCTTCGTGGTTCTGCTCGTCGCGACCGTCATGATGCCGCTCCTTGTCGGCGTATGGCTGCATATATGGGTCTACATCTTCGGGGGGCGGAGAGGGATCGGCCAGACCCTCAAGGCGGCGATGTACTCCTACACCCCGTTCTACATCATCGCCTGGATCCCGATCCTCGGTCTCATCGGAGGAGCGGCCTCGACGCTCTACCCCCAGTACGTCGGGATCAGGGAACTCCATCACGTGTCGTCGCGCAGGGCGGCCGGTGCCGTCTGCGCCGCAGCGTTCCTGCCTGTCGTTGCAGTATTCGGGATTATCATCCTGCTGCTCGCTGCACCCGCCTCGATGGTCACCGCCCCCACGAGCGGGAACGGAACACTGGTCCTCCCCGACAGCCCATATCTGCTCGAACGTTCGGAACTCCCCGGGAACATCATCCTCTATACCGCAAACGAGATCGAGAGCGGACTCATCGCGAAGGGAGCAAAAGACTACGGCTGCTTGAAGGAATACTCGATGATGTACGCAACGGAGAAACCGTCTCCTCCGGCCACGAGGAATATCCGGCACTTCGTCATGATCTTCCCCCCGGGCAACGCATCAAAGATGGTACAGTCCGACGAGAAATACTACCGGGGGCTGGTGCCGCCACGAAATGCCGATGAACTGCCGGCACCCGAGATCGGGGATCGCTGCATCAGTTACAGGATACCAGGCATGGGTTCGGGAGGGAGCAGCGAATATGAGAGTTACTGCATCATATTCACGAAAGGCAACATCTACGAGAAGTTCTTCACCTATGGACCGTCCCCGGATTACGAACTCTTAAAGGACCTTGCCGGGCGTGCCGCGGCAAAGATCCCCTGATATTTGAGGCCGCACCGGGCTGTCTGCAACCCGTATGGGCACAAAGAACAGCGCGTCCGGTCTCCAGGAGACACCCGCGGCTTCCGAGACCGAGGGGGGACTCTCCCCCATCCCCGACAACCCTACTTCTGCAGCCGCTCCAGGAGTTCGTCCAGCCGTGAGTAGGAGTCCTTCATACCTTCTTCCATATCGGACCCCATCATCCCGTCGCGGTCCTCCACCGAGAGGAAGACCGACCGGCCGGTGAACCGTGTCCGGTTGCCGGGCAGTTCCTCGAACTTCGCCTCCTCGAGGATGACATGCCCGGACTCCGGGAGCCCCTCGTACTCGAAGGTCTGGATGATCCGCTCAGGAGGTGTCACATCGTGGTTCACTCCGTGGAACCCGTACTCGTTACCCTCCTGATCCCTCTGGATATACCGCCAGGTGCCGCCGCTCCGGGAGTCGAACGCCTCTATCGTCGTGGTGAACCCTCGCGGCCCGATCCACCGCTTATAGAGTTCCGGGTCGGTGTGGGCCCGAAAGACCAGGTCTCGCGGAGCGTCGAACTCCCGGACGACGACCATCTCCTGCTTTCCGGGCTCTGCCGTGATCCGGGTAGGATTCTTCTCTGCCGGGGCCTGCCCACCCTCAATCGTGCCGCGGCCGGCGGCCGGCTCTTTGCTCTTCTGGAGTTCCTGTGCCATTCTGTCCATCTCCTTTCGCATCCCCCCGGGACCCCCATCATTGTTATAGATTATCGGCCGTGCTGCGGAACACCACCGTGAGCGGTCGAGAACGATCGGGAGAATCCGTCCCGGGCGAGACTGTACAGCGAACCCGAACGGTGTCGGATTAACGGCAGAACTCCTTCACTGCAGCGGCCCTCGCCGCACCCGCGGTTCCCCGAGCAGCCACCCCGCGTACGGGACGCCGGAGAGAACCCGCACCGCCGCGTAACTCCCGAGCACCGCCGCGATAAAGACCACCGGGTAGGTCGGCCAGTCCGCCCACGAGAGCCCGGTGAGAGAGAACCAGAGGGTCGCGGCGGCGGCGATGACGAGCGGGTGGACGAGGTAGATCCCGTAGGAGTGCTCCCCGAACGACCGGGTGGCGCCCGCTCCCCTCCAACCCGCTCCATCCAGCCGCCAGGCCGCGAGGACGAGGACGGCGATGACCGGGACGTAGTAGAGCGGCTCCAGGACCCGGTAGATGCAGAAGACCGCGAGCGTCGTGCCCGTGAGGCTCCCGTAATGGATCACGCTCGCAACCCAGACGCCGCCGAGGAGGAGAGCGCCCGCACCGGCCGCGACGAGAACCCACCCCGGCGGGACCGACCGGAGCGCCGAACGGCAGTCATCGGTATGCCGGGCGACGTGGATACCGAGGACGAAGTAGAGAAGGTGCGATGGAAAGAGGCGGATCAGGACGGTATACCACTCAGGGCCCAGATACGCTCCCGCGAGGTGGGCGCCGACGTTCCAGAGGATCTGGACGAGAAAGAGCGAGAAGAGGAGGAAGAGTGCCGTCCCGGCCCGGTCGAAGAGGTCGTAGCCCCGGGCGATCAGCGGGAAGAGGAGGTAGAGCTGGATGATCAGCGCGAAGAACCAGAGGTGGTAGGCGCCGGTCCCGAGGAGGAGGGCTTCTATCACCCTCTCCAGGGAGGGCACGCCGGCAAACCCGATCGTCCCCTCCACACGCACAACGAGGTAGAGGGCGGTGAAGAAGAGGTAGGGCAGGAGGATCGTCCGCGCCCGGCGGCGGTAGAACTCACCGGGCGAGTAATCGCCCGTATATCGCGCCGCGAGCACCCACCCGGAGACGAAGATGAAGACCGGGACCGCGAAGTGGGCGGCAATATAGATGAAGACATCGAGGAGAGCGAGCAGGTTCACGGCGGAGATCCGGGTGTAGTTCATCGAGACGTGGACGGCGATCACGGCGAGGGCGGCAAACCCCCGCATATATTCGACCTCCCGGAACCAGACCAAGCCACACCTCTCCATCGCCCGCAGGACACTGTACCATGGCAGGCGGGGCATATAACTGCCCGCACACGCAACGGGTCGGGCACTAATAATACAAGAAGAGACACCATCATATCCAAGAGAGTTGAGTCCATGCAATACTCGGAAGGGCAGGTCGGCAGGGTCTTCACCGTCCGGATCGACGACGGGGAGGACTTCATCAGGGAGATCAAGCGATTTGTAGCGGCGATGAACATCCAGAACGGGACGATCCAGTTCCTCGGCGCCGTCCGGTCGGCAACGCTCGTAACGGGGCCGAAAGAGCCGGTCATCCCGCCGTCCCCGCGGGCCGAGGAGATATTCGGGGGCTGGGAACTCCTCGGGTTCGCGACCATCTACCCCGGGGAGGACGGGCCGTCCATCCACCTCCACGCGGCGGCGGGGAAGGGGATACGGTCGCTCGCCGGGTGCCTCCGGGAGAAGGCGGAGGTCTACCTGGTGGTCGAGGCGATCGTGACGGAGTTCGTCGGCATCACCGCAAAACGGCTCCCGGACGAGAAGACCGGCGTCAACCTCCCGGTCTTCGACCGGATGCTCCCATGACCAGACAACCGGAATACCTCCCCATGACGATGGGAGAGGCGAGAAGGCTCGGCATCGACCAATTCGACATCGTCCTCGTCACCGGCGACGCCTACGTCGACCACCCCTCCTTCGGGACGGCACTGATCGGCCGGGTCCTCGTCGACGCCGGTTACTCGGTCGGGGTCATCGCCCAGCCCGACTGGAAGAACGATGCCGACCTCCGGCGCCTCGGCGAGCCCCGTCTCTTCTTCTCGGTCTCGGCGGGAAACGTCGATTCACTGGTGAACGCCTTCACGCCGAACCTGAAACGCCGGAGTTCCGACGTCTACTCGCCGGGAGGGAGACTTCTCCGGCCCGACCGGGCGACCCTGGTCTACACCGACCGCATCCACGCCCTCTTCCCGGAGACGCCGATCGTCATCGGCGGGATCGAGGCGAGCCTCCGGCGGTTCGCCCACTACGACTACTGGTCCGACTCCGTCCGGCAGGCCATCCTCGCCGACGCACCCGCCGATCTGCTCGTCTTCGGTATGGGCGAGCGCCAGGTGGTCGCGATCGCCGACCGCCTCGCCGCGGGCGAAAGAGACCTCACCGGTATCCCCGGCACCGCCCACCGGGTCGACCTGAAGACCTGGCGGAGCATGGACCAGTCCGGCTACGTCGTCCTTCCCGGCTACCCGGAGGTGAAGGAGGACCGATATGCTTACGCGAGAGCGTTCGCGCTCCACTACAACGAGCAGGACCCCGTCCGGGGGAGACCGGTGGCCCAGCCGCACCCGAAGACCGTCGTCGTCCAGAACCCGCCGGCGATGCCGCTCTCAGGCGTTGAACTCGACCGGGTCTACGAACTCCCCTATACGAGGCGGGCGCACCCCTCCTACACCGAACCCATCCCCGCCCTCGAACCCGTCAGGTTCTCGGTCGTCACCCACCGGGGCTGCTTCGGCGCCTGCTCGTTCTGCGCCCTCACCCACCACCAGGGGCGGATCATCCAGAGCCGGAGCGCCGACTCGATCGTCCGCGAAGTGGAGCGGATGGCGCGGATGCCGGAGTTCACCGGGGTCGTCCAGGACGTCGGGGGGCCGACGGCGAACATGTACGGCATCCACTGCGGCCGGTGGGAGAACGACGGCACCTGCCCCGAGCGCCGCTGCATCGACTGCCCCGCGCTCGACCGGAGCCACGAGGAGCAGGTCCGCCTGCTCCGTCGCATCCGGGATATCCCGGGGGTGAAACGGGTCTTCATCGCTTCAGGCATCCGCTATGACCTGATCCCTCCGGGGGAAGAGTACCTCGCGGAGATCTCACGCCACCACGTCTCCGGACACCTCAAGGTCGCGCCCGAACATGTCTCGGAACGCGTCCTCGCCTGCATGGGAAAACCCCCCCGCGAGACCTTCGACGCCTTCCGCGAACGGTTCGAGGCTCTCCAGGAGGGGAAGAAGAAACGGCAGTACCTCGTCCCCTACCTCATGTCCGGCCATCCCGGGTGCCGGATCGCCGATATGGTCGAACTTGCCGAGTACGTCCGGGACGCCGGCCTTTATACCGAGCAGGTCCAGGACTTCACGCCGACCCCGATGAGCATCTCGACGACGATCTACCATACCGGCCTCGACCCGTTCACCCTCAAAGAGGTCTACGTCCCGAAAGGCCGGGAGAAACGGGTCCAGCGGGCGCTCATGCACTACCGCGATCCGGCGAACTACGCTCTCGTCTGCGAGGGGCTCCGCGCCGCCGGGAGGGAGGACCTCATCGGGAGCGCGTGGCGGTGCCTCGTCCCGGCGAGACGAAAGAAGAAGTAAGGGTATCAGCGCAGGACCGAACCGACGGCGAACCCGGCGGCCATTGCGAGCACCTGGTTCGGGATCCGGGGGATCACGAGCGCCGTCACCGCGAGCGTGGCCGCGCAGTTGGCTGCCGTTCCGCGGGTGAAGACGTCGCTTGCCATCCGCATCGTCGAGGAGCGCCATTCATGATGGGGCGACGAGGGAAGCGCTACCCGCTCGGCAAGGTCGCTCGCCGTCCGCATGGCTGTCGAACGCCACAAACCCGTCTGCGATACACTCTTCCTGCAGGTCATGGTAACCGGTGATGAGGAGCGGGGATTACTTATTTCTATGGTCGGCGAACTCCCCCCGGATCCGGCGCATGTGGTTCAGGTGGCAGGAGGGGCAGAGGGCCGCCAGGTTCCCGAGTGTGTGGGGCCCGCCGCGGATCACCGGTTGCCGGAGGTCGAAGTATGTTGATACGGCATCGAGCGGGGTGCCGCACCCGGCGCACAGGTTATCCTGCCGCTCAAGAACGGTCTGGACAGCCTCGTGCGTGAGATACGCATCTCCGATAGGCATGTCGTCGAAATGCACCGCGGCATGAACCCCGCGCCCCGATGTCACGCGGAGAAATTATTTTTCCAGATGATATACCTTGCGGTCCTGCACCGGGCTGCAGCATCCGAAAAGAGAGATCTGTACCGGCGAGCAAGATGCAGGCGTATTCCCGCTCCGAGTTCAGGGGGAAGGCGCGACCCGTTCGACCGTCCCGTTCACCAGGCTCATCCCCGACTCCGCCAGGTCCATCAGGCGTTCGAGATCCTCGCCCCACGTTTCAAGCCATTCGGGGACGTCGCGGGCGAGCGAGAGCAGGTCGCCGCCAATTTGCGCGATCCCATCGATAAATTCCCCGAACGCTTCGGCCGTCTCGAAGACACGCTCCGTTGCGTCGGAGACGGCGGGCATCCACGCGCTGGTGGCCGCTACGACGACGGCGAGGAGCAGGGCGAGAGTGATCGTCCTCATGGCGTCACCCCACCGGCCGGAGCGCCAGTGAAGCGGATTGCAGGCGATCCGTTCTGCATACAGATAGTATGCGGCACCGGACGTTATTAAGCCGCCCGTTGTGTGGTTCTCAATAAACTGCTGCCGCTATCCGGTGGAGAAAGAGAAAAGTCCAATTACCCAAAACAGAAGATGATCAGGCATGCAGTACGAGATCACGGGAGACAACCTGCAGATGGTGACCCTCCGCCTCGCCGCGGGCGAGAAGGTCTGCGCCGAGGCCGGCGCCATGGTCAACATGAGCGGGAACATGCAGATGACCACCAACATGAAGGGCGGGCTCTTCAAGGGGCTCAAACGGATGATGACCGGCGAGGGACTCTTCATGACCGAGTTCACCCCCGAGGGAGGGAACGGGTTCGTCTCGTTCGCCGGGAACGTCCCGGGAAAGATCTTCACCCTCGACCTTAACGGAAACGAGTTCATCGCCCAGAAAGACGCGTTCCTCTGCTCCGAGCAGGAGATCGACCTCGATATCGCGTTCACGAAACGCCTCCGCTCAGGTGCGTTCGGCGGCGAGGGGTTCGTCCTGCAGCGCATCTCCGGTAGCGGGAAGGCGTTCCTCCACTGTTGCGGGGACATCATGGAGATGACGCTTGCACCGGGCGAGGTGGTCAAGGTCGAGACGGGGCTCGTCGTCGGGTTCGAGAGCACCGTCGATTACAGCATAGCGCTTGCCGGCGGCGTGAAGACCGTCTTCTTCGGCGGCGAAGGGCTCTTCCTCGCTACGCTGACCGGGCCGGGCAAGGTCGTCATGCAGTCGATGGACGTCGCGAAACTCGCGAACTCCCTGATACCCTTCCTCCCCATCCAGAACTCATCGGGGCAGTAACCTGATAGTCCGCGAGACCCAAGATCTGGGTATGAGATCCCCGACGGGGGACCCCGTCATGGTGGTGCACGGTCCCGAGGCGTTCGATGCCGGCGACGTGGGGCGGTTGATCGATCTCCTCTCGCCCCGGCGGGTGCTGGTCGCGGGAGTGATGGCCCGGACGGCCGCCGAGGAGTCGGGGCTTATGGTCGTCTGCACGGACGAGCGGCCGAGCGTGGTGCTCGCCGCCCTCTCCGGGCGGGCCTTCCTGGTCAACCGGGGAAAGACCCCGGAGTCGGGCCGGATATTCGGCGAGCTTGTCGCCGGCAAACTTCCGGGGCTCGTTCACGTCGAGACATCGAGCGGAACCGTCTACTGCTGGAACCGCGGCGACGTCGCGCTCGCGGAGGAGATCGCCCGGCTGACGGGTTACGCCCTCGCCCCCGTAGCGAGCGACGGTATCCGGCGGGAAGACGTGCGGGAGATCCGGGGATGCCTGCCCGGGGAGGCGGTCTTCGTGAACGGGATCGTCATCGGGACGGCGACGGCGGAGACGGTCGTCCTCGCGAGCGAGGACGGGAGCCTCCGTCCCGTCTCCGGCCTCGATCCGAAACCGCACGGGTTCGAGAAACTCCTCCGGGCGGGCTTTCCCGATATCCGGAGAGCCTGGTGCAAGAGCGGGGCGGTAAGGAGGGCGCCGCCCGGCCGGGGCGAGCGCGCCCGCTGCGGGGGGAGGATCGCGGTCATCGACCACTGCGGCCACACCCTCTATGGCGAGCTCGGGGAAGACGTCTGCGGCGTCCTCGCCGTCGGCGACGACACGACGGCCGTGTGCGGGCATATCTGCTCGCACTCCGGCATCCCCGTCTTCGGCGTGGTCGACGGGGATGGGGACGGGATCGTAGCGCCCGGGTACGCGTCAGGATCGGTGGTGGTCGAGGTTGTGTGCGGTCGGGACGACGATCTCGGGCAGGAACTTGCGGCCGTCCGGGATCTCGAGACCGACTCGTGGGAGGAGTGGGTGGAAGAGACGCTCTGCGTCCTCGGGGGACGGGTGCGGGTCGTCATCGACCTTCGTGGAGGATAAGCATGCAGTGCGCCGAGTGTAAGGGAAGAGGGTTCTGCGGACTCGAACGCTGCCCGATCATGAGCAGGTTCTACGCGCAGCTCCCGGTCCGGCAGAGCGACCGTTACCAGGGGGCCGCGCCGTCGGTCTTTGTGGGGAGTTACGGCTACCCGAAGGTCGCGGGCGGCCCGCTGATGATCGACGACGCCGACCACCCGCCGGACTGGGTGGCGCGGGGCCTCGGGATCGAGGAGATCGTGGGGCTCCGGGCACGGACGATCCGCGGCGCCGGCGAGGCGAAGAACCTCTCCGGGAGCATCCAGGAGATCGCGCTCTCGAGCAGTCCGCTCGACGTCGAGGTGCGGTTCACGAAACCCGTCGCCTTTGACCTCCGGTTCGACGGGACGATCACCCCGGTCGGGCTCACCGGCGCCATCAAAAAGATGGACGTCCTCGAGAACGCCCGGGTGGACCGGGCGGTCGACCGGGTAACCTCCGATACCGATCTCGGCGCAACCGACGCCTGCGAGATCCTCAACACCTCGGGCACCGACGTCTACCAGATCACCCAACTCCTCACCGCCGGGCTCCTCGGGAGCGAGAAGAAGCGGCGCGTCGTCCCCACCCGCTGGGCGATCACGGCGGTCGACGACACCGTCTCAAAACAGCTCAAGAAGAAGATCGCCAGATATCCGCCGCTCTCCGGGATAGAGGTCTTCTCCGCCGCGCTCTACGGCAACCATATCGTCTGCATCCTCGTCCCGGGGGACTGGAAGTTCGAGATGATCGAGGTCTGGGGAAAAC
>LSQX01070320.1_pt1 | contig 15886 bp, 12 predicted proteins | sample 654561 | NCBI WGS metagenome assembly LSQX01 (sample SAMN04489861, study PRJNA283612) | anaerobic digester metagenome | isolation source: 4 biogas reactors fed with cattle manure at either 37C or 55C with and... | place: Denmark: Kongens Lyngby | collected 2014 | reverse complement strand
TCATCTTGTATGTATAATAGTATACCTTAAAAAACCTTTAGTAAATCTCGGTCTTCATGCTCCCCGACTCTCTTGACAGATGTTTACATATTATCGAACCATATTGGTATCGGAACACCACCGATATGTCCAAAGATTGCCTTCATAGTGTTCATTGGTAACTCTTTTCGAATATCTGCAACAAATATACTAACTGATCTCTTACTGACATCAAATTCATCTTCAAAAAGCTCTCTCAACCATTCATTTTTCTTTTTCATTACTAATGCCTTCCAACTCTCTTACACGTTTCTCTAGTAGCGCATACTGCTGAGTTAACCTCTTACTTTTTGAGTTTTGCTTCGAAACTATAGAAGTAATTGACATTAGGTTACATAGCATAAAAAACAATACTAAAGCAAATATGGCATTAACAGGAGAAGCAAATCCAAGAAAATCTGCTGATTTATATAGAATGCTTGGGAATATTACAAGTATAAGCATTATAGCACCCGAAATAATCCAAAGTAGTGAATACTTCAAGTTTAATGCCTTCTTTTTCAGGAAGAAAATAATCATTAAAAAGTATGAAGCTAATCCTAATAGCAAGGAAATACGCAAAAAAAGTTCCATTTACCCACCAATCTCTTTCTGATATGTTATTCTGCACAACGAGACTGCTAAAGAGACCTTTAACATATAATAAAATGATCTCCATGCATTTATAGAAGATTTACCATTCTTCCGTTCTCTCATTATTACAGGAATCTCTTTTATTCCCCCATTATTCATTACTGCCGCAATAATAGCTTCAGGTTCAGGATAATCCTGGGCATAGTTTTCAGCATAAAACTTTATAAATCTCTTATTAACTGCCCTAAAGCCACTCGTGACATCTAATATCTTTTCTCCACAGCATATTCGGATTATACTGCTCAAAAAGTTGATTCCAAATCTTCTAGCCCCAGACGATTGAAATCCTTCCTTTGAAATAAAACGAGAACCTATAGAAATATCCGCCTCATTATTGATGATTGGTTGAATCAGGTCCCTTATATATGCGGGATCATGTTGGCCATCCCCATCTAGTTGAACCGCTATATCATACCCATTTTCCAGTGCATACAAATATCCTGCCTGTACTCCGCCTCCAATACCCAAGTTTACAGGTAATGAAATGTACTGATACTTGTTCTGTTTGCAAATTTGCTCTGTATTATCCTTGGAACAATCATTTACTACCAAGTAATCCATATCCGGCACTGTATTCCTAATACCTTTAATTACACTATGTAAATTTTTCGCTTCGTTATAGGCCGGTATAATTATTAGTACTCTCATTTAGTTTCCCCACCTTCACTTTATTTATATAATGAAGCAACATAATTATCAAAATAACAAAAAGTATCCCTATAGAACACAGATAAGATAGCGCAGCTCCTGTAATCGCGTCCTCCCGTACTAATATTGGTGACAGAACGCTTGTAATAATTGATACAATCAAATACCCTAATAATAATCCCTTTTGCTTTCGCATTGTAGTTAGCACATTGTTAAGTAACCATACCGAAGCTCCAAACCCTCCACCTAGAAGCAGAATCATAAGCTCGCTTTTATAATACCGTAGATCAACTCCATATACAAATGATAAAATAGGAATACCTAAAAAATATCCGCCTAACAAGACCACAATTGTAAGAACAATGATCCCTGTAAGTAGCTTAAGTATAGTATTAAGTAATTCCTTTACTTTTAGGTTAGTCCAAAGATCTGCCATATGTGTCAAGAGAGGCTTAAATACAAACTCACTTAACAGATTGATTACAAAAGCAGGCATAAAAATAATTCCATAATAAGTTTGAATCTCTTCTGTTAGGTATCGGTCAATTGCATACTTAGGTGTATTATATATATACAGCGACAGAAACGATGCTGCAAATAGCGGAAAACACTCAACAAGTAAACTCTTTAAGGGCTGAAATGAAAAATCAAGTTTTATCTTGTCATGCTTTTTTACAAAACATATGTTGATTCCCAAACACAAAACAAAAGATAATATTGACGTAAGTACACATGAAAGCAATAGATTTCGCGTAAATAGTATAATAAGAAAAAAGGCAACCATTGAGAAAACATTACGTATTGTTTGTAGTTTACCTGCTATATCCAAATTGTTTCTAATTTGTAGTATTCCATGAAAGATATCTTCCATCGCATCAATCATCTTAAGTATGCATACCCATAGTACAATTTGTGACTTATATGGCGAAAAATCACTGAACAGGATATATACCATACTCGTAAATAACATAGCGACAGATGTAACAACTCTGGATGAAAGATATGTGCCGAATGAGTACTGACCTTTAATATCAGTAGATTGAAAGGCTCTCATTCCATATCTGCCTATAGTCAGCATCAACTGTGCATTAGCAAAAGCTATGGCAAAAACGCCTGCATCATCAGCACCAACTGTTCTAGTTACTATCATCAAATAAATCAGTGAAGACAATGCATTGCTTACACTTCCAATGGTATTCCAAATAAAAGCGGATTTATTTGCCTTATACGTTTTCTCTGTTTTATACATTTCAATTGTTTACCTTTGCACTATTACCGAATATTCTTCCATAAATTTTTCCTGCTAATTTATACAACCCTGCTTTTTTTAGCAGCGGTGTCAATGATTTTATCGCTCTGCTTGAAACAGTACCTTTTCCATATTTTTTTATGACATAATCTGCTCCATGCACACTATATTCACTCCAAAATTTAGTCCTGCCTCTTGGCTCTGCGGGGGGATATTCCAGATGCGGTTGCCAGCACTCAGCAGTACTACTTTGTTCCCATATAATATCTCCCTTTATTGCGTTAAACAATTCCATTCCCTTTTGCGAACTAATGATTACTGTAGAAGTACCTTTATCATCATCCATATATGGTTTGCTATTACCTATATTCCAAAAGTCGGCCAGTGTAAAATCAGTAATACGGTTGTAACTTGTGAATATACAATTATAACAGGATGGGCGAGTGATATAAAGACTTCTATATATACTCAGGAAAGAATACTTTGTATTATATGATGTATCATGACACTGTTCAGAAAATTTCGCATATAACTGAACGTTCTTCCATCCTTTTTCTTTGCTTCGAAAATTAAAATAACCCAACTTTTGCTGATATTTGCGTTCAAGAAACTGAACATAGTCCCCCCATACCATAGGGCTTGGAACACCATGACAAATAAAGTCGCACAAATAAAGGTTTTTACAATCACTTTTCAATTTCGATAAATAATTCTGCAAACCTGAGCATTGACATGGTGTACCTGTAAATAGTACTAATAAACCGTTCTGCAGATCTTTTGCTATGCATAAAAACGTATCATTTAAATCACTCTGTACATATTTTGATCCTCGAAATTTATTACGTTGTTCAGATGTATCAGCCCTTTGGTGACACACATTAAAATTCTCATCAAATGCAACACCATAAACCACTCCACCACGTTTTAGAATTAAATCTGAAATAGCTGTGAAAATTCCACCCGAAGAGCTTGTCTCTAGTACATCATAGTCTTTGTGTTTGGCCGCAAACACAAGAGGGTCTTCATTTTTAGGTAGGCTATGCTGAAATAGGCAAACGCTTCTGCATATGCCACAATTAACACACAGCTCCTCATTAGTTTGCGGGTAAAGAAAGCCTTCATTATCCGCATACATCGTGATAGCCTTTTTGGGACAAATATTTGCGCATGCCGTGCATCCACAGCATTCATGTTTTTGAACATAAGCATTCATGATATATCACCACTAGCCCCATAAATAATTGATTTTAAATATTGAATCGATTCCTCTCTTTTTTCAATAAGCTTTTGATTAATACTCATGTAATCAATTTTTTGTAACATGTTCTCACTTTCCCCATTAACTAAGAAACGGCTTCTCAACCCAAACTCATCTAGCATATCTTCTACTCGCGAACTAACCCCGGCGATGCCTTTTGGAATTTCAACAAAAAAGTCTTTATTGAATAATATTGAGAAAACAGTACAGTGGAATGATGATGTAACTACACACTCAGCATTCTTTATCAATCCAAGTAATTCAGCAGGGCCTTCTGTGAGTCCACACCTACACTTAATCCATTTTCCCATTGGGAATGGTAAGCATATTACCTTACATCCTGTTTTTTCTGCTAAGTTCTTAACAAAGCTTATTGTACTTGCACAGAAGCCCAATTGGTACACCAATATATATTTGGAACGCACATCCGGCATTTCAGCAACACTCAACCACTCGCTTTCACTAAGCAAAAGGCACGGATCTGACACTACTCTGGCATCACTGCCTACTAGATTCCTAATAATATTTGCCCCCGTCTGTTCACGCACAGACAGGTACTGGAAATCACTTAGTAGCTTCTCATATTCCTTTTGATAGTGCTCATCTATCTCCTTCACTCCAAAGCTGGCAGCATAACTGGCTTTTTTACTTTTATCATCTACAAAATCCAGCAGGTATGTCTTGTCAAAGTTAGTTAGTTTATAATTCCAAACCTGATCACTGCCTGATATAAACATATCATATTTATTTAGTAAGGTGTTTATATTGTATTTTGATACCGGCTTACTGAATTTCATATGCTTTCTGAATTTATTCGTATTCTTTCCACGCATAGCATAAGTAAAATGTCCACCAACACCCATAACATATCCACTTAGGCCTTTTTTCTGTAAATTAGTTAGTCCATATGGTTTATATATAAAATTATTTCGGTAATCAATAGTCTCAGCCTCGCACCCTAAATTAGCGAGAACTTTCTGTAGTGCATAATTTTGAAGTACCGCACCGTAATTGTTAACTTTGTGAAATGTCAGTATACCAATTTTCATATATATACCTCACTTAATCCATCATCTAATCAAAAAAGCTATTTCAGACTATGATTTAACCACTTATTATAAATGTGAATATATTCAAAATTGATAATATACTCAAAATTACACAGGAAAACATTATTGTCTTATCAATATTTTTATTAAGTACAATGCTTGAGTTTCTAAACAAAAGCCCTACCAAAGGTACTGCCGGAAGAAAATACCTACCTTGAACACCTTCAATCTGTGAAAATGTGTTTGGCGTCCATACCAACATCATAGATAGATGAGCAAGAATAAATACACTAGTAACAATAAGAGAAACTAGAATTTTACTTCTCACGTCAATATATTGAGAATCATCCTGTCTTCGCCAGCAAGAAAAAATAAATAGTATAATGAAACCAAATATTATAATCCAGGGCAAGGGAATGTTTAGCCAACCTAATCGTCCTATGGTAGTGGAAATATAAAAATCTCCTTTAATAGCAAAAGTATTCAAAAACAATTTCAATGTGTCCAACGGATTTGTAAAAATATAATCTAGTGTATATGGTGGTATATCCGGTGCACCTGATACATGTATTGATAGTCTATTTACTATATTAAAAAGATTAGTTGCTAAAAACAAAATCATGGCACATATTGCAAAAGTAACTAAATAAACAGTTTTCTTTCTGCTTGACGAAAACTTTGACTTAGGTATAAGTAGCATTAGCAAGCAAATCCCGACATAAATATATTTAGCAGGTGCCAGAAAAACTCCAAGCACGCATAAAATAACGAAATCCTTTTTAGTTGGTTTACTGCTACTATACGCAATATTAAGGCAATAGCCAATAAAGCAAAAAGCTAAGCCATTAATTACAGCATCATACGAAAATGATGCTGCTTGCTGCATTGTCATTGGAAATAAAGCAACAACAAACAAAACTAGTTTTCCAAAAGGCATTTTTTTAATGCCTATATATGTCATTATAACAAAAAACAATAGGTTAAACAGTCTTCCAAGACAAAGTAAAAAAAATGAATTGAAATTCAACAATCGGGCTAATGTAACACCGATGCTTGAAAACAAATAAAGAAGCGGTGAGGTTTTTACATAACTACCTACTGTCTCTACTAACTTTGTTTCTCCACAAGGCTCCGTTACCTGAATCATATAATCCTTATACGTTTCTTTTGTAGGTATCATTATTTGATTCCAACTGTTTATATCTGTTTGCCTCTTCAACATACCTCCACTTTCTGTTTGAATTCCTTTTAGCAGAATTGCATTCGAGTATCTATATCCTGTATCTATATGTGCTGGTTCATCAGGCACAACTCCTGGCTGAAGTAATAACATATATACTATTCCTATAAAAATCGCTGCCGGTAAGAAGACTTTTTCAACTCTACTACGTTTAATGTAAACTAAATAGTATATAAATAATAGAAATACAAAAATTACAAGTGCAGCAAGTGTATAAATAGTTAATACAAATCCATTACCATTTCCAATCAATTTGAATGCCAAATCACCCGCTTTTTGAACCCCATTAACTGTTAGCGTGCCTTCAGGATAACTGTCTTCTTTAGAAGACCATATTGTTGGAGCATTCCCTTTATAGGTTTCTTCCGTAGTAACAATAATATTATATATGTTTGTATGATCATTCTTAATTTCGGTATTGAAATAATACGTTCGGAATGAATTATCTATTAATTCTCTTATATCTGTCTGTGCATTAAGAATTTCTTTACCCGTATCAATATTTGTTACACGAACATTCAAAATACCAGTATTTGTGCGTGCATAAGTTGCTAAATTAAGAGAAATTCCTTTTATAGTACTATCTCCTTTAAATGTCTGCACAACTGTAGTATTTTCAACAATTTCACCAACTGGTATTTCTCCTACACCATTTTCAAAGTATATTTCTTGTGCTGTTGATTGCGGCAGTATATCTTTGTTCAAAATTAGAACGAATACAACAGCATAAACTAATAATACTGTAGAAATTGCCAATATGTGCTTTCTGTTTTTTTTAACTAAATATCCAAATTTAGACATTGTAGTTTCAAATTTTCGGCCTGACTTTTTGTTGTTTTTAGTATCCACAGTCACTAACTCCTTAAAATAATTATTCAGCAAATACATCAAATCTATAGTGCTGATTATTAATCTCTGGGGTATAGCCCCAACGTTCATTTAATAACTGGATATCTCCGGATATTTCATTGGTAGAAACATAGTTAAATAACATCTTATCATAATGATATAGCTTTGAATAGGGCGTAAAAATGTTTGCATATCCAGCTTTACACAATCTCAAACAAAAATCCAAACCATTGTAATCGGATGAGAATTTTTCATCCAATCCCCCAATTTTTTCGAATAACGCCTTTTTTACCATCATGCAAGCTATTGTTACAGCGCTTATTCTTCTGGAATAAAATAAATTACCCATGCAGCCGCTATCATGAATTGACAATCCCCTGCTCACATATTTGTCAGGCATATCGCTATCTGGTTTTATTATTATTCCCGCATGTTGAATTGTATTATTTGAATAATACAGCTTAGCTCCAACAGCTCCAACATCTGATCGTTGTGAATTCATAAGCATTTCTTGTATCCAGTCAGGAGATATAACTTTGGTATCAGAATGTAAAAAAACAATGTGCTTTCCCTTTGAATAACTAACTCCACAGTTATATATCGCTGAACAGCTATACTCATGTTGCCAATAAACAATTCGGACATTGTTACACTTTTTTGTTTCCTCATAATACGAAACTGTATCTTCATTTGACGCGTCAATATCCATGATTATAATCTCATATTTCGAGTAAGTTGACTTTACAATAACTGAATCTATGCAATATTTTAGTTCGGCAAGACCATTATTGTTAATAATAATAATAGATATTAGTGGCTCTTCCACAAGCTCATATTTGATCCGGTAAATTACAGGAAACCACTCTGAGCTTTCTACTTTTGCTTTTATGCCTATCCGGCTGAGGTGGTCTGATACCGCCTTAATTCCAGCTTCAGCTACATACTTTTTCGAGTTTATATCTCCAGCAACCGAATTACTATGTGCACACCAATAATATAATACTTTTGGAATATGAACAATTTGCTCCGCTACTTCGGACAGCCGTAATATCATATCATGATCCTGGCTACCATCACACTCTTTCCTGAACATACCCACTCTATCCAATAAGCTCTTTCTAAACACTAATAGATGACATACATAGTTATTCCCTCTTAAATTATCTATTGCAAAATCCGGCTTTAGGTGTACCATTACTATATTGGTGATTCTTTTTCTAAAAACCATCTCATCTGTATATACTACATCAGCATCCTTTTCGTTTACAATATTGACTACCTCATAAAGTGCATTTGGAGCCAATATATCGTCATGATCAAGAATCGCTAAGTATTCTCCATCAGCTAGTCGAATACATTCATTTGTATTCTCAGAAATACCTTTGTTTTCTTTTAGTCTTATGTATTTTATTTTCCCAGGATATCTAGTACTATATTGTCGTACCACTTCTTCCGCATGGTTTATTACATCACTGCCATCAGCTAAACATAGTTGCCAATTTTCATAACTTTGCTCACAGACAGAGTCTATCATGTTTCTTAGATATCGTATCGGTGTATTATATAATGGCGTAATGATGCTTATTAACGGCGCATTTACAAAGCATGTCTTTCGTTGTATATCTAAAGTTTCCTTTGTTGGCAACGAGGCTTTTACATATTGTCTCATTTTTATTCGCATTATCATTACTCTATACACTTTATGCAATGCTTTTATGAAACCATATTCAACAAGGTATTTTATGAATTTATTCATATATGAAATCAAAGTATTCAATCCACTTGCCTGCTTTCGTAACTCATTTTCCTGACATAACTGTGTTTATTGCTTTCCACCATCTATCCGCATTTTTTTCAAGTAACCTGTTTGTATACAACTCTTTATGTGCATTTTTTGCTATCTTATTTCTCAATTTTACATTTGTTATCAATTTCTCCAGTCCTTGAAACCATGCTTCACAAGTATTCTGAACTAATATACCATTAGTGTTCGGAATAATAGTATCTGAATAGGCAGGATGATTGCTATAAATTCCAGCTATGCCCAATGCTGCATAATCAAGAAATTTAATATCTGACTTGCATATTGTGAATACATTTTTCTTCAGTGGTGCAATTCCAATATCCCAATAATTATTGTCGCACATCCATTTCCAATACAAATCATATCTGCTCTTTTGTCCAAGTTCGATAACTCTAGCATTAGGTAGAGCACGCAGCGTTTCTTTATCCGTAAGTGCACCTACTACTTCAAAAACCACTTTATCTTCATATTTTTTCAGTATTTGCATCAACGGTAACTTTATCATTTGAAAATCAGGTTGATGACTAAATGTACCGGTATAGCCAATAGTTATTATTTGTTTATTACTACCAAACTTATTTTTTCTAGTTCCAATATAGTCTGTTGACAAAAAATTAGGGATAACCACAATTTGCGAGTTAAAAACAGACATTCTCCTTTTCAACTCTTCAGTACTGACAATAATTACATCGGCATTTCTAGCCATAAGACGGATAGTATTTTTTTGATTTACATTAAGGTTTTTATTATCCAACAAGTTATCATCAATTTCATATATGAACTTCTTTCCTGTATTCTTTATGTACTTTATAAAAGTATTTGTCTGCTCATTTGTTATTTTGTCATTCCATGTTCTTTCGATGAAAAACACATCACTGTCTTTATATTTCTTATAGTCCTGTCCTGTGGTCAATTTAATCCTGTTGTTACGTTGTAAAATTTCCAATGGATCATAAAGCCTGATATATGCAACATCATGAATTTGTCCATTGCTAGCCTCTCCTATTGCATGTACCTGAATCATTATGCTTCCTCCTCTTCAATGTCAAAAACATTCTGCAGAAATTTGTATGCACTTTTTTCCGGATAAAATTGGCATACATCCTCTAAAGCCTTGGTTGCGATTCTATTTCTCAACTCATCATCTCTGACCAATAAATTGAGAGCATCTATGCATTCTTGTTTATCCGCCGTGTCTATAACAAGAGAATTTACTCTATCTTTTGCATACTCACCAGTTCCTCCATTAAGAGGTACAATTACTGCACATGCGCACGCCATTGCCTCCATTGCTGTTAATCCCATTGCCTGGAATGAAGAAAAATCAGCAAATATGTCAGCATATGATAACAATGAAGCCATTTCCATGGTGTTAAGCTTTCCAAGGTTTCGGTATTCAAAATCCATGGATATTTTGCTCCAAAACTCCTTGTCAATAGAAGATTTTTCCGGATCAGATCCAAACACCAATAATTCAACTCTATTAGCATTTTGCTTTGCAACTTCATATAAAACCTTCATAGTGAGCAAAGGCTCTCTACGCGGACTTTCTGGCCGCACCATAGCTGCTATAACAATTTTGTCAGTTTGCCTGAATTGATTCCTTGGACAAAACAAATCCATGTTTACGCTTGGACCGATAATTGCACAATCACTGCCCGTTTCTTCTTTGACCTTGTTTTTATTCCAATGGGTCTTTGTAATGAGTTTCATATTTTTCACTGCTGTATAGGAATGAAATGCCTCAACATACTCCTGAGTACCTTTTGAAAAGAAGTATGGTTCAAAGTCCTGTACATAATATGCCAACCTAGCCTTGCATCGATTTGCAATGTTTTTGAAATATTTCACTGATGTAAATAGAGTTGCACATATCACGTCAAAATCGTCACACTCACTAACAAATGAATCAAGTTTCTCTCCATAAATAACTGGTATTTTTAGGTTTGGATAACTGGCTTCAAAATAAGGTTTGAGATGAACCAGATTATATAACCAAACATCTATACCCATATCCATCATCAAGTTTGCTTCCTGTATGATTACATTACCACCCCCACCTGCATCTGCAATAGGTAGTATGAATAAAATACGTTTGCCTTCATAATACTTTTTTGCGTTACTAACGAGTGTCTTCCTTTCATACATTACTGCAGCTCGATTTCTTATTCCTTCTAGTATGTGGTTATTTCTTACTATGTTAATGAATTCATCTAAAAGCTTATCACCATGCTTCATGCGAAGTTTTTCCCCAGAAACCTGACATAATTCCAGCCTCTTTTTATTGCTGTAACTTTTTGATTGCGCATGATATATATATGTATCATCTGCAATAGCTAGCTTAAACCCCGCTTTATAAGCACGCAGGTTATAATCATCCTCTTCTCCATATCCTTTGGCAAAATTCTTCTCATCAAAAAAACCAATACTATCAATCACTTTCCTGTGTATCATGAGACAAAACCCATTAAGTAACGGTACATGTACATATATCTGAGCTGAATATTTTTCTATTAGGCTTCCAACATCTTCTACCATAAACCCTTCAGGTATCAAATTTTGGCTCCAGTCACCTTCCGAGTTGAATAACTTGGGAACAGACTGCCAGGATGCTGTGTTTGAAAGCGGTCCGACAATACCTATGCTTTCATTGCTTTTCATACAGTTAATCATTTTATCAATCCAGCCAATTGTTACTATTGTATCGCTATTCAACAAAACACAATATTCTGCTTCAGATGCTTTCAGACCCATATTTGCAGCAACAGTATATCCATTGCCCTTTTCGTTGCGGATGAGTTTAATGTTAGTACTATTCTCTACCAACGTTCTAAGGTAATCACGAGTTTGCACTTCGCTTCCATCATCAACAATAATAATGCTAAATGGTTCTGTAGTATATTCATATACTGTTTCAATGCACCTTTTTACATCTTCATAAGCATTATGGACACAAATAATTATATCTACATGTTCTTTGTGCTTAGGGATACTTTTCGGTGCTTCTATCTGAGGAATCCCATCCCCTTGTGTCGCCATGCCACTATTATCGATATTGATGACGGCTTGCTTATAATTAGGTTTAATAAATTGTTCAGGGACAACTACCCTTTTGACTTTAATTTTTATTCCCTTTAGTCCGTTGTGAGTAATATAGCTAAATGTTTTTTTTAAGTAGCCCATTTTTATATAACGAGGTAAGTTGAAAATCATCTTGGCCACTATAAAACGCTTACTTCCTCTTGGTAATATGATATTTCTAGCCTTATAATATTTACTAAGTAGCCTATATCCCCTGGAACTATAGATTAAATCCAATGTATCCCTAGCTTCAGATAACTCTTTTACTTTCTGTTCTTCTCCCCAAAGAGTAGCTCCAAGGAGCTCTATTCTATTTTTCGATTCTGTGTGCTTACAATGAAGACTTTTCACTTTATCTTCATATAAAGCCTCTTTTTGCGTTAACATAGCCTGTAATTCTTGATTTTTTCCCTCGTCCTGCATCAGTTGCTCTTGCAACTGATGACTTTCTTGTTCGCTCCGCATTAGTTGCTCTTGCAATTCTTGCTTTTCTTTCTCATCCTGCTTTAGTTGTTCTTGCAATTCTTGCTTTTCTTTCTCATCCTGCTTTAGTTGTTCTTGCAATTCTTGCTTTTCTTTCTCATCCTGCTTTAGTTGTTCTTGCAATTCTTGCTTTTCTTTCTCATCCTGCATTAGCAACTTCTGTAAACCTTCAATTTCGTATTTTTGCTGTATATGACTATCGCGCAATATCAATACTTCGTTCAGCTTATCAAGCAGCGTAATTATTTCAACGCTATTAAAAACATACATATCAGCTCTTATCTTTATCCAATTTACGGACCTGCCCTCCAGATCAATTACCAGCTTCGGCTCTGTATTAGTAAAGACAATAAATTCATCGAGGTGAATACCATCAATAGCAGTCCATTTTAGTATACATCCATCTGTAATAATATCAATGTTTTTTACCGCGCAAATAGCTCCTTCAGCCAAGTTGAACCTTATTGTCTTTACTCCCTTAGGCAAATCAATTTTTCTACTAAAAACACTAAACCGTCCTCTACTTATAACGCCTTCAATCTTGATTGACTGTTCTTCGGTAAATCCAGGACCCATGTCAAAACATATCCTGGAAAAAGATTTGTCTTGATGTTTTATTTTACTTTCCGCTATCCTCAAACTCCGTTCATAATTTTCTACAATACTAGCTATGCCTTCATTTGATCTTCTAAATCTTACAGCTTGTTTTGAAATAAATGTAACATCATATATAATTGACCTTATAAATCCGTTTTCAGCAAATCTTTTTGCCCAATATTCTGATTGTTGCACATTAAAATGTGTCTTTTCAGAAAAATCATCAGGTGTGGATGAAAAAATTATTTGATCAGAGTACTTGCAGATATTATCTATAAACTTTTTACTATCTTCTTCATAAAGATGTTCAGCTACTTCTATCGTAATAACCAATTCATACTTTTTAGGTAAATCACATGGTAAATCGTCTAAAGCAGAACATACTCTGCAGAACGGCTTTATGTCTTCCCTTACTCTGCTAATGGCAAATTCCGAAGCATCAATTCCATAAGCCTCCACTCCCCTGTCTCGTAAAGCTGCTACTAAATATCCAGTCGCACATCCTACGTCGAGAACAGTTGATGGATGCAGATCCTCAATAATCCTGTCTGCGACTTTTTCATAGAATGGCATCCACATATCTGCTTCTAAATATGAAATATCTCCACAGGAATTTTTATAGTAATCTTCATTATATAGTTCACCATATTTCATAATAATTATGCCTCCTATCGCAGTCTACAATCTATATGCATCGCACACTAGCTGTGTTTCTCCAACCATTTTTATTACTCCCTCATCAAGCCAAACAACGCGGTTGCACATCTCTCTTATTTGATCAAGGTTATGTGATACAAACAACACTGTTGTGCCGCCCCCCATAAGTTCCAGCATCCGTGCCTTACTCTTTGCCTGAAAGGCCTCATCACCAACCGCCAATATTTCATCAACAATCAGGATGTCTGGGTTTACTACAGTTGCAATCGAAAATGCAAGCCGCATTAACATACCAGAGGAATAATTGCGAATCGGCACATTAATAAATTTGCTCAATTCGGCGAATTCAACAATCTCATTATATCGCTCCTTCAAGAACCCTTCAGAATACCCTAGAATAGATCCATTTAGGTATATATTCTCTCTACCTGTAAGATCAGTGTCAAATCCTGAGCCAAGCTCAAGCATAGGTACAATATTCCCTTCAATCTTTACATTCCCTTCTGTTGGTCTCAATATACCCGATATAACCTTTAGGAGCGTGCTCTTTCCTGCACCATTCCTACCGATGATCCCCACAACCTCGCCTTTTTTCACCTCAAAGCTGACATCTTTCAATGCCCAAAACTCTTCGTATACCAGCTTTCTTTTCAAGAAAGCTACAGTATACTCCTTCAAGCTTTGAATACGGTCATGAGTTATCATATATCTCATTGATACGTTTTTTACTTTTATCATAGTTGCTCCTGCTCTATATCTTTAAAACAAATCTATCCTGTGTCCTTTTAAAAACAATTACACCAAATATTAGTGGAACTACCGAAGCAGTAATACAAAAAAGATACGCTTGAGGCTCCGGAGATACACCTGTCAGTATGATTTCCCTGCTAAAACGAATAAAATGATATAGCGGATTCATCTTAAATAGAAGCATAAGCTGCTGTGGTAGAATTGTTTCTGGATAGAAGATAGGTGTTGCATACATCCACAGCATACTGATTATGTTCCAAAGAAATTGCATGTCTCTAAAATAAACCATTGCTGAAGATAGTAAAAAACTCATCCCAATACAAAAAACTATTGTGCATATGATGCTAAACGGCAACAGCAGTAATGCTTTTGAAATAGGCGTCGATGTGACTATAACTACTATAATCAGTGGCACCATTGAAATCAGTAGGTTAATTGATGACGATAAAACTCGGGATATAGGGAAAATGTATTTGGGTATATATACCTTCGTGATTAAAGATGAATTCCCAACAATAGCCATGAGTCCCATGTTAGTAGCTTCAGCAAAAAAATTGAAAAATACAATCCCAACCAATAAATAAACAGCAAAGTTTGGTATATCGGTCTTAAATATTGTTGAAAAAACTATATATTGGACTACCATTGTGAGTAAAGGATTTAGAAAGCTCCACAATATGCCAAGAACAGATCTCTTGTATTTAGTTTTAAAGTCTCTGGAAACAAGCTGTTTCAGCAAAAACTTGTACTTTTGAAATGCAATAAGTACACCTAATCCAGCATTCTTTTTTCCTGTTTTTTCACAATGGATAAGTCGCATACAATACAAAATTATAAGCAAGCCCAGTAATGCAACAATTGCAAAGTAATACTTCCCTAAGAGTATAATATTTTGTCCTTCAGTAGTGAAGCAAAGTGTACCATTAGTAATCTCTCCATCTATTAGTAATCTTTTATCAGATCCATTTTGCTGATTATTTAGCCATAGTGTTATAGAATTGCCTGGAGTGCCCGTTTCTGAAAAAACAACGATACGCAGGGTGGCGCCATTCACATTCAATATTGGCTTATCACATCGTAAAGTCACAAATGAATTGTCCTCTAATTTAGATACATCGAGTTCTTCATCCATTAATATTTTTTCATCGTTCAGCAATTGTATATGTACAGTACCATTATTTTGTCTTGCATATGTGGCAAACATCAATGATATACTATCTAATATATCTGTTCTAGCTGTGAATACCTGCTCAACAACTATATCCTTTGTTAACTCACCTATTGGTACATCAGCATCGGTTATAGCAATATCATCCTGTGACTTCATATATTTAAACTTATCTCCGGCTATAAAATATAAACATATTGATGAAATAAAATATACTACTATAAAGATAATACACCCTTGTATAAGTGTGACCTTTTTCTGCTTCATATAGCTCCTTCTTCTCCGATTTCTCCTAAGTACCTGTTAACTGCATCCTGCCATGCCGGAAGTCTCTTGAACCCGGCCTCATCCAGCGTTCCTTTGCTCAACCTCGAATTCGAT
>LSQX01037412.1_pt1 | contig 15886 bp, 11 predicted proteins | sample 654561 | NCBI WGS metagenome assembly LSQX01 (sample SAMN04489861, study PRJNA283612) | anaerobic digester metagenome | isolation source: 4 biogas reactors fed with cattle manure at either 37C or 55C with and... | place: Denmark: Kongens Lyngby | collected 2014 | reverse complement strand
TCTCCGCCCAGGTTGTCTTCTCCCTGTCCGGGTCTGGGCTTTGCCTCGATTTTCAGCTTCTCCCGCCTGCGGACAAGGTCCCACATAAGCTGCCTTATGGCCAGTCTGTCCTCATCGTACTGCTCAGGCCCTGTAAAGACATAGACCCACATTACGCAGTCGTGCAGGATATCAAGAGCCTTTTCCGCAGCCCTGGCATCGGAATCAGGAGGCACGAGCAGTTCCAGCATAAACGTGCTCCCGTCAGGGTATTCAAATTCCCTTCTAAAGGTCGCATAGGTCCCGACTCCGAGGAAAAAGAGATATGTAGCCATGGGCGTTACCGAGTTGTCGTAGACGATTTTGTCCCTGCCCGGTTTTACGGTATGCCTTTCTACAGCGACATCCCCGTTTGTTATGAGGTTTGTGTAGCGCGAGTCTGCAATGATGGTTGTCCTGTATGTGCATTTTGCAGTCATGTCATCTATGCAGGGCACGATCCTCTGGAACCCCCACTGCTGGCACTGAGTGATCTGCTGCGGGGGAGCCCCTGCCGGAGTCTCATCATAGTACAGCCCTTCAAGGATATTTTTTGTGGGCCTGCACACAGTGTCCGTAATGACAGCAATCTCGGTATTCGGCGGGATCAAGTCCCTGAAGCTGATCTCAAGGATAGCATCATCTTTCCTGTACCTGTAAGAGACCTCGGACTGAAAACAGCTCACAGCCCTGATCTCAAGGTCCTTGCAGTTCAGCTCCAGCTTCTCAATGGGCTCATCTTTTGTCCTGACCCTGAGTATGGACTTCACATTCGTCCTGTTATCATAAATGTCAAACGTCAGGTCCATGTGCAGGACGTCAACTTTGAGTTCCCCGAAATCTTCGGGATAATATTTGTACAGCCTGTTATTCATGAAAAGTCACCGGATAATAGTTATGAGTGTTATATTGTGGGATAGAAAAGGGTGAGGAGAGATTTAAATGTGTAGTTTGTGGGAGAGGGGGGAAGAGAAAATTTCAAAATTTTGAAATAAGATGATTCTCATCAACATGTTAATATATTTCAACTTCTTTTGACATTAATCGTTTTTTAGATTGGTAACAAACTTAAAAAGAAAAACAGTCTAGGTGAATCTCTGGATGGAATCAAAATATACAGTTCTTGATATGTTTTCTGGCGCAGGAGGGCTTACAGAAGGGTTCTTTCAGCAGGGATTCAAATTTGTTTCTCATATAGAGAAAAATTGTCATGCTAGGAATTCTCTGGAAACCAGAGCGATTTATCATGCTCTGAAAGATTCCAGTAACGAAAGGATTTATAGAGACTATATTTCAGGAAATCTCAACAGAGATGAATTTATTCATAAATTCAAAGAGCTTGAACTCACTCCAGCTGGATTATTACAGGGGGAAGTAACTGAATCAAACGAAACTACTATGATAAAAGAGATTAAAGAGCATTTAAAAGTCATTGACAGCGATTCGGTTGATGTCGTCATAGGAGGGCCACCATGTCAGGCTTATTCTGTTGCCGGGAGAGGCAGAAAGCCAAAAGAAATGAAAGACGATCCCCGTAACTATCTATACAGGCATTACATCTCTTTTTTAAAAAGCTTTGAACCAAAAATTTTCGTATTCGAAAACGTTCCGGGAATTAAAAGTGCAATAAATGGGATTATCTTCTCAAATTTACATGAAGAACTGGAAAAACTGGGGTACAAAACAGAAGCTCATATGCTGAATGCAAAAGATTTTAGTGTACTTCAGGAAAGAAACCGGATAATATTTATTGGCTGGAAAAATGAGCATGATCTTTCATATCCTGACTTTTTAAAAACTCCTCTTGGCAGGTTTCATGTTTCTTCCCTTTTGAATGACCTCCCCCCCTTGCAAGCTGGCGAAGGTACTGAAGGTCCTGCAAAATATACAAAGCCATTTTCATGGTCATCTGAATACCTTCAAAGATTTAAGATTCGAGAAAAGAAAGATATACTTATTCAACACAACGCTAGAATACATAATCCTAGAGATCGTACCATATATAAACTTGCAATTGAAAAATGGGATAAAGAAAGAAAACGGCTCAAATATAATGAACTATCACCGGAACTCCAGACACACAAAAATAAAACGTCTTTTCTGGATAGATTTAAGGTGGTCAATCAGTATGGTTACTCCCATGCTATACTTGCTCATATATCAAAGGATGGTCATTATTTCATTCATCCAGATATTCATCAGGCAAGATCTCTGACGGTTAGAGAAGTGGCAAGAATACAGTCATTTCCTGATAATTATAAATTCGAAGGCCCTCGAATCGCGCAGTATGCACAGATTGGTAATGCCGTGCCTCCTCTTATGGCTAAAGGGATAGCAGTTGAAATCGAAAAGATGCTTGAAGAGATTTCATGAATACAGTTACCAGAGATAAAGAATATTTCTCAAAAATAAAAATAATAAGAACTGAACTTCTTATATGGGGAGAGGAAAATCTCAGAAAGTTTCCATGGAGAGAAACCTCTGACCCCTATAAAATTGCCGTTGCTGAAGTGATGCTTCATAGAACGAAAGCTGATCAGGTAAAAAATATTTATGAACAATTTATTCTTAAATATCCTGATTTTGAATCAATTGTTAAAGCTGGTCGTGAAGCAATTAAAGCTGATCTAAAATCTCTTGGACTTTTCTGGCGTGCAGATTTACTTTACGACATGGCTGTGGAAGTTATGGAAAAATATGGTGGGGAACTGCCTCTGGATAGGAAAAAATTAATGACAATGCCGGGAGTAGGAAATTATATCTCAGCAGCCATTCTATGTTTTGGCTATAACTTTCCTGAGCCAGTACTGGATACAAATACTGTCCGTGTTCTTGGAAGAATTTTTGGGCTAAAAATTACTGATTCATCAAGGAGGAGCAAGATTTTCTACGGGATTATGCATGATCTTGTTAATTTCTGGGATCCGAGAACTGTTTCTTTCGCTTTAATTGATTTTGCAAACGTGGTTTGCATTCCCAGTGATAAACCCAGATGTGAAATTTGTAGTCTTAGAGATATCTGTATCTATTACTCAAAGCTGTAAGCCCTGAATTGTGATTCTTAATACTTTTCACTAATTTATTTTTGAGCAACTGTATTCTAAAATATATACTCTTGTATCTTTCATGAAAATATAAATCTAGAGAACTGATTCTATAGAAAATTATTTAACCAAATTTTGGAATACTAACCTGGTATAATATTGTAGAATATTTAACAGATTGCATCTTTAATACTTTCTTTGGATTTTACATTCATTGGACATGTGGTGCGAGAATATGCGGGATAAATATATTGAAGAATTGATAAAAGAAGTTTTAGGGCCCAGAAATGGATCTGAAGAAACAATGATTGGATCAGATCCTTATACTGAATACATCACTGGAGTTATTATTCCAAAGGATTGTAAACAAAGAGAACTTAGTCCAGATTCGGAAATTCTTAATGTTGAGGGTGATGATAAGGGGGCAGAAGATGCTGATTCACAGGAAAACACATTTTCAATACTCCCATCTGAACTTGATCCTCGTGTAAGATCTAAATCATTTGGGATATCTTTCTTAGTTAAGGGTAAAGATCCTTATTTGAAAGTCTGTGTAACTTGGGGAAGATATTTCAAAGAAGAACTTATTTCAGAAAATTCTAATAGAAAGGTAGTTACCGAAACGGATTTTTCTTGGAAACGAAAACCTTACTGTGAAATTTTTAATCTCAACATGTCTGGAGAATCCTCTGAAGAAATAACTATTTACGAAGGAATAGATGGAAAAATTGTATTGAATAGTAGGGGGATAAAGGTCAATAATTCACTCCATATTATTCTTAGTCTGATAAATGAGTTAAAGATAGGAGATTGTTATGGAGACAAGGTGATTGAATCGTCTCTTTATCAGCCTTCTATACGTGTCATTCTTGGAAATGATTGCAAATTAGAGTCAATTGATTCCGAAGAAAATGATGAGCTTAACTTTATCTACAGAGAAAATCCTGTCCTAGCAAGAGGTCACATGTGTTCCTCTATATGGAAGGATGTAGATTATCAAGATAAATTTGACATTAAAGTATTATGGCCTGATGGTATTCATTTTGATAAATGTCGTGAATTCATAATTTGTGATGTAAGAAGTGAATTTGTTCCCCTTTATCCGAATCCAGCACCTATTTTTGAATGGATAAATTCTGAAATCTCGAACTCTCCAGTTTTCTCAGCTTTAAAGTTATCCGAAATGTGGGATGAAACAGAAATCAAAGATTATTTAAATCCTATCCTAAAAAGTTATGAACAATGGATTCTGAAAAATGAAACTTCACTTGAGGATTTTTCTGAGAAGGATAATATTCTAGCAAAAAAGCTTATAGATAAACAAAAAATTTGCCTTAAAAGGATTAATAGAGGAATAGAATGCCTTCAAAATGATAAAGATATTCTTCTGTCATTTTGTTTTGCTAATAAAGTTATATGGTTACAAAACCTCTGGAAAAGGGGCGGCAAACTGGGGGAGAGTAATATTGACTTTGTTTGGAGACCGTTCCAGCTTGCATTTTTCTTAATGAATCTGGAATCTCTATCCAATAAAAACTCCGAATTCAGAGATTACGTTGATTTGCTGTGGGTGCCTACAGGAGGAGGAAAAACAGAGTCTTATCTTGCAATGATGGCATTTGTTATGGTTTTAAGACGAAGGAATGCACAGGCAAGAGTTCGGAATGGAGAAAAAGATAACAAAGATATAACTGGGGCAGGAACTTCCGTAATTTCTAGGTATACATTACGTCTTTTAACCGTCCAACAATTTAGAAGAACACTTATTATGATCACGGCAGCAGAGTACCTGCGTGTTTTCAATAATCAGGGACTTTCTGGATGGAGGCCACAAAAGTATTCTACATCTGAAGATTGGCTATACGGAACTGTAAGATTTTCTGTAGGAATGTGGGTAGGAGGAGGAGTATCTCCTAACCATCTTCGTGGTGAACAAGGAGCGATTAAAGCATTACAAAACAGTTCATCGTCAGAAGGTGAACCTGCTCAGATCGTAAAATGCCCAGTATGTGGTACTTGGCTTGCTGTCCCCAGTTCGGGTTTACCAGCCGGGGTTAATAAAATATATTTCGTAATTAAATACGAAAAAACTCTCTCTGAATTGAAGAGTCATGTTTCAAAGCTCACATCAGTATCTGATTTGATTACGGAAATTCAAGTTTTAGATGATAGATGCCTTATCAACTATTTCATAATGTATACTAAACTTGACAGCTCCAGAAAAGTTGACGAAAAAGAATTTGATGATATTATATCGAAACTTGAAAAAGAGCTTAACGTCAAAGTTGCCTCTTTCAGACCTTCACGATCTGGTTATTTCCCTTCATACAATGAAGTTGGAAGAAGAAAAGATTCACCTGTTGATTTTGAAATTTTTTGTCCGAATCCTGAATGTGATCTTAACAGTAATGTTAATCATAAGGAAGGCGTACCCTCCAATGTTTCTGGAAATTCAAAAAAGAAATTACCAGACGGTCTATTTGTGAAAGACAATGCCTCTCCATTTGCTGAATATTCACATATTCCTATTCCAGCATATACTGTTGATGAACAGATATACCATAGATGTCCAACTATTATTGTAAGTACTGCAGATAAAATAGCTAGGTTGGCTTTTGAACCCAGATGTAGTTCTATATTTGGAAACATAAGTAAATATAATGGATTTTATGGTTATTATCGTGGTGACTCAGAAGAAGTATTGCCAAATAATTGCACCAAAAACGCGATTTCAAAGTATTCCTCTAATGTAAATCCATTCCTTCCGCCTGATATGATAGTACAGGATGAACTTCATTTAATGGATGGGCCTTTGGGTAGTATGTTTGGTATTTATGAGTGTATTGTCGATGGTCTTATCCGCGAATCAGGTGGATCTCCAAAATATATTGCATCTTCTGCAACTGTTAATGATGCAGCGATTCAAGTTAAAAGTCTTTTTAATAGACCTTTATCCCAATTTCCTGCATATGGTTTAACTTTCAAAGACAGTTTTTTTGTTAGAATGCCTGCGTGGTCATCTGGATGGGATGAAAATAGACCTGGGAGAGTTTACATGGGAATCTATGCACCAGGAAGAGGTCCGCTAACACCGATTATAAGAATTTGGTCAAGGATGCTGCAAACTGGTGGAGAGAATTGTTCTGAAAAGGGTATTGTAAATTTCTGGACTCTTGTAGGCTATTTTAATTCTATTAGAGAGTTAGGAGGAAATAGATCACTTTTTAGAGAAGACATTATTGAAAGATTAAACAATATTTCCAAAGATTCAGTTCGAAATTTGGATGCAGAAAAAGTGGTTGAACTTTCAAGCCGGATAAACTCTACTGATATTCCACAGCTACTTGAAGAACTAGAACAGGGAAAGAATCGCACTATAAATGAAAACCCTGATGCTATATTCACTACATCAATGTTTGGAACTGGTGTAGATATTCCTCACTTATCCTTGATGGTTGTAAACGGGCAGCCCAAAACAACATCTCAGTACATTCAGGCAACTGGTCGAGTAGGAAGAGATCACGGAGCTCTGGTTGTCACATTTTATAAAGCTGGGAGAGCAAGAGATCTTAGCCATTATGAAATATTTACAGGGTACCATCATAGAATAAACATCGAGGTAGAACCTGCTTCGGTTTCTCCTTTTTCAGACGGATGTTTAGAGAAAGCAGCCGGTCCTGCAATTGTTTCTTTTCTAAGAAATATGCCTGATCCCAGTTCAAGATGGTTTGCTGAATCAGGTCATACTATTCAAAATGAGGAGTCATTGAAAGACTTTGAAATTTTTTTGCGTACTTGCTTACCTAGTGACGTTTCCAAAAAAGTGATCCAGTGTTTCCGTTCTCAGTATGATCGGTGGCTTGGAATCTCACAAAAGCTTGGTTTCACTGAAAGTTTGGTTTATAATGAGTATACTCTATATAGACCTCCAGAAAAAAATGTAATACTTGGGGATCCAGCACATGAAAAGGTTGGTTTATGTGTTGTTTACAAAAACGCGCCACAATCTCTTCGTGAAATAGAAGAAACTACTGCGTTTGAGGTGTAAATATGACAAGGGAATTTCAGCATATAAGCAGATCGCAGTTTGTTCTTACTTATGGTCCGGGTTCTGTAATCGAAACTAAAAAAGGACCTCGGATTATTCCCTCACTGGAAAAAGGACTTGGTGAGAACTTTAATCCGGATACTTTTCGAAGATTTGAAATCGCAGAGACAAGGATCTCCAAGTACATTAAAAGCAGATCGGAAGAAAAAATAAATATTCGCATATTAGCTTTGCCTACAAACGCTGGACTTGGAAAGCAAAGCAATTATCGTGTTTACTCAACATATGTTTTCCCGGTGTGGAAAGTCTGCTATGGAAGAAGAGGAAATCATGCCCCCATTTTGTATAACGGATCTAAATGCCCTCTATGTGAAACTAACGATGAATCTTCTGCAGTTAGATTTGTTGCAGCGTGTCCAGATGGTCACCTCGATGAAGTAAACTGGAATTATGCTGTCCATAAAAACTCGTCATGTAAACCAGACTACTTCCGCTGGAAAGCAAATGGAAGTTCTCTAGAAGATATTATCATAGAATGTCCTATTTGTAGAGCTAGAAACAATATGAAGGAAATTTACAAAATGAATTTTTTCTGTAAGGGAAGAATTCCTGAAAGAGAATCTCCTTCTAGCGATTATTTTCCCATTTATACCAAGCCTGATAGGTCAAAAAATTGTGAAAAAATGATGAAAATAATGCAGAGGCAGTCAACTTCACTCAGGGTTTCTGAAACAATGACCCTTTTGACAATTCCAGAATTCGATAATCAGATATCAAGAATTCTTCAAAGGTATGATGTTTCAATAGCTCTTGATACAATGATGAAAATGCCTTCCGATATTTTACTTAGGATGGATGCTAATACTGTTATAGACTGGATTTCAAGTAGTCTAAAAGGAAGAATTCCTGATGATTCGCTTGAAGTTATAAGCAAAGAAATTAGAGAAAAAGGTGTATTAGAGTTCTGTGATCTTTATAAACGCTTAAACGATGAAAGCAAATCTTTCATGAGTTTAATGTATGAAGAGTTTGATTCACTGCTATCAGGAGCAGGAAGTTCAACCAAAAATTTTGTTATGGGGCATCCAAAAAAGATAATCTCAACCTCACCTCTCATTCCTGAATTGCTTGTTCACCCAATTAGTAAGATCAGAACAATCACAGTTCAGCTTGGCTACAGACGTATAGTACCAACTGCAGATGAAAGTGAACCGCAATTGTTAGTATCATCAGGTGTGTATTTACCTTCGGATGGAAGTATTTGGTATCCAGGGTATGAAGGATTTGGTGAAGGTATATTCATTACATTTGGTGAAAGAAAAATTCCTGATCTAACCTCAAAACTCGCCTACAACCTGTGGAAAGAATACACAGATTCAGGTATGAAATCTGATTCAGGGTGGTCGGAGGTTTCTGTAGAACCCGAATTTGTCTGGCTCCATACACTTTCTCATGCAGTCATCAGAGCTTTATCCTCACACACTGGTTATTCAGCAGTTTCACTGAGGGAAAGAATTTACATATCTCGTGATGGAAAAAATGGTGGTATTCTTATTTATAATACATCTCCAGGAGAAGATGGAGGGATGGGTGGACTTGTAGGGTCAGTAGACATATTCCACGAAATTATCAATAGTGCAGTTAGGAATATTTTGCTTTGTTCTAATGATCCCCTTTGTTGTGATGCAACTAAATCAGCAGACTGTGTAAATGGAGCGGCATGTTATAGTTGTCTTTTGATTTCTGAAACTTCATGTGAACATAGGAACCTCTGGCTTGATAGGCATCTTCTCATTGGAGATTGATGATGATTGAAGAAATTGTTCCTGTGGCTACGGGAGAAAAATGGGTTGGATACGGAATAAGGTCATTTAGATCGGTAATCAATGAACTGATTTCGAATTCCACTAATGAACTTTCTCTTACAGCTTATGTTCTCACAGACATGAGCATTGTAACTAAATTGAGAAATGCCCTGGAAAGAGGAGTTCAGGTTGAAATATACTTATACGAAGATGAATTTGCGACAAAAAACGAGGCTGTAAATTATATATTTAATTTACAAAAAGAATTTAGTTATCTAAAAATATACCGAGTTGAGGACAAAATACTTCATGCTAAAGTTCTTGTTGCTGATGGCAAGAAAGTTCTTTCTGGATCGGCTAATTTTACATTTAGTGGAATGACAAATAATTATGAGCTTGGTTTCTTGGTAGAGGATCCATCCATAGCGCTCCAGATTTTAAAGTTAATAAAAAAGTTGGGGGAGAAATGAGAACTTATTACCATTTTGCTTATACCTGTCCCAATTGTCATGAACCTCACGTAACTGGGAAACCAATTGAATTTGTTGACGAGAAACGTCTTAGATGTACTTCTTGTAATGCATTGTTCTATACTGAAGTAAATCTGTTCACAGCATCATTTCCCGAAACTGTAAAGTATGTTACAGAAAAGGAAGGAAAAAAAGCGGAAAATTATCTTTCCCACTTGCCTCTTATATGGAAAGTTGCGCCAAATGAAATAGAAAAATCTTATCTTGACTGGATAAAAGATAATCCTGAAGGAATATTTCTTGTCACTTGGCCATGGAATGACCTTCGTTTTATCCCCCTTCTCGCATCAGAGTATCTTTTAACTTTCCCTAACAGAAAAGTTGCAGTCATTGGAAATTATTCTATAAATACTGAAAGTAAATCTTATGTGCCTTCATATTCTTCGTATGATGTTTTTAGTAAGACTGTTTATATTGAGGGTGAAGATAATTTTCTCCCACCTAAACTAAAGCAAGAAAGCAACAATCTTAAGAGAGAAATGGTTTTTGAAAAGGAAGATGTTGTAGAGGTTAAGTATAGAAAGTTTGGTGGAAATGAAATAAGAACTAAATTATGCAGTGGTACTGTTAGAAAGTGCAAGAATTCTATAATTAGAGAAGCCGAAGAATTTGGTGGGAATTTCTTAAGAGAAATTTCTGTTCCTAAAAATAATGGAAAAAAAATTGAAGTTATAAATGAAAATGGAGAATGGAATGTTTCTCTTGAAAAACAAACTCGCTGGACAGGGAGTCTTAACTATAAGAAGATATGGCTTTGGGAACTCCTTGTTAATTCTACAAAATTAAAAAATTGTGGAACGGAAATTGAGTCTTTTTTTTACGATGAAGAAACTACTGAGAAAATCCTTGATTACAGAGCCAAGTTACACTTTTTTTCAATTGAATCTGAAATTTCAGAGGTACTTAGAAGCATAAAAATAGTATCTCCTGATGTACTTATAATTGAAAATATAGATGATATTATCTCGGATTCCAGATACTTTGGCCCTAGAACAGAAAAGCTAATGGAGTTTTTGAGAGAAGCTGATGTCAGTACAGTTCTGATGTTTTCAACTAATCCAGATATCCGTCACTTATATCGAATTGGAGAAAGCGAAACTATTTTTGGTTCTATAAAGGTATTATTTCACACTTGGGATTCCCCCTCTTTTCTTAGTGATCTGAATCTTGATAGCGGTTCAAGACACCCAAATCCTTTATCTTCAAAAATGGAACAAATGCCTAAAGAAAAGCTTAGAGAGATTAAACCAGAATACATCTCGATTGATTCCTATGATGAGATTTCTGAGTCATTGGAGGAATGCTTGAAGAGTATCGACGGGGAAACTAAAAAAGATGTAAAACTGTATTTTTCTAAAGTTTTTTCAACACTTTTAAATGTTGTTGGAGAATATGGAAGGCCTGAAGTACTATCCGTAATGAAGCAGTGGAATTCCCAATTGACTTATGATATTTTACTTAATAATCTAAGCCAGGAAATTGAACAAGAACTCTTCTATTCTTTAAATAATTCTTTGCAAAAAATTTTCTATGTTAATTCATATACTCAGAGGAATCCTCTTAGAGAAAAAATACTGGATATCATCAAGGACATATTCAAAAAAAACAATGAGTGCTTCGTTACGATAATTGTTCCCCGCTTCGAAGCTAAAGGAACTGAACGTTTACTTCGTCAAGAGGATTCGATATTTGAACAAATTTCATCTTTTCTAACTGTTTGTAGTTGGGATAAATTAGGAAGTATTGAAGGGACTATTCCAGAGGGCTTCAAACATTTTGTACTATCTACAGGATATCCCTCATTAAGTTACAACTTGCATTCTTCCGATGTTGATAAATTTTTCTTTGTTGGAACTACTAAAACAATAGGAAAGATAAAAGAAATTATAGACAAGAGACTTCTTGAGATAAATGCCTATCCCGTCGTCAGACTTTATGATAACAATCCTGCACCTCGCCTGCTAAGAGATCTTTTGTCTAAAGTTAACTTTGATGAGAATGAAAAATTACAATATATTCATAATTTTGAATTGGGCGAGGAAGAGTATTCTATGTTTTATTCAGGGGCGAGTACTTATGGGGAAACTTCAGATATTTCATATGAATCTAGTAATTATTATAAGTTAACTTGTGGGGAGATTGCTATCCTGTGCATTGACTCTCAAAATAGAGGTTTATTTCTTCCTCTCGATAGAGATATTATGCTTAAGGATGGAAATTCTTTCCGAGAAATATCCTTTAGTCTCGATTCATCAACGCCCTCGGTCAAAAAGGGATTAATTAATATGGAGGTTATTCTCAATCGTTTGGGTTTCTATCAATCATTTAGATCTATATTTTTTAAATTCATGATGAAGTGGGGAGACAAACTTCAATTCCAGAAAGGACCCTTTGAGTGGAAGGGATTTAAACAATTATTCAGTAATTCGGTTCTATGGATTAATCTTCTGGAGCGGGCAATTGAAATTTTTGCAGAACAGAATCGTATCTCTCTCCAAAAGTCAAAGGATAAAATTGCAAAGATTCTAGCAGATTCAGGAATTACCGCAAAGAATCCTGATTACATTTCTAGTTGGTGGACAAATTATGAAGAAGTTACAGTTGATTCTGGATCATATAAATTATACAGAATTGAGCATCCTTTCACCCCTCAAGATATGAGAATTATTTTTGAATGTATCTCTAAAATATCCTCTTTTTTAATTACTGATACAACGATTGCGAATAAATCATATGCAGCTGCTCTTACAATCCAAAATTTAAGGCGAAATGTGCTTAAGAGCTCTAGTACAAGAGAGGGTAAGTATTCATTTATTTACTCAAAACTTGAAACGCAAATGAGTCAACTTATAAAAGATGCAGAATTATTCAAGGTTAGTTCCGTTGAAAAAGTTAATATCTCACAAGAAATTGAAGCAATGAAGATAATCTACAACTATAATGATTTCTTTGAAAGCTTCGATTGACTATTTATGCTCTCTATTCTGGTTATTCATTTTTTGGTTTTAAGTATCATCCAAATATTGGTTAGAATAAAAACTGATTCTTGAAAGCCTTCTCTCTTATGCATGACGATAGGTAATAACTTATAACAACCATAGTCCATTTCTTTAATAAATCCCAGACAACGCAGAAATATCTTCATAGGCATCCACATTTCATATTTGCGAATCCCAGGAAGGCGGTTTGTGATAAAAGAAATCTTCTACGCGGTCTGTGAATATTGCTTCCTCACTCGTCCTTTCAGTGTGCCTGATTATCCTTGCATTAACGGTTTCAAAGTGGTTCAACTCAGATTTAAGAAAGTCTTTGGCATCTTCAAAGCTTTCAAAATTCCCAATTAGATAGGTCTCACCGTCTGCTGTCGAGGCCGCTTCGATGCCGTAAGAATCGATATACTCCGTTTCTTCTTCAACAACCGAGGTTTCTTCGCGGGCCCCTTTGCTCTCCTTAGCGGCCAGTTGCCGGGTTTTTTCATCTCCATAAGCATTTCCCTTTAAGTTTTGTCCAGCTTTTTCTCCTGATCCCACATCAACCAGAGTTCCTAGCCTTTCTGAGGTGATGAACTTCTCCACTGATAGGATAATTTTTGCTTTCGGGCTGCTGAGATTTAACTGATAAAACTTGATATTGCCTGCGCTCCCTTTCTCCTCAATGACCCCTTCTGCAATTAATTTTCTCAGGTGCTTGTAAACGGTTGGTTTTGACACACTGGTCATCCGGACAATATCGGCAACATAGAGTTTGTCTTCGTGGTGCTCTGCAAACACCTCGATTATTTTTGCCTGGGGGCATTCTCCGAAGATCTCAGATAAAATTGACATGATTTCGCCTATAGTATAGAATCTATCCTCTAACGTATAATAATTAGACGCTTTTATTGTTTTTTAGCTTTCTGATTGCTGAAAAGTTGAGAATACTCCCGAATAATTTTTCCGAAGGTAGTTGCGGTTAAGTTCCGGGCGGCCCGCTACAGCCAAAAAATAAAATTCAAGTCTTACTAATTTATGTTCTCTTTTCCCGATCAGACTCCTCAAATCCTGTTTTTTTTCAACTAACAGGAAGTTCCTCTGAATCACCTTATTATAAAATGAAGCATAATTTCTATTCGGTGAAAGGGATATGACTCTCACTGTGGACATAAAAGGTGACTTCACGCCTCAGGAGGTAAGTGAAGTCATTCGGGCAGCGCTGGAGCAGAATGAGCGCGTTGCAAAATACAAAATAAAGAAGTATTCGGATATTTGTGGGAATTTTGAGGACAAATACGGGATGAGTTCCGAGCTTTTTATGGAAAAATTCGACTCAGGCGACCTTGGAGATGACGAAGACTTTTTCAACTGGTATGCGGCAAAAAGGGGACTTGATATCTGGAATAAAAAACTTGAGATCATCTCAGGGATCCGGATATGAATTTCAGGGACTATTACTTGAAAATTGAATCCTTGCTTAAAGAGTATTCCCTGATCACTCATTTTTCTGTTGATTTTGAAGAGATCACTGCTGATGCAGGGTCCTTAAAAGGTAACATAGAGCTGATGAACGGTTCTATTCTTTATTTCTTCGAGTTTGTTGAAATCCGCAGTAACAGTCCTGTACTCACGAAATACAGGTATCACTGGCAATCACCACAGGGAAATCTGGTAAAAAGGTGGGACAATGCCCCCCACCATAAAGAGCTTGACACTTTTCCTCATCATGTTCATGGTCCTGAAGAGGTGCGCCCTTCTCCTCCGGTTGACCTGAACTCTATACTTGAAGAAATTATTAATTCTGAATGAGCGAGTTTTTCTAGCCTCAAATATTGTTGGCCGGTTAATCTTTTTAATAAAAGCGATTCCATTTTTTTGGATTTCTACGGAAGGTTGTATTTTTCCCAGGAGTTCTTTTTTAAGTCCCGAGCAGTCTACCGCAGCCAGAACAAAAATTTTCTTTTATAAATACCGCTCCTGAAAATCTTCCAGCCCCACAAATTTTTCAAATTAAAAATAGTAAAAAAGGTAAAAATAAAACCCAAGAACCCGAAATACTTTTCAAACAACCTCTACAGTAAGTGTAAAGTTCTCCTCAGTTCCGGTCATATTCTCCCAGGGCCTCTTATATATTCCATTCACCTGCTGGCTGCCCAGACTCACGGCTTCAATAGTCCATGAATGAGTTCCCGGCACACCAACCTGACCTTCGGGAGACTGGTCCTGGGTATATCCGTCGCTGAGAATATCGAGTCCTTCACTCACGTTGAGTTCCCAGGAATAGCCTGTGGACGGGTTTTCCCTGAGCTGGAGGATAAAAATTTCTCCATTTTTGATCCTTATGCTTTTTCCGTTTTCAGCTTCGGTTACGATCTGTCCTGTTTCTATGGTCTGATCGCTCTGAGCAGCATTAGCTTCAGTCACTGTTTCATCTGTTATGCCAGACGTTTCCGGAGTTACGGATGAAACCTGTTCGGAACCTGCCGGAGTTTCATTTTCTGCGTTCTCTGGCTCTTCGGCACAGCCGGCTGCAAAGACAACAGCAGCGATGACCGAGAGCATCACGATTAATTTTAACATTATCTTCATAACTGCCCCTCAAACCTCTTTTCCTTTTATTTCATAATGCCTGATTTATTGTAATTTTTACTGATTATTGTACTACAGTATTAATACTACTGGTTTTTTAAAATAAACCCTGAAGAACAATTGATAACTTTTATGGGAAAACTTAAGCCAGAAACCGGATAGAGCGAATTTTTAGACCTGCACACAGCAAAAAGTGCCCTCAATGGCCTCGATATCTGGAACAAAAGGCTAGAAATCATCCGGGCAATTGATATCTAATCCTTTTTCCCAGCTCAAAAACAGCTTCAGTCAAGACAGTGACCTTCCCTTTCACGCAAACTATATATACTTTCCAGCTCAAATAGTAATATTGTATAAAAGTCTCTAAATTGGAGAGTGTTTTTTCAGGTAATGCTGCACCCAGGGATCAATTCTAGTGAACCTTCAGATGCATCCTTTGAAGATTTCAACTTTTTATCTCGTTTTATGAGCTTTCTATAAGGCTTACGTTATACGTTTTATAACGGGGCCTTCGCTCTATGCGAGCCGGTTGGATCTTCACAAAATTGCCTGAACTGAAATTTAAAAATAGACAGAAAAAACGAAAAAATTAGAAAAGCAAAAACTCTTTAAAACACTCTTTAAGACCTTTATTCGCGAGGTTTGAAATAAAATGTCAGAAGAATCCGATGATTCAGACAGTAGTGATAGTAGTGGTAGTAGTCGTCAGAAAATGTTCACAGCAGCCGGAATGGTCCTGTGCGTAATACAGTTTGCCTTCTTCGTGGGTATGATTTTGATGTTCATGGAGATGGACTTTGTAGAGGGCTTCAAGTTTATGCTGCTTGCGTATTCTTCAGCGTTCCTCTATAAGAACATGGAGAATTCCGGTATAATCCGG
>LSQX01014228.1_pt1 | contig 15888 bp, 16 predicted proteins | sample 654561 | NCBI WGS metagenome assembly LSQX01 (sample SAMN04489861, study PRJNA283612) | anaerobic digester metagenome | isolation source: 4 biogas reactors fed with cattle manure at either 37C or 55C with and... | place: Denmark: Kongens Lyngby | collected 2014 | reverse complement strand
TTGCCGAATAAGCCGATATGTGCTTCCCCGATATTGGTAATTATGGCAATATAGGGTCTGATTATTTTAGTTAATTCTCTTATTTCTCCCGTTTTTTGAGCAGCCATCTCTATTACCATAACCTCATGTTCAGGAGTTAAGTTCAAGGTAGTAAGGGGTACGCCTATTTCATTGTTGTAATTGCCTTTGGATTTTAATAGTTGATACCGGACGGATAAAAGCTGTGCAATCATCTCTTTTGTGGTGGTTTTGCCGTTACTGCCGGTGATACAGATATCTAAAGTCTTGAACAGGGAGTGGTAGTAGTGTGCCCATAGATGGAGAGCCTGTAGTGTATCCTCTACCAATAATAAAGGCTGTTCAACCTCTTTAACTAAAGCGGGGTGTTTTTGCAAGAATTGTTTTTCTAAAACAACTGCAGCAGCACCTTTCTGACAGGCTTCTCTGATAAAATCATGACCATCATGCACTTCTCCTCTTATTGCAATAAAAAGCTCCCCCACTTTTATGGTTCTGCTGTCAATAGAGATATGCTGCCAGGCAATATCTTTGTACCCAGCGATTTGGGCATCAGGAATTATATTGGCAATATCATCTAAATGGAACATTTACTTCCTATCTTTTTCAATTAAAATCTGTTTAACGACCTCTTCATCATTATGATAAATGACTTGATCATGGTAAACCTGTTCTTTTTCAGGACCCTTGCCTGCTATTAAGACAATATCCTTTTCACGAGCAATCTCAAGGGCATACTTAATTGCTTGAACCCGATCTAAAATTATCCTGTAATGACAATTTTCTACCTCTTGAAACCCTCTTTCTATTTCTTTAGAAATTTCTGCCGGGTCTTCACTGCGAGGATTGTCGGCTGTGATAATACTGTAATCACTGTAACTGCCCACTACCTGACCCATCTTCTTTCTTACCCGGTTATCCCTCTCCCCACCATGGCCAAAGATAGTGATTAATCTATTTTTAGATAAGCTCTTTAATGATTTTAAAATATGTTCAAGACCATGAAAATTATGAGCAAAATCAATAATGATGGTATAGGGCTGGCCATAATTCAGAATTTTGTAACGACCGGGGGCACCAGAAAACTTTTTAAAAGCACTTACAATGGTATCCAGAGAAATGCCCTGGCTCACCGCAGCAGATATGGCAGCCAGACCATTGTATACATTGTACAATCCACCCATATTCAGCAAGACTTCAGCTTCTCCTTTTGGAGTCTCCACGATAAAGGTGGTCTCCTTAAGACCTAAATCTATACTGCGGGCACTAAACATTCCTTTTTCTTTAATACCATAAGTCAGCAATTCTACGCCATCCTTCAGGCAGTTCGCAAACTCTTGAGCAAGGGGTTCATCTATATTGATAATTCCTTTTTTACTGTGTACATCCTTACAGGATTCATTCAAAGAGAGGAACAATCTCTTCTTGCTTTCCAGATAATTGTCAAAATTATTATGGATTTCAAAATGTTCATCACTAATATTGGTGAATATAGTAATATCAAAATCACAGCCTTCTACCCTCGATAAGCTCAGGGCATGTGAAGATACTTCCATAATAGCATATTCGGTCTGGCTTGCTGACATCTGATAAAGAATTTTCTGCAAATCCAGAGATTCAATAGTTGTCATCTTGGAGATAGTGGAATGGTTGTTAACAATATTTTCTACAGTAGTGAGAAGGCCTATTTTTTTTCCGGCTTCCTCTAAAATGGCCTTAAGCATATAGGCGACCGTGGTCTTGCCATTGGTACCGGTAATGCCTATCAATTTTAACTTACGTGAGGGGTAATAGTAAAAGCGATTAGCCAAAAAAGCCAATGCTTTTCTGGTATCCTCAACTAATATGGTAGTGATATCATTATTTATGGGAACCTCTTTTTGGACTAAAATAGCTTTGGCCCCTTTAGAAATTGCCTCAGGAATATAGTCATGCCCATCGGCTACAAATCCAACAATAGAGACAAATAAATCGCCGGGCTGAACAAGTTTGGAATTTTGAGCCAGGCCCTTTATCTCTATTTCTAAATTTCCTTTTACTTTTTCAACTGGTAATCCCTGGATTAAAGTTGATAATTTCATGGCTTATTTTACCCCTGATATCATTCTATGACCTGAAATATCTTACTTGATATTTTTAAAAAAGTAAACTGTTCTCTCTGTCTTAATTGTTAGGAGGTACTGAGAGATAGGGTAATACTTTGGAGGCAATCTCTTGAAAAACCGGTGCTGCCACCGTTCCACCGTAATAACTGCCTTTAGGCTCATCCAGCATTACCACAATGGCAATTTCAGCATTATCTGCCGGAGCAAATCCTGCAAACCAGGAAGTAAATTTTTCGTTAGAATATCTGCCTAAGTTAAAATCAAATTTTTGTGATGTTCCTGTCTTCCCTGCTGCTGAGTAATGTTTTAGCTTTGCCCTGGTGCCGGTACCATTATCTACTACTTCCTGCATAATTCGAGACATGGTTCTGGCAGTGTTTGAGGAAATAACCTGTCTCATTGCTGTAGGAGAATATTGTTTAATAACGTTATCCTCCTCATCTAAAACCCTGCTCACAATTTGCGGTTTCATTAAAACACCATCATTGGCAAGAGCAGCTATTCCCATAATCAGCTGCAGGGGGGTGACCGATATTTCCTGGCCTATAGATAGAGAGGCATTGGAAATTTTAGACCACTGACTTACCGGCCTGAACAAACCGGGGGATTCTCCCAGAAGTTCTATCTCTGTCTTTTCACCAAACCCGAAATTGCGTATAGATTCGGCAAAAATATTTTTATCAATACGGGTACCTACTTCGATTACCCCCACATTACAGGAATTTTTTACAATATCTGTTAAATCTTGATAGCCATGTGGGTCAATATCGCGAATTACAGTCCCCTGGTAATTTATCCAACCCTTGCAATTGAAATGGTCTGATAACCTTGTATAGCCATTTTCCAGAGCGGTAGCGATAGTAAATACTTTAAAGGTAGAGCCTGGCTCGAAATTATCAGTTATAGCCCGGTTCCTACGACTGTCTTCAGATGTTTCTTGATACTTATTAATATTGAAAGAGGGTTTTACTGCTATACTTAAAATTTCGCCTGTTTTGGGAATTACTACAATTGCCACCGCTGATTTGGGACGGTATTCCAAAAAGGCTTTATTCAGGGCTTCTTCTGTGATGTATTGCACAACCTCATCTATGGTAAGAGCTATAGATAAACCGTTTTTTGATGGCTGCATCCTTTCAATACTGAGAGGAATCTTTTCACCAGAGGCATCTCTTTCCATAACCACCAGACCGGGCTGACTCTTCAATTCATTATCAAAGAATAATTCCAGGCCTTCCAGTCCCTGATTATCTATTCCCACAAAACCAATTATATGAGCAGCAAGTGATTCTTTGGGATAATATCTCTTATTCTCTGTTACAAAATCGATTCCATCCAGCTCCAGGCTTCTTAATTCTTCATAATTCTGCTGAGAAAGCTTGCGGGCAATCCAGACAAAATATCTTTCCTTTATTAGTTGTTTTTCAATCTCCTGATAGGGAAGACCAATCCTGGAAGAGAGCAGACGGGCTGTCTCTCCTGGCTCTTCAATCTTATAGGGTATAGCAAACAGTGATTTTGATTCAACATTTACTGCCAATCTTTTAAGGTTTCGGTCATAAATCACCCCTCTTTTGCCATCTATGACATATGAGGTAACATGTTCTTTGCGGGCAAGTTCATGTAGTACGCTGCCGCTCAATACCTGTATATTGTATAGCCGATAGATAAGTAATAAAAATATAAAAACAAATACAAATAATAAAAAAAGAATTCTTTCTCTTTTTTCTGAAAAATGTTCCAAAACAAAGTGCCTCGCCCATTGTAAATTGTTCTTTACTGATTTTGGAAAATCTTTAAATTAGCAAATTCTTTGAAAAGAGAGCCGGCTTCTATAAACCTGTTATCTGATTCTGGTGTTGAGGGTTGTTGGGCCATCATATCGAAAACAATATTGTTGGGAAGCATGGCAATAAACTCTATTCTTTCCGGTCTGTGCATTCCAAGCTCCTGAACAGCTATTTTTTCAATACGAGTTAAGGAAGAGAGATTTTCTACAGTAGATTCCAGCTGATACTTTTGAACCATGAGTTCATCTTTTTTCTTTTCCAGTTCAATTGACTGATAGCCTAATTTCATTAACATAATATTACTACAAATATACCCAATAACCAGCAAGCTAACAATAGAAATGAAGAAAATAAAGAAAGAGAATGATATCCGTTGAGATTTTACAGGAAATTGATTATTGTCCTCTACAAACATCTTGCTTATCATTTTTCAGATACTTCCTTTGCACCTATTTTTTCTGCAAACCTTAATTTAGCACTGCGGGCTCTAGGATTTTGTCTTATCTCCCCTTCTAAGGGGTAAACCGGTTTTTTAAATAGACTTTTTAATCCATAACCATATTGTTCTATAATTTCCTTTTTTCCCCATTCTCGAAAGGTATTTTTTACTATTCTGTCTTCCAGGGAATGGTATGATATTATCCCTATCCTGCCTTTTATTTCTAAAATCCTTATTCCTTGTAACAGAGCTTCCTGTAGCACTGACAGCTCTTTGTTTACCTCAATTCTGAGTGCTTGAAATACCTTTGTGGCAGGATGTATGCGCCATTTACCTTTTTTGTGCCTGGCATAGAAATTGGTAATCAATTCTGCCAGCTGATTGGTCGTCTTTATGGGATCATTTTTTCTTTCTTTTATAATTATTCTGGCTAAGGAACGAGAAAAGCGTTCCTCCCCATATTTACTAAATATTTCTGTTAATTGCTTTTCCGAATAGTGATTAATAATATAAAGAGCATCCAATTCTCCGCTCAAATCCATTCTCATATCCAGCAAATTGTCTTTAGTAAAACTAAACCCTCTGGATGGAGTATCAACCTGGTATGAAGAAATTCCCAGGTCAAAAAAGATACCGTTTACTTTGTTAAAACCCAGAGTTTTTAATACTATTTCCAAATCAGAGAAGTTGGATTTTACCAGTATGACCCTATCTTGATAGGTTTTTAATCTTTCTCGGGTAAATTCCAATGCTTCAATATCCTGGTCAAATCCTATAAGACACCCATCGGGATAAATGAGCTCCATAATTCTTTGGGAATGACCACCTCCCCCAACAGTACAATCAACATAGGTTCCATCCCTTCTGGTAATCAGATTTGTTAAAACCTGTTGGGACATTACAGGAATATGAAAAACCATTATTTATCCTGTCTTTCTTTTTCATAGATGCGCTCAGCTATCTCCTCGTAGGACTGTTCTGTTTCCAGGGCATATCCTGTCCATCTTTCTGAATCCCATATCTCAATACGTTCAAATACACCAATAATTACTACATTTTTTTCTATTCCCGCATAATCTCTCAAGTATTTAGCAATTATCACTCTTCCCTGTTGGTCAAAGCTATTTACTGATGCCCGGGAAGCCAGGGTTCTTTTGAAGGCACGGGTATCTTTTTTACCAAAAGGAAGGTTCTGCAAGTTTTTAGATAGTCTTTCCCATTCTTCTGCAGGATAGACAAAGAGGCATTTTTCTAAGCCAAAGGTCATGATAAAGGAATCTCCTAAATTCTCCCGGAATTTAGCAGGCATAATGATTCTACCCTTCTTATCTAAGGAGTGTTCATATTGCCCCAGGAACATCACTTTACCACTTTCCTCCACTTTCCTCCACTTTTGAACATAGTATACTATATTTTTCAAAAAAAATCATCTTTTTTTAAAAGATTTAAAAATTTTTTAAAGTACAGGAAAATAAGGAGGAACTGCTTATTGAATAGCAAGGAGAGGATGGGATGGGATGGGATGGGAAAGATATGAAGAAGATTATATTAGATTATGTTTATGTTGTATAAAAAAAACACCCATATCATATATAACAGTATGGGTGCATTAAATATATAATTCTTTCTAAATAAATATAAGTTGGCAAGTAAATCATAAGCCGAGTTCTGTCACTATATTTACCATACCATAAGGTAAAACAGTGTGGTAATCATCTATCTGGGATATAAGTTACCTTATACCTCTAGCGATCTACCCGAAAACTATAGCGGGCCACTATCTATTTTCTTCTTGATCTTGCTCCGAATGGGGTTTGCTAAGCTTATTGGTCACCCAATAACTGGTAGGCTCTTACCCTGCCTTTTCACCATTACCAGTAAAACTGGCTGTCTCTTTTCTGTAGCACTTTCCTGGGGTCACCCCCACTGGGTATTACCCAGCATTCTGCCCTGTGGAGCTCGGACTTTCCTCGGGTTTAAACCCGCGATTACCCGATTTACTCACCAACATTCATAAAGGGGAATCCTTCCCCCTTTAGAACCTCTAAATGCTTAAATATAATCTTTTCTTAAAGTATGCCTATTTATTTTTATTTTATTTATCCTTAAGGTTATACTCGCAGGCGATATATATATCCTAAACAACGTATACCGAAAAAACTGTTTTTATTATTTTGTGGTGCATACAGAGCTCTCTCTGTGTCATTGCGAACCTACCGAAGGTAGGTGTGGCAATCACATTCACTTATACCCACATTCTTTTCTTTATCTTCGCCCCTGCTTTTTACTAAAAATCAAAAACTGAAAAACTTTGTACTCTATCTGCTAAACACTAACGAACAACGACTATTCTTGCAATCTCATTCATTTACTTCCATATAAAAGCCATAATTTATCGAATCGAGTAGAATAATTGTCAAATATCTATGTGATATCTTTCCAGATTAATATTCTATTACAATTGGGACAAAATATCAAGCAATCATCCTTTTGCAGATGGTAAACAATATCACTGGGAAGCGAAAGATTACACCCGCTGCAGGTGCTGCTTTCGATCTCAACTATGGCTTCGCCATTTTTATCACTCCAGAGTATATTATACCTATCTATTAAGGACTGATCATTAATTTGCTGGATAATATCTTTTCTTTCTACCTCTTTCTGCTCGATAAATTGTCTTATCTGCCCGTCTTCTTGCTCAACCTGTTTTTTTATCTCGTTTAATTGCTCTTTTAATTCTGAAGCTTCCCTCTCCAGCTCAACTATTTTGAGTTTTAAACAATCTTCTTCATCCATAAGTATCAACAGTTCTTCTTCAACTTTATCCTGTTCTTCTTGAAGTAATTCTATCACCTTCTGCAACTGTTTTAATTCTTTAATATCGCTAATCTTTCCACCATATAACTCATTTTTATTCTTTTCAATTTTGTCATTGATAGCCCTGACATCAATCTCTTTTCTTTTAATTTTTAGCTGCAATTCTTTCAGACCGTTTTTCTCTTGCTCATATTTATTTTCTATATTAGCTATTTGTTCTTCTTTGCTTAAAATACGTTGAGGCAAGCATTTACGCCTTCTTTCCTCTACAGCAATCTCATTATCTATCTTTTGAAGATGCAGCAATGCATATAATTGCTCTTTCAACAGCCACCCTCCTCACTTCGCTGAAATTCCTCTATTTCTAAATATTTACCTTATTCCCATAAAACAAAAAAGCCTTACTTTATTCTAAAATAAAGTAAGGCTTTTCATAAGCATGCTAAGTTCTAGCCCGTCTATTATTTTTATTCTCAGAGGTAATTTAATTATTCTGTCTATCATTTCTCATTTTCATGTCTTTATATTCAAAAATAGTATTTTTAATAAGTTCAATTTTATTAAAGTAAAAATGCGGGTTTTGTTTTTATTTAAAAGAAAAATAAAATGGTGGGCCCACCCGGTTTCGAACCAGGGACCGGCCGGTTATGAGCCGGCTGCTCTACCAGCTGAGCTATGGGCCCTATAAAAATTATCCTTTAAAAGTATAGCAGATATTCATATAAAGTCAAGATTTTATCTGTTGTAAAATCTAAAGCTCCTCTACATCCAGCCCAACTCTTCTATCCAGAATAATTGGACATATTTACTACACTTTAACCTTATCTCAAGCAATACTTTCTGGGACCAAATATTGCTGTGCCAATTCTAACCACATTGGCACCTTCTTCTATGGCAATATGATAGGAATCGGTCATACCCATGGATAGGTATTTCAGGTCTACCTGTTCCAGTTTCAGTTTTGACAGATAGTCAAATATTTTTTTTGTTCTACGAAAATCCTGCCGAAATTGTTCGGGACTTGAACCAAAAGCTCCCATAGTCATTAGCCCCTCCAATCGAATGTGGGTAAGGCGTGAGACATCGTAAACCAATTGTTCCAGGAAACCTTCCAGTCCTTTGTGTTCATCTGGCTTGATTCCATGTTTGCTTTCTTCACTGCTAATATTTATCTCCAACAATATAGGAATAGATTTCTTTCCGGATCTTGGTATTCGTTTATCGATAGCCTTAGCCAGTTCCAGGGAATCCACAGTCTGAATAAAATCAAAGATAGGCAGTGCTTTGTTGATCTTATTCTTCTGCAATGGACCAATCATATGCCATTTCACCCTTTGTGTTAAATCTTCATCCAATGCTTTTATTACCGTTTCAGCTTCTTGAACATAATTTTCACCAATATCAGTAGCGCCGGCTTTTATCACTTCCTCAATCTCGGCAGATGTCCTGCCTTTAGCTGCCACTACTATCCTGACCTCAGATGGTATCTCTGCCCTTATCTTTTGATAATTCTCTTTAATATTCATAAATAGTTACCTTTAGTAAAAAAATAAAGAATATTTTTTAATCTTCTATCAATAATTATAATACCAGTTTATAAAAGAAATATACAGGAGAAAAGAAAATTTAAATTATTGTCCAAGAACCTTCTTAACAATATGCCCTAGCCTGTTTTGTTCTTTTTCAGTGATGAATTTTTTCTTTCTGGGGGGTTTGCAAAGATCGGTACCCTTTTTAGGTGTTTTAATAGGGGCTATCCTTGTCATGGGTGATTTTTGCTTGAAAGAGAAATCAAGAGTCTCTTTTTCCTGGGGCTCGGTTTTAATTGCTTTCCCGGATACTTCTTTCTTTTTTTTAACACGACGGTCAAATGAAGTACCTTCCAGCAAGCTTCTAAACAATAGAGCATTGGGGTAATAAGATTCTTTGGCTGGTTTATCCTTATCTCTGTTATAATTTTCTTCCCACTCTGTACTTATTTCAAAATGTTCAAACAAACTTTGCTCTTTGTCATTATCAGGATAATCTTCAACCTTTCTATGGAATAGATTCATTTTTATCTCCATATCTATATCTATAATCATAAAAACAAAATTAAGTCGGTAGCCTGGCTATCATTGCTTTGGCTTTAGACCCAGGGCTTTGCGTCCTACCTTTTCAGAGTAGTTTGCCTTTATCAACTTATTATTTGAATATATTGGTTTTTATGTAAAAATGATTTAAAAATTTTCTTCTCTATATATATTATTCCCTATTATTTATTTTTTAGACATCGGTGTTATTGGGTTTCCCATAATATACTTACATTGATTCCAAAAATATCACTCTTTTTTGGTTTTATGCTTATGGTCTCAACGGGATAATTATCGATATCAAATTTACCGGCCATATTCTCGATATTCTGTTTGAGCTCTTCTTCCAATTTCTGAATATTCTCGCTAAGCGTATCAATCTTTTTCTTTACTTGCTCTACATCCTTTTTTTCTTTTAAAATCCTGCTGGCTCTATTTAAACCGGTTACCCCGGTATTCAAAGTTCCAACTTTTGTCCTTCCTAATAAAGCACCCAGGACACTTGAACCCAAAGTTAAGGCACTCTGAGTAGTTATTGCTTTTACATCTGCTTCTTCTTTTTCTAATTTTTCCTGTAGTTTTATAAAGTCTTTTTCTAATTTTTCCTCCTTCTTGCCATATTGCTCGGTCAGCCTCTCTATCGCTTTATCCTTTTCTACTCTAATAAAATCCAGCATCCGGGATTTAAAATCAGCAATTTCCTCATCAGGATCTGATAAGAGTTTAAGTTCTTTGGAACTGAAAAGCTCTATTCTGGTATTATCATAAAGATAATTCTTAAATTTATCTTCCAGGGCTTTCATATCTTTCATCTTTTCCAAAAAAGGAGGTAGCAAGCCAAAAAGAGCTCCTTCCATTGGTTTTGAATCATAGCTACTTATATCACCATCATTGCTTTCAGCATCCTTGATATTAATCTCTACCATATCAGGAAAGATGGTTGCTTTTAGAAAAATATCTTCTTTCTGGTCTATCTTTTTAGATTCATTATAAAACCTAACTTTACCCTTAAATATTATACTGGGTCTATAGATAACTTCTTCTTTAAATGGAGGATGGTGTAAAAAATATTGTTTTATTTTATCTGATAGAAAGGGCTTTGTTACACTTACTTCTGTTTCGCTATTTTTTATGCTCTTTTCCAATTCCTTTAACTGTTCTGGCGGTGGGGCAATCTTTTCTTGTTTGTCTTTCATCAATTTTTTAATTTCTCCTACAGAAAGGGGACCTCTTAAATATGACAGGACCCACCTTGTTTCAAAAAGTGGAAGATAGTCCACATGGGCACTCTTTAGCAGGAAAGTTCGTTTTTTCATGTTGGCAAGTAAGTTTTCTATTTCACTCTTATCCAATGCACCGGCTATATTCTTACTTAATCCATCTATTACCTTATCCCTATCCTGTCTGGTCTGTAATCTTCCTAAAAACCAGCTGCCAATATTGGCCAGGCCCTTATAATCAAGATCTATAGGATTTTGAGTTGCCAGCACTATTCCTACACCATAAGCCCTGGCTTGTTTTAGCAGAATCAGCATGGGCTGTTTGGACGGTGGATTTGAGGTTGCCGGAAAGAAACCAAAAATCTCATCCATATAAAGTATAGTCCGTAGAGAAGGAGTTCCTGTTTGTAATCTCATCCAGCTGATATATTTGTTCAAAAAAAGTGTTACAAAAAACATCTGCTGGTTGTGATCCAGGTGTGCCAGAGAAAGGATACTGACCTTCGGTTTCCCGCTTTCAGTATATAGAAGGTCTTGAATATCTAATTTTTCACCCTCTAGCCAACTGGAAAAACCAGGACTGGATAAAATATTATTCAAAAGCATGGCTAGTCCAAATCGTTCTTTCTGAGGATAGAAGCTATTCAAACTTAAAACACCAATCTTTTCAAAAGGAGGATTGGTAATATAGCCGATCAGTTCTTCTAAAGTAAGGTCAATATTCTTTTTCCAGAAATGAGAAAACAGAGCTGCCAGGAGCATATACTCTTTACTGGTTAGGGCATCTGCTTTGACATTGACCAGGGAAAGAAGGCCCATTACAGTAGAATTAATCATTGCAGAATAAATATCAGGGTCATTCATAACATCTTCTGAAGGTGCCTCAAAACTGCTTAGTATTGATAGTGGAATTCCTGCTGAACTACCGGGCGTATAGATAGTAAAATCTGCACTATTTTTATAAAGACTGATTCTCTCTTTTGTCTGATAAAAACTTTTTAATCCCTCTTCCCAGTTTCGTGCCACCTCCCCAGCATAGACATCAGGCTGCAAACCCTTGTTCTCAGTCTCTATCGGATCAATCCATTCCTCAAAATCTTCCGCTCTTAATTGTGGAAAAGCCAGCAGCAGGTTGCCCATATCTCCCTTTGGATCAATAATGATAGAAGGAATATTATCAATAGCAGCCTCTTCAATTATGGCAATACCCAATCCGGTCTTTCCACTACCGGTCATACCAATTATGGCAGCATGTGTGGTAAAGTCCTTAGATTTATAAAGAAAAAGTTCTTCACCGGTCTTAAATGCTAATGTCTTTGGGTCAATTTCTTTACCCAGATAAAACAAACCTAATTTTTCATATAAGGAAATGTAGCTCTCCATTTTTCCCCCTTATTTTTTAATATAATGAGCCAGGCTTTGTATATTTATCAAAAAGTTACTACTTAGAATTTAAGATGAGAATTAATTAAATTTATATCTACTTTGATAAAACAGACTGAATCTATTTTTTCTTAAAAAACATTTTAAATAAATCATCAACGATACTACCATCTTTATTGCTATCTAACAGTTTTGTTGCTAAAGAAAATAGACTGTCTCCACCAGATTGTTGTAATTTTTGTGTCAATAAAGAAGTCAGATTTGATATACCATTGGCGTCAAGATTTTGCTCTTTTTTCTGATTACCTAAAGCCCTTAATAGAAGTGGTGCTAACTGTGATAACAAAGAGCCAACCTGCTATACCTTCTCAGTTTCAGCACCAACAGATTTATTCAATTGTTTTATTACTTTTTGATTGCTACTGAGACCTGTTAATATTTGTAGAATACCCATTTTTTGCCTCGTTTTGTGGTATTTTTAATAATTATACCAGTAAACATCTTATATGTATATTAAAGCCAGATGATTAGAACAAGTGTTTTGTTTATGTATTTTATTGCTTATAGAGGGCAAGGGCCTCCCTTTGCACTTACAAATACCAATATTTTGTGATAAAATAAAAAAAATATTCTTTAATATATTACTTAATGACTTAGAATAGGCAATATTAATAAGGAGGCATTAATAATGTATAAGAAAAACAAAACTAGGGTAGGTAGTTTATTAATAAATGTATTATTAGTAATACTCTTTCTGCTATTTTTAACAGGAGTATCATTTTCTTCAGATGAGGCACCACAAATATTGATAACCTCTATCGGTCAAAGCCCGGATGCCAGGATGATAAATGTATTGATATCACGATACCAGATTGAAGCTGCCTATGAGCAGCTTGCTACACCTGAGATGGTCAAAGATTACAAGATGGTTATCGCAGTAATTGGGGGTAGTTCCAAAGGATTAGGGGCAGCAGGTATCGATAAAGAACAGGAGTTATCCAGATCAAAATCTCTAATCAAGGAAGTCAAAGAATTGGAAGTTTCTCTTCTGGTAATGCATATTGGTGGAGAAGCTAGAAGAGGAGCCCTCTCTGATGCCTTTTTAGATGTAGTAGTACCATATGCCGACCATCTGATTATTGTAGATTCGGGTAATACGGATGGCTATTTTAATAAAATGAGCGAGGAACATAAAATTCCTTTACAAATTGTAGAAAAAATTGCAGATAGTGGCGAACTGGTAAAAGAGTATATTGAGGAAAATTTAGATTAAATATAAGCCACGGGGAATCCCGTGGCTTATCCTTTTCAATTTAAAATCATTCAAATTATACTTCTCAATAAATTTTTATTCCACTGATAATAGAAAATTACCATACCCTTTCTCCAATAACTCCTGATAAGAGGGTATACCATAATATAATACCTCTTTTTCAGGAAATAAAAGATTCATATTTGCAATTAATACCCCGATAGCAGTAATGTGTCTCCCTACTCTGTCTTCAATAGGATGCCCTTCTTCATCATAAGGAACATACAATCTACCCAGCTCAGCTGCTTTAACGTACATCTTGTCTTTCCCGGTCAAAACCAGAGCTTCATCTGTTCTCCCTCTTATCCTGCCCTGACTGGCATTTGCCGATTCCATAAGAATAGCCATTGTATCACTATAATCACCCCATTCTCTATGAGTTAGACCCCGAAAAGAGGGAGGAGATATTTCCAGGTTATAATTCAGGCCTTCCATCTGCAAATCCAAAACAGCCATACTGGCTAAATCGATTGCCCTTTCATGTGCCACAATTGCATTTATAACCGGATACTCCGGGGAAGCCTCGTGTAAGTCGATAGATAGATCACTCTCTTCCTTTCTGATAACCTCCATAATGCCATAGCAAATTTTTTCGGTATAATTCCCTTCAGGGTCGCCCGGATATCCTCTGTTTAAATTACGTGTTTCTGAGCCGGAAAGCGATTGTCCAAATTGATTGATATAAATATCAGGATCAGGCCACTGGTGAATAGGATTAGTGGCTCTTGAGCCATATCTGAACGCTCTCCTGCCATATGGTGTTTCGAAATGAATCTTCCGGGGAGAGCCTTCCTGAGGATCATTATGGGAATAGCCACTAAGATTAGCCTGTGGTATGACAATCATTCTGCCTTTGGTCAACACGGCATTTTCTACTAACATAACAGCAGAAAGCATAGCAGACGGTTCATTGGGATGAGTACCACCTAGAACAACAACTGTACCCCCTGGTTCATTGCTTTCTAAAAAATAGATTGGGGTATCACAGTATTCCCCTTCTAATTCAGGAAAATAATCACTTAGTTTAGCAGTTCTGCTCACCCCTGGTCCGGCAATAATTACATCAGATTCCCATTGATCAACAAATTCTAAACCGGACAGTACTACAATAAGCAAGGCGAAAGCTAATAAAAAAATGGCAATTTTTTGATTTTTTTTCATGGTAAAACCTCTTTCTGGCACAAATTATTGAAAAATATTTCATAGAAAGCTATTTTATCATAAATAGTCTTAAAATAAAGGGGATAATCACAAGGGAACTGGTAAGCTGTTCCCAGACATTATCCTCCTTAAACATATCCTGAATAATCAAAATAGTTAAAAATAAGATTATCGCTCTATAAATTAAAGTAATAATAGTCATACTTCTTCTCTCCCTTTCCAGTAGATTACAATAAAATCTTTGCAAGAGTATTGGCAAAAATAATAACTACTATACTCCAGGCAGCAGTAATGATAGCCGGTATCAAGCAATATTTTAGCACTTTAAAGTAATTTTTTTCACCCACTACCTGTGCCGCAAATATCCCTGCCAATGCTGTTGGTGGTACTAGATCACCTAAAGCTGACAATTGAGATAGTGCTGCTACAGTTATTACCGGGTTACTCTCAAGCAAAGCCAGGGCAAAAGGAACTCCCAGGACTGAAGCTGAACCAAATGCAGATACTGCACCAAAAGCCGGTATACTGACCGCAATTCCCAGGTACAACAGATAGGCTGGCAAACTTAAGCAGTTGATAACAATATAACCTCTGACTCCGGTCAGCGTCATGATCTGAATAAACATTCCAACTCCCACTAAAATACCTAAAACTGGTAAAGCATCATGTACTGCTTCCTGTGAAATTTTTATAAAATTAAATTTCTTACCGGAAAATATTCCCACTAAAGCTGCAATCAAAAAATAGATAGGTATTCCTAAAGTGGGGAACAATTTGGGAAGAAAAGTCTCTCTTAACATCAAAACAAATAGAATAATAATTGGTAAAAACAATCTTATTCCAAAATCAGCAAGATAAGATGTGGGAAGATCGTCTTTTATCTTCTCATAATCAAATATTTTAAGATATTTTCTTCCTAAAAAGAGGCTGGTAAAAATAATCAAGGGAACAGTGAGCAATAATAGGGGTAGAGTAAATCCAATATAGGGTAAATCAATTCCCCCTCCTATTATCAAAGCGTTGACATTTACAGGTGGAGCTGCCTCCCCAAATACAGCAGCCATTGCCACAACTGCTGCCGTTATCTCCTTTGGAAAACCCATGTAGATCAGTACAGGGGAAACCAGAACACCACCAGTTAAGACTGCAGCTGTAGAAGAACCGGTGATCATCCCTGGAAATGCAACAATAAGGGATAAACCAATAATTAATAAAGCCGGCTTGGAATAATATTTTTCTATTAGCCATCTGGTAACGGTATCCATCATACCATTGTATTGCACAACCTTCATAAAAATCATGGCGGTTGAAATCACCAGTATGGTATTGATATAGTTGAGCCCGCCCTCCACAAGATGTCGAATAGGAATACCAAATCCAGCCACCAGACAACCAGAAATAGCAGATATGGCCATAGCTACACCTACCGGCAGCTTAAATTTAAAACAGCCTAAAGCAAAAACACCTACCATTACCAAAAAATAAAGTAATTCAATGCTAAGCAATATTCCCCCTCCTTTTTCCTACTATGTATAGGGACGGTCCTTTGACATAATATGTCAAAGGACCGT
>LSQX01302785.1_pt1 | contig 15890 bp, 9 predicted proteins | sample 654561 | NCBI WGS metagenome assembly LSQX01 (sample SAMN04489861, study PRJNA283612) | anaerobic digester metagenome | isolation source: 4 biogas reactors fed with cattle manure at either 37C or 55C with and... | place: Denmark: Kongens Lyngby | collected 2014 | reverse complement strand
ATGCCGTCCAAAAAGGAACGTTTCGATACAACCAGAGCATCAGCCGTTCCTGCTGAGGGCCTACCATTCCGACAGGAGCTCTCCAGCCGTTGTAGAAGGTTTTCCAAATGGAACCCAGAACCTCGTGTATATAAGCAATACAGCGCGTCTTACACCACCAAGGAGCATACCAAGGGACGCCATGATGCTGGTCTATCACTAAATCAAAAGATGGCTGGCTTCGATACCATTTGTGAGCGCTGATTGCTCGACTCATTATGTTCCGGCCGCCTCGCACTACCTTTACACCTTCAATGACCTCTTCTAGGACACAACCATCAAACTCTTCGGAAAACCAAACCACTTCATGCCCCCGCCGAGCCAATGCCGAAAGATAACCTTGAGTTACTCTTTCAGCTCCGCCATGCTTAGGGTTCTTCATATCCCTCCAGTTAAGCATCAGGAAGCGCATCAGAAACCGAACCTCTTTCTCTTAAACAGACTTTCCCTTTTGAGCAACTGGTTTCCGATTGGGTGATTTAGTACCCTTTGTGACTCGCTCTCTAGGTTCAAATTCAAAACCGACCCCTTTTTTGCTATCCAAGACCAGAAACGCCGAGAATTTTCTTTTCTTTTTCTGAGAGAAAAACTGTGTCAATAAATCTGTTTTACCCTGAGTAAGCAATTTTTGAAACTGCTCTCGAGAAACAGGCTGACCCAAAATAACTTTTCCGGTTCGAAAATTACATTTTTTCCCTTTTTGAGCCTGGCTATTTTCACAGAGATAGGTATCGTCCGTCTCAAAAACATTTCCTCCGCATTTAGGGCATACACCCTGCGGTGTTAAACCTGAAAAGTCTATTTCTTTTTTCTCTGTTTGGCGTTCATCTTCTCCAAAATCAAAGTCCACCTTCCATTCCTCTTTATTGAGCCTCAATGACGCAGAAAAAGGACGCCCCATCTTGCTGACAAATCCATCCAGAGGCCCAATCTTTTTTGAGCTGAGAAGTTGCACCAGCTCCTCACTGCTGATTCGGCGTCCCGCCATTACTTTCCAAACCATAAACTGGCATTCTTCGCAGTGATATTTTCGATATATCTCGACCATCTTGCCTCCGCAGCGCGGGCAAGGTGTCTCTATTGATGCAAAATGAACCGGTATTTCTTCTTCGAATCCGCGCACTTTATCCACTATAGATGAAGTCATTGAGCGAATCATCTCCATGAATTCCTCTCGCTGCAATCGACGCTGCTCGACCTGTTTTAATTTGAACTCCCAATCACCGGTCAGCTCAGGACTGCACAACTCAGGCAATTTTAAACCTCGCAAGAGGGTAATCAGATCAAATGCTTTTAAGGTAGGGATGATCTCCTTACCCGAACGCTGTATGTACGTTTCTGTGATGAGACCTTCAATAATAGATGCGCGAGTCGCAGGAGTTCCCAACCCCTTCTCGTTCATTGCATCCCTCAACTCCTCATCTTCAACGAATTTGCCGGCGGTCTCCATCGCGGTCAAGAGGGTCGCTTCATTAAAACGAGCGGGCGGTTTTGTTTCACAGAACTTCAGTTCTAACTCGTCCGTACTCACTCTTTCCTTAGGTAAAACTGGAGGTAAGCTCGGGTTCTCTGCGTTCTCAGATACCTGGCGCCCATAGACTGCTGTCCACCCCGGGGAAAGTAACACCTTCCCTTCTGATTTGAAAAGGTGTTCCCCCACATGGGTTGTTCTATTCGTTATCAAGTATTCGGCCGCAGGAAAGAATACAGCCAGAAAACGACGCGCTACCAAGTCATAAATCTTCCAATCATCACCATCGAGCTTTTTAATTATTCCTGTGGGAATAATCGCGAAGTGGTCAGAAATCTTGGAATTATTAAAAATCCTCTTGTTCGGATGTATCCAACCAAAATCTAAGATTTGCCCGGCCAATTCCGAAAAATCACTTTCTTTCAAAGACTGCATAATGGAGCGGACCTCTCCCAAGTAATCTTCAGGCAGAGCGCGCGAATCTGTTCGAGGATAGGTCAACACTTTGTGCTTTTCATAAAGAGCCTGGGCAATTTGTAGCGTCCTGCGGGCCGGGAAACCATAACGAGAGTTGGCTTCTCGCTGGAGGCTGGTCAAATCAAAAAGCGGCTGAGAAAGTTCCGTCTTCTTTTTGCTCTCCTCTGTAACTGTCCCGGCTTTACCAACACATTCTTTGAGAATACTTTCGGCTTCTTCTTTATTCCATATCCTCTGGGCTTTAGAATCTTTATCTTCCGTGCTCTTGGAAAAATCAGGGTTAAACCAAATTCCAACGTATTGCCCAGCTTCGCAGCCAAAAGTCCCGTGGATTTCAAAATAAGCTTTTGGGTTAAAAGATTGAATCTTTTCTTCCCTCTCCACAATCATGGTCAAAGTTGGCGTTTGGACACGGCCCACTGTCGTTTTTAAGAACCCTCCTTCACGTGAGTTAAATGCGGTCATCGCCCGAGTTCCGTTAATCCCAATTAACCAATCGGCCTCAGAGCGACAGGCGGCAGCATCAGCCAAAGGGAGCATTTCTTCATTAGCCCGCAGTCGTTCGAATCCCTCACGGATTGCTGCTGCAGTCATGGATTGTAGCCAAAGTCTTTGAATTGGCAATTGGCTCTGAGAATATTGAAGAATGTATCTAAAAATAAGCTCTCCTTCGCGCCCGGCATCACATGCATTAACAACTCCTGAAACATCTTTGCGTTTCATTAATTTTATTAACAACTTGAGCCGAGACTCCGTTTTGGGATACGGCTTGAGAGAAAACGTCTTCGGAATAACCGGCAAGTTTACCAATGACCATTTTCCTTTAGCGGGCTCTACACCTGGCGGTGGACATATCTCCAAAAGATGTCCCACCGCTGAACTAACTACAAATTCCTCGCTTTCGAAAAAATCTTCTTTTTTAGAAAAGCCACCCAATGCTCGGGCTATATCCCCAGCCACAGAGGGCTTTTCTGCAATCACTAACATCTTACCCATATTCTTCTTCTTTATAACCATTGTGCCGTTTCAAGCATCAATTCCTATTTCCAATTCCTAAAATTTATATTGATAATAATTTATGCATTTGAAGCTTAAAAAGACACTAATTTTTAAAGTAACATTTTCAAATTGGATATAATCAAAAATTGTATTTTTCTTTTCGAAACCTATTAAACAGCAGGACGCTTACCAGCACCTTTTCGAGGCACAAACCTTCTGGCTTTTCCAAAAACTCGCCTTTGCTGTTTGGGTTTTAAGCCGGAATTTTGAATGGGACCAACGGTAGATACCGGGGCTGGAGAATCTTTTTGAATCGGGAGAATTTGCTTTCTGAAATCAGGAGTTATTTGCGAAGTACCCACAACTTTTTGTTCAGACGGCAAAGTTTTGCTCAAGAAACTTTCAGAGCCTGTTTGTTGAGGACTTTTTGAAACCTTCAGGTTTTCAACGTCCTCACTTGCAGGAAGGAACCCCATTCCCGGACGCCAATCCTGTCCCGGAGGAATGGGGGGAAGGACTTTACCTGTCTGCTTATTGCGTATTTCAATATTTCTCTCTTCTCTCCAATCGCGCCATTCGCGAGCCGCGCTGGCCCCTTCCCTGCAGGTCCGGTTGTAATCCACTTCGGAGCCTTGCACCTCCGCAAATGACTCTCCCTTCGAATAACGTTGCTCACGCGGCTCCTGCTGCTTCTGAGGGCGAAAAAATTGAGGTCTCAGGCGCTGGGCCTGAGGTTTCGAAGGCATCGATTGTTTCTTATGAATATGAGGCTGGCGGGTTGGTGGCTTAAGCTCCGCTTGAGGACGATGCTGGAGCTTGCTTTCCTGAAAATTCTGCCGAGTTTTTAAAAGCGGCTCTCTTTGAGATTGTTCCGCACAAACTTGCTCATCTTTTCGAACGTCTTTCTGATAACCCTGTGAGTATTTCCCGAATACAGGCTGGGTGCGTCTGCCCCCGTGCAAACTGTTTTCTTTTGGCCTGAGATATCGTCCTTTGCCAGTAGTGGCACCTCGATCCCTCTGGGTATGAGAAGTATCTCTCACAACTTCCTTTTGGGAAACGTTCTCTACGCGTTTTGTAAACGATACTTCCTTTTTAAATTGCCTCGGTTTGCTCGGTTTGCATGAAAGCTTTGGTTTTTGCCTTCTGTTTTCTTTGTCCCCGGGATCGGATTCCGACGCTACTTTGCGGGCCTCCGCCAGTGTCATCTTTTTCTTGGCTACAGCGATAGCCGCAGTCATCGTCAAGTGACACTCCATAATCAAGCTTCTAACTTGTCGAGCCTCGCTCAAAGTCAGATTCTTTTCTGCGATTAAACGTTTAAGGTTTATATCCCTATTCTCTATCAGAGCTGTATATTCTGTTTGAGTAATTTTTCCTGCCTTACATCTGCCCCAAAGCATTTGATTTAATTTCTGGGCATAAGCTTCGCTATCTAGGTCAGCCTTGGTAAATCTGGTCATATAACAACGACTTATACTGTTTTGAACAGTTTTCTTATTTCCGAAATTGCGCTACCAAGCCTTTTCTCGGAAACCGGCTCAGAGGTCCCAAGCTCTTGCGCATAACAGGAGACCTTGAACTCCTGCATCATCCAAAACAAGTTCCACAATCGACTACGAGCTTCTGGAGAAAGATCTTTTTTTCTTAGCAATTCATCCAGTTCTTTCTGCCATATCTCAACATGCTGCGACTTCTTTTGATCCTTTACTGGATCAGCGGCAGCCCTGTCGGCACGAATAAGTAACATCTTCAAATACCGCGGCAGATGTCTTAATCGCCCTAGGGGAATATATGCTAAAAACTTCTGTGAGACCAGCATATTTAGTTCTTTTTTCAGCCAGTCAAATTGTTTTGGGTAAACTAGTATCTGCTGACGTAGCTCCAGAATCTCACGAGTTAAGCTGATTAGCTGAGGCAAGCCCTCGCCTAACTTTTTCCGTGCTCCTTTCAGAAAAGTCTCAAAATACTGACGAGTCAAACGGGGTGGGGCATCTGACTCAAAAATATAATTTCTAAGGTTGAGATAAGCCGTTTCTGCAAGTTCATCACCCGTGCCCAGTGTAGAATACGAAAAACTTCCGGAGGCCATTTTATTTAGATCCCTTCTGACCCAGGACAGCTCTTTCTGCATTACTTTTTCCGCAAGAGCGGATATTCCACACATTAAGACCTTGTCTCTTTCAGCGGGAGTCCGAAAAAGCCTCAAGTTGACATCTCCACCCTCAACATCCAAACCCGGAAAAGCCAAGAGAGGGACATGCTGCTCTTCCTTTACCACTATGCTTTCAGGTATATCCTCCCAGAGCCAGTCCGCAATGTCATATTTTTCCCATTTTTCGGATAATTTTTGCCAATCTTTAACACTTTCCTTTTCAGCATGTTCCTTAATTTTGGATTGAAGCGCTTTCAAATCCACACCCGCGAGGACTTGTTTGTTTTCTCTATTAAAAACTTCAATTTTAGGAGTCAAATAATCGGGCAACTTCGTCTCATCCCAAAGATTTTCCGGAATCTCAACACCCCATTCTCGAAGAATTAAGTCACTGGCTTGCTTTAAGCCTTCTGCGGAATTCCAAGTGACAACTTCAGCCAATCTAGAGGCTTTTTCTCGAATTGGCATAAGTCTGCGCCGCAACTGCCGGGGAAGACTTTCCAAAAATTGCTCCCATCGAGCCACGCGAAAACCCGGAACGCCCCAATCCAATTCACGCTTATCAACCATTGGCAGAAGAGACAAAGGAATTTTAAATGTGACTCCGTCCTGCTGCTTGCCAGGAGCATAAGCATAGGTTGCCCCCACCGAATATCCGCTTAAATTGATTCTGTCAGGAAAAAATTGTGAATCGTAACCTTGAGAGTGTTCTCCAAGAAGATCCTTTTCCGTCGCGAAAAGAAAATTTTTCTGATGCTGATTTTCCTTTATGATGCGATTCAAATCATGAATAGAAGAAACACCCTGAATCCATTTGCCATAGAAAAGACATATCGATTCATAAACGTTTACAAAACCAGCCCCACCCTTATGCGTTTGCCATAGCTCCAATTTCTGGCAGAGATTCTGATTATGCTCAATAAACTTCAGGTTTTTCCGAAATCCACTGAGCAACCTGCCTTGAATAGAATAGGCTCCATCTTCCTCATCGGATTTAACCAATGCCTGCCGAATAAAAATATCCGTAGCCTCTTTAGAATTAATTTTCCCGTAATCAATCCAGCGTTCCTGAATAAGAAGCCCGTGGGCACGAACCCGTTCTAGAACGACTACTCTCTCCTTTTTCTCGTCCCAATGTGCATCGTGATACGTTTTTTTGCAGATGTGAGGAGCTATTTCTTCAACCCACGATATGTCGATCCCAGCAACTGTTCGGGCAAACAATCGCGATGTCTCCACAATTTCGCCAGCTACAATCCACTCTGATTGAACTATGTTTCCCCCAGACTCAGAGTCTTGCGCCTTCTTACTTTTTTTGCTTGAAGGAGGTTTGGATTTATCAAATAAGTTGGAACCGGGAAAAAGCATTACTTCTCTATCTCCCACAGCCTTGTATTGATTCCGTGCCTTGCGTTGAGCAATATGCCCTAAGAGCCCGGATAATACCGAGCGGTGGATCCCCTCCCGAATGGCCTCGCTCAACTCACTTGTGGGACGAGAGCATTTCCTCCCTTTTGTGGACCGCTGAGGAGCTTTTCGGTCTATAGATACACCCTCGCCCTGCCCAAGCTCTAAAATGATATCTTTAAGCTGGTCGTAGAGGTCGCTCCATTCGCGCATTCTCACAAAAGAAATAAAGTGCGCCCGACAAAACTTGCGGACTTGATTCTCAGTACGAAGCTCCTGCCATGCAGCACGCCAGGCCTTCCAAATGTTGAGAAGAGTGATGAAATCCGATTCGGGATCGGCAAACTCTTTGTGAGCTGATGCTGCCTGTGCCCGTTGCTCTGTGGGGCGTTCCCGGACATCCTGAACGCTAAGTCCGGCCGCAATAATGATAACCTCTTCTAAAACGCCCTCTTCCCGTGCCTGTAAAACCATTCTCCCCAATGATGGATCCAAGGCCATTCGAGCCAACTCCATACCCAGTTGGGTAAGTTTTAGATTCTCATCCAGCGCTCCCAATTCCTGCAACAGCGAATAACCGGCATGAATCGCCTGAGAAGAAGGCGGGTTGATAAAAGGAAAAGTCTCTATTTGCCCCAAACCGAAGGCCGTCATCCTTAAAATGACTTCAGCAAGGTTGGCTCGTTGAATTTCAGGCTGCGTATAAGGCTGAAGCTCATTAAAATCCTTCTCTGAATAGAGACGGTAGCAGACGCCACTGGCGACACGACCGCAGCGGCCCTTACGCTGATTAGCGCTGCTTTGCGAAATAAACTCAATCGGTAGACGTTTTGTCCGGGTCCTGGCGTTGTAGCGGCTAATTCGAGCCATCCCCGTATCTACCACAAAATGGACATTGGGAATCGTGAGCGAGGTTTCCGCTACATTGGTTGCTACAATCACTCGGCGCCGTTTTGAAAGTGTGAAAACTCGTTGTTGTTCAGCAGAAGACTGGCGTCCATAAAGGGGCAGAATTTCAATCCCTTGCCATTGCCGTCCGGTCATTACCTCAATCGTTTTATGAATATCTCGCTCGCTCGGCATGAAAACCAGAATATCTCCATTATAGGTCTGCTGTAATATTTGAGATACTGTTTCAACAGAGCTTTCTGTAAAGGTATAATCCTCTCTCTCCTCCGAAGCGTGATCCATCTCCTGATAACAAATTTCCACGGGATACATGCGCCCGGAAACTTCCAGAATGGGAGCTTTGTTAAAGGCCTCAGAAAAAGATTCGGTGTCGATTGTCGCCGAGGTGATGATAATTTTTAGATCATCCCGCTTACGAGTGAGCTCTTTAAGGTACCCTAATAGAAAATCAATATTCAGAGTTCTCTCATGCGCTTCATCCACCAGAATCGCGTCATACTCGCACAGGAAGGGATCGCTTTGTATTTCAGAAAGCAGAATCCCATCCGTCATCATTTTGATGTAAGTTTCCGGATGACAATGCGTTGAAAAGCGTATTTTGCATCCCACTTCCCTCCCCCAATCCACTTCCATTTCTTCCGCTAAACGCTTGGAAAGCGACATGGCCGCGACCCGGCGTGGTTGAGTGCAGCCAATCATCGCGCGCCCCCCCAGACCCGCTTCTAAACACATTTTGGGAATCTGCGTTGTTTTACCTGAACCTGTCTCTCCCGAAATGATGATAATCTGGTTATTGCGAATCGCCTCAACGATTTCATTTTTGCGCTCGGAAACAGGAAGTGAGGGGTAAGATAATTGTGGAATATTCTGTTCCCTCTTCTCTCGAAGCTCTATTGACTGAAACGCCTTATCCGTCAACTTTTTGAGCAAAGTGTCGTTAATTCGCTCGGGATTTTTTAGAATTCTTCTCAGCTGCAAGCCCAGTCGCACCTGATCATGCAACATACACTGCGGAAGTAAACGCCCTAAACTCCTTATATTTTTTTCCAAAGGCAACTTCAACTTTTTACCTGTTAAACCGTTCGCCGAGCTTTCTCTAAATCCTTACAGAATGAATGCAGGTTTTGTACGTATTCTTTGTGATCTTTACAACTTCTCAAGCGATCTAAGAAAAAATGAGTCTTATTCAAATATGGTTCTATCTCAACATAATAACGCTCGCGAACCTTTTTGGATATAGCTTCTTCAATGTCAAAAACTTTCAGAGCCAGGATTGAATTCATCAACTTACCCATAAAGACGACTATTGCAGCCAAATGCGCCAGCTTCAAATCTTTGCGTAAGATAATTCTCGAAACGTCCAACAAAGTGGGTCTGCCCAAACAAGCACCATCGGATTCCATCAACTCGGGCTGTTCTTCTCCTCGGAGTTTAATGGCTTCACTCATCGGCAGATACCAAAAATTTTGTGTAAGACGTCCGCCATAATCACCCGGCTTCTTTAACTCCAAGACAAAACTCACACTCTCATGCTGTATACTCAACGGACTTTGACCACTTGAAATTTCTTCTCCCAACTCCCGGATTAAATTCACTTTATCGGTCTCACCCGGATTAAGGCTGCCTCCGGGAAATATCAAACTTTTATGCAGAGCGCCCTTTCTAAACTGTTCTTGCACAGAAAGCACGACGGCAGACACCTTCCCCTCCTCTTCAATTTGGGCAATAATCCCAAAATTAGAGCGACTGTGTTTATATAGTTTTCGATTAGTGTCTGGCACAGGTGATTGCAGCTGAGTTAGGACGTTTGCTCCCAAACCGCCGAGAGGGCAGTATTTCATTCCCTATTACAAATGTAAAGTTTTAAGAAAATTATGTCGTGGATACATCAAAAGTGGAAAAACTCAGAGGGTTTTGGAAGAGAAGAGGACGGAAGGGAAGGAGGAATGAGAGGGTTTATTGGATAGGATGGAGAAGGAGTTATCAACATGATAGCAAACCCAGACTTTGGAACCATTCGGGTCTTTTTTAATGTATCCACGACAGTCAAAAAATTAGATGTCTATTTTTGCAGAGTAGTGCATTTATTCGATTGGAAGATTGCAAGCGGGATCAGCAACACTATTGAATACAAACCAATCTGACTATAGTTTGTCTATCGGCTTTCTCGCATTGCCTCAAAAATATGCGCACCGAAAAGGGAAAGAGGGAATAGGAGAAAAAGGTGGTTGCNNTGAGCATGGAAGCTACAAAAGAGTATGTTAAACTGAAAGCAAAGCGTTATCGTCTTCTCCGAGGTAAAAAGGCTAAGGGCCAAATACTTAACGAAGTAGTCGAGACAACGGGCAATGATCGCAAACATGCCATTCATGAGCCAGTGGACCGAACTGGGTGCAACATGGAATAAGGGCCAGGAGAGTGTCATTCGCTCTTTAGAGTTGATACTCATGACGTTCCCTTTCCCTTTGAAGCGTTTCGACTCTGACTTTGCGTGCGAGTTTTAAATGCTCACTTCCAGCGCTATTCCAAGGACCTTCCCAACCGGCCGGTGATCACACGCTCACCTCCTTACCTCAAGAATGACAATGCGCATGGGGAGCTCAACATTCGAACGCTCGTTCGTCACCTGTTCGGTTATGAACGTTTGGATATCCCTCAATGCCTAGAGCTTTTGGAATATCTCTATGAGGTATGGGGCCTGCTGAATAACCTTATTATTCCACGGATGATGTTGCATAAAAAGTACCGGACTCCAAGCCGCATCATTAAGGAGTATACGGCTCCAAAAACACCTTACTATAGGGTGTGGGAAAGTCCCCTGAGTGCAAATGCCAAAAGGATGCTTCAATCCTTCCATCAATACCTCTATCCCCTCAGGCTCCAGTGACAATATCAGCTTAATCTAAGAAAATTTTACAACTCCTTCTCAAATTTATTTCGTCTACAAAACAGCCTCTAATTACATACCTTCATGACGCGCTCTTATCTCGAGGCTTTTCTCTCTCTTTCGGTGCGCTCTATTTTTGAGGCAATACGGCGCTTTACTTCAAAGCTCTTTTTGCTTTTTCATAAATCTCCATCAAAATCTGATAATTGATTTCGGGGGTATAATGCTTTAAATAGTGTTCACGCCCCGCCAAACCCATCTGCTCTCTTTTCGAATCCGAGAGCGATATCATTTTTTTTATGCCTGCTTCTGTTTGCCCCGGTTCAAATGGATTATAAAGAAAGCCCGTAACTCCATCGTGAACAATTTCGCTGCGTCCTCCCAGATCGGTCGCCAAAACGGGTTTGCCCATCGCCATTGCTTCAATCATCGTTAGTCCAAAGGTCTCATACCAGACTGAGGGAAACACCAAAAAAGTAGTTTGAGCCAACAACCGAATCACTTCATTTCGCGGAAGCGCCCCTGTAAATGTCACCCCAGGTACTTTTCGGGCTCGCAATCGTTCCTCCAAAGCACCCTCACCCACTACGGTAAGCGGATAATCTATTTTTTTCCAAGCATTCAGAAGCTCTGATACCCCTTTCTCCGCTGAAAGTCTGCCAATAAAAAGAGCACCCGGCTTGCACGGAAGTGATTGAATATTTAAGTGTGGATCATCCAAAAAATTGGGTTTAACAAAAATTTTTCCTGCTTCCAATCCACCCTGAATAAACTTTTCCCTGGAAAACTTCGAAAGCGCAATAAATGCGTTCACTTCTTTTTTAAGAAAATTCCTCCGCCGGGTGGCATAAAAAAGCCTGAGACTCAGAAAGGTTTTGAAGCGGCTTCCCCCTGGAAAACACCCCCTTATCAGACAGCGAGTGAATCTATTATCACGAAGACAATCCTCACAGGGGCGACCCTTATACATCAACTGCGCTCCCGGGCAAATCATTCTGAAGTTGTGAAGGGTGTACACGGTTGGGATTTTGCGTTCCTGAGCGGCAGCAAATACTGAAGGGGTCATCACCAGCCAATAATTATGCAAATGGAAAATATCCGGCTTAAAATCATCAAGGATTTTTCCGGCATCCCGTTTACTTTGCTCTGACCAGGAAAGATTGGCAAATGCGGATAATTTGCTACGCCAGCTCATCTGGTGTATTTCTGCATTGTTCCTCTCCCAGACATAAACTTCGTGTCCATGCTCCCGCAAAAGTTTCTCCTCTGCAAGGACAACGTTTCTTTCCCCGCCAGAAGGAATATCTGCATAATTATTGAAAGCTACCAGTATTCTCATTTCGGTTGCCGAGCGCCCTGCCTGCTGTTTTAGGAGAACTCACGCGATCCAATTCTAATTGAAAAGCTCCGCATTGGAACTTTTTTCAGAAAAAGTTGAAAAGGGATTGACCGCAGAATCGTTTTTTGGCATCCTCTGCTGNNTGGTTAGAGCGCTGCCCTGTCACGGCAGAGGTTACGGGTTCGAGCCCCGCCGCTCCCGCCACTATTCTTCGGAAATTCATATCAGTAACGTTAGTCGTTGCTCCCTTTTTTTTTACAGCGCGCATCGCCAGTTTTTTATAAAATAATTCCATTTTACTTGACCAAGTTGTGATAGTGTGCGAGAATGCTGCCTGATTGAAATTTGTTTTTATGAAACAGGCAATATATACATCGCTGACCGCTTCGTTGTTAGCAGCATCTCTTTTCTCCGTTCCAGTTATGGGTGCAGAACACCCTGATCCTGTCACTGTTAGCATCAAACAAACAGGAGAACCTATTTCTCCATACATCTACGGCCAATTTATTGAGCATCTGGGTGAATGTATTTATGGAGGCATCTGGGCCGAGATGCTCCAGGATCGTAAGTTTTTTTATCCGGTAACTGGAGAATCTCCCGCTTGGGATTTTTTCAAAATCGGTGACGACGCTTATTCAGGTGCCGGCCAGCCCATTGAGCTTCTGCGCCGCTCTCCCTGGATGATACTGGGAAATAAAAAACTCTTCAGCATGAACAAAGATAATCCCTACGTCGGGGCTCATACCCCCACTTTAAATTTAGGGGACAAAGGAATGGGGGGCATCTATCAAGAACGCCTCGCCGTAGTCAAGGGCAAGAAATACTCCGGCAGAGTTATCCTTTCGAGCTCTGGCGATGCTACTGTATCGGTTCGCCTCGTCTGGGGATCAGGAGCAACTCAGTTTGCTGTAAAAAAATTTGAAAAGTTGAGCAATGAATTCGAAAAGTATTACTTCGATTTTACAGCGGACAAAACAACCGATAATGCCAGAATTGAAATCATTGCTTCCGGCAGCGGTACTGTAAAAATCGGAACTCTTTCCCTGATGCCTTCGGATAATATTTATGGCTTCAGAGCGGACACCCTGGCTTTACTCAAAGAACTCAACTCCCCTGTTTATCGTAGGCCGGGTGGAAACTTTGTTTCTGGCTACAATTGGCGTGACGGCATTGGAGACCCTGACCGGCGCCCACCCAGGAAAAACCCTGCTTGGACAGGTATTGAGCACAACGACGTCGGATTGGATGAATTCATGATCTTCTGCCGAGAGCTCAATACGGAACCCTACATTGCGGTTAACACTGGCGCAGGCACGCCCGAAGAATGTGCCGCTGAGCTTGAATACATGAACGGTGACGCAACGACTCCGATGGGTAAAATGCGTTCTGAAAACGGAAACCCGACCCCTTATAACGTAAAATGGTGGGCAATTGGCAATGAGATGTATGGTAATTGGCAAATCGGGCATATGACGGTCGAAAAGTACCTGGAAAAACATCAAAAAGTTGTAGAAGCCATGCGCAAAGTGGATCCCAACATTATTGGTGTTGCTGTTGGAGATTTGGGTTCCGGTTGGAGCAAGAAAACATTGGAAAACTGCAGTGACCACATGACCCATTTAAGCGAACATATGTATTGGCAGTACGACCCGGACATTGTTAAACACGTTTTCCGCCCCGCCAATGAGATAAAATGGAAGGCCGACGGGCATCGCAAACTGCGCCAGGAACTACCCGCCCTACAAGGGAAGAACATCCGGATTGCCATGGATGAGTGGAATTACTGGTATGGTCCTAACGTTTTTGGAGAACTGGGAACTCGTTACTTTTTGGATGACGGGCTTGGGACAGCAGTAGCCTTACACGAATTTTATCGTAACAGCGACATTTACGTTATGGCGAACTATGCGCAAACCGTAAACGTGATCGGTTGCATTAAAACGACAAAGACAGATGCTGAATTCGAATCCACCGGTTTAGTTTTAAAACTCTATCGCGAACGCTACGGCGTGACACCTGTTGCCGTCAGTAATGTGCCCAAGCCATTGGACATGGCTGCTGCTCTTACGGCAAATCAACGTGCTCTCACCTTTTCGGTGGTAAATCCCACTTCTGAAAAACAGGATTTAACTTTGGCCTTAGACGGAGCCGCATTCGGAAATCGTGCTCAGCAATGGGTCATTACGGGTCCGGAGCGCCGGAGCTATAATACCCCGGGCGAGCCAAGGGCCATTGACATAACCACGAGTCCTGTTCCCGCTTCAGGAAAGCTCTCTGTTCCTCCTCTGAGCATCACACTTGTAAGCTATGATCTGAAATAATAACCAGGTTTAAACTACAGCCACTTTTACGTGGCGAATATTGAGCATTGAAAAATGTTCTTTGCGAAAGCTGCTACTGTTCTTCCAATTCACTCAACTCAGTAGCAGCTTTTTCCCACTCCAGATTCCGGGACTCAGATTTCACCCTGTTTGAAATCAACTGTTGGTTTAAATCTTCCACGGCAGCTCTATCTTCGTAAAGCGAAGGATCCTGCAACTGGACAACAAGCTCAGCGTGCTGCATTTCCAGTTTACTGATCTCTCTTTCCTGTTTATTGACCAGCATTCTGAGTTCTCTCCTACGATTGGATAAAGCCGTTTTTCTCTGATTTTCTATTTTTTTCAGCTCCTTTGCTGAAAGTTCGGATGCCAGAAGATTCTTCTCCTTTAAATTCTCAGGTTGCGCATTAACCAGGCCTTGCGCTGCGACAATTCCATCACGCTCGTTGAGGGTTTGATTTTTTCTCAGATAATATTCATATCCCCCAGCATAAGTCGTTATGCGGCCCGAATGAATATGGAGAACTTTTTGGGCAAGGCGACGAATGAAGGTCACATCATGGCTGATAAAAATTAAAGTCCCTTGGTATTGCTCCAAGGCATCCATCAGCACTTCGCAGCTATCCATATCCAGATGAATTGTGGGCTCATCCATCAAAAGCAAGTTGGGTGGATTAAGCAGTAGTTTTACCAGGGAGAGTCTGGATTTTTCTCCACCGGAAAGAACGGATACTTTTTTAAATACATCATCACCGCGAAAGAGAAATGATCCCAGTATCGTGCGCACGGTCACTTCCAGCGGCGGATATGGAATATCCATCGCTTCCTCCAATACAGTGTGCTCGGGAGTGAGCATGTCGATTCGATTCTGGCTATAGTAGCCGCAAGATACTTTCAAACCCAAGGTGCGCTCTCCCATCTGAACCGGTAAAACTCCGGCCAGTAATTTAAGCAAGGTCGATTTGCCGGCTCCGTTCGGACCGATTAAAACAATACGTTCACCGCGGTCTACATCAAGATTAATTCCTCGATATACCTCGATAGCTCCATAAGAATGATGAACGTCGCTCAAGGTGATTACTCGCTGTCCACTGGATTCAGGCTGAGGAAACTGAATATGGATTTTAGGCTCATCACTTTCAGGCGCCTCTATTTTAACCATCCTCTCAATTTGTTTGAGCTTGCTCTGTGCCTGAGCAGCCTTGGTGGCTTTCGATCCAAAACGATCGACAAAACGCTGCAGTGATGCGATCTGTTCTTGTTGATTCCGGTAGGCGGCCCATTGTTGTTCAAGCCGGGCCGCGCGCTGGAGACAGTAAATATCGTAATTCCCCCTATATCTATGCAACCGGTTACAACGAAGCTCCATTACCAGCCCTTTATTTTGATCTCCCAGAACCGCATTAAGAAAGGAGCGGTCATGAGAAATCAGAATAATAGCCCCAGGATAATCCAGCAGATAATTTTGAAACCAAAGTAGAGTCTCTAAATCCAGATGGTTAGTCGGCTCGTCCAGAATTAGTAAGTCCGGAGCCATCACCAGGAGTCTGGCTATATAGGCCCGCATAACCCAGCCGCCACTCATCTCAGAAGCCGGTCTTCTAAAATCCTCTTCTCGAAAGGCCAGTTTCTTTAGAATATTCTGAGCTTTCGGCTCCAGCTCATACCCGCCCAATTCCTTATATTGGCGGCTCGCAGCAGAATATTGCACGGAATCTCGTTGCCCGGCGGCTTCTAAATCAAGCATCTCCTGGCGCAATTTCGAATGCGCGTCTGTGATCCCGACGGCCAAGCCCAGTATTGTTTGACTGATTGCAGCCGGGCCCTCTTGTGGCAGGAAGCCCAAAGTCTGTCTCTTATACACATCTCCGAGCACACGAGACCCA
>LSQX01078596.1_pt1 | contig 15890 bp, 10 predicted proteins | sample 654561 | NCBI WGS metagenome assembly LSQX01 (sample SAMN04489861, study PRJNA283612) | anaerobic digester metagenome | isolation source: 4 biogas reactors fed with cattle manure at either 37C or 55C with and... | place: Denmark: Kongens Lyngby | collected 2014 | reverse complement strand
AAGATGATGATGTCCGCCCGGCGCATGTATTCCAGCGCCTCGCGCACCGTAGGGAGCTTAAGCAGCTCGTTCATGGCGATGGTGGTGACACCGTCAGGCAGATGCATCAGGCGGCAATCCGCCCCCATGCGCTGTGCCAGATCCCCCGCGACCGTATCCGCCTGTGTCGCCGCGGCAATGCCGATACCGCCGCGTGCAGGCACCACCATGATATTGGGGACGCCGGGCGTCATTGCCTTAGCCACCTCATACATGGTGCCGCCGCCCGCAATGGCGATTACCATATCCGGGCTCAGCAGCCGCTTTAAGCGGTTGGCGGCGGCGCGGCCAATATCCTTGAGGGTGTCCGGATGCTCGTCAACGTCTCCCGGCACCACGATCACGCGGTCTAGGCCAAGGCCGTCGATCAGCTGCTGCTCCAAGTCTCCCAGATCCGTCACCATGCGGCACAGCGCACGCACTTCGGGCATCACACTGCGCCCGGCGCGGGTAAGCGTCATGCCGGAAGCGGTGAGCTTGATAAAGCCCTGTTCGCGCAGCGCTTCCGCGGCAGCGCGCACATCCCTTTCCGACAACCCTGCTTCCGAAGCCACAGCACGCCTTCCGATGGGTTCGCGCACATCGATGCGCTCCATTAGCAGTGCCCTGCGGCCGATCTCCTCCATCTGCTTGGGCCCCAAGCGCGTCAGCAGTGTCCAAGAAAAATCGTGCATCCTTCCTCCTTTAGGCAGAAAATCAGCCCACTGGGCGAAAAAACGCCCTCGTTTGGATTATACCCTCTCCGTTTGCCCCTTTGCAAGCCGTTTGGACACACAAAACACAAAAGTGGCGCCCAAATTAATGCAATTCTAATCTTTTATTTAGTTCTGCTTAAGTTATCGTTGTTATGCTATTATCAGAAGCGGAAGAGATCCCGCTTTCGGATTAGAGGAGGATGCACATGGAAAACAACATGAAACGCTATCTTGCCATGGTGGAATGGCATTTGCGCAATTTGCCCGAAGATAAGCGGGCGCAGATCATAAAAGATATCCGCTATGATATGGAGTTGCGCAAGATCCGTGAGGGGCTGACGGAGGATGAACTCATCCTCTTGATGGATTCGCCCCGCAAAATGGCCGTGCGTTATGGCGGTATCGATGCGCCCATGCCTTCCAGCGCGATCCCCCCCAAGGACTTTGATACGGCAGGGGAAGCAGAAACGCATGGCGGCACGCGCCGCGGCACAGGGCAAGGCGCATATGTTAAGCAGAGTCGGCCCTTTGGCCCGATTACACCGGGCAGCGTGCTTAAAGCCATCTTTGGCGTCATGGCCGCTATCTTCGCCATCAGCCTCGTGCCCGCCGTGGGTGCGATAGCCCTGGCCCTGGTGATCCTTGGGTTGGTGCTGCCCATCGTGGGCACCACCGGGGCCGCCCTCGCCATCGCCGCCGTCATGATGACCGTGCTGCCGGGCGCCGCTCCCCTCCTGCGCATTGTTATTTTCGTTATCGGTATCAACTTCATTGCCAAAATCATCAAGCGCATCTGGCGCGCGGGCAAAAGATCGATGTAAACGGCAATGTGTGCAATTGACATAAAAAAGAGCCCCCGGGCTCTTTTTTTGTTCCGCTGCGCGCTCTCACTTGTCAGGCTGAGCATGCATGCCCGTCAGGTCAAAAGGCGGAATGAAGGCACTGTCAGCAGCATGTTTGTCCTGCATGTATCCTTCCAGCCCCAGCTCCGCCGCATAATCAAGCACACGGGCATACTCCTTATCCCTGACGCGCCTGTCAAAGGGCGGTTTGGTGCAGTGGGGCTGCGGCGTGTATTGGCGCATCAGCGAAATCGGTGTGCCGCCGGGCAAATGGTCGTGGATAAAATCGAGCACTTTGAGGCTGTCTCCCGTACAGCCCGGCAGTACCAGGTGACGCACAAGGGTGCCGCGTGTCATGATGCCTTCCGCATCATACTGCGCGGGACCGATCTGTCGGCACATCTCTTCCAGTGCGGGGCCTGCGCAGCGAAAGTAATCCGGCGCGCCGGCGCAAACCGCGGACAAACGGGATGACACATGTTTCAGATCCGGCAAATAGACGTCAACGAGTCCCTCCAGGCGCCTCAGGGACGCCACCGTTTCATAACCTGAAGTGTTCCAGACAAGCGGCAAGCGGGGCCGATACAGCGACAGCGCGTCCAAAATGGCGGGGATGAACTGCGTCCCGGTTACCAATTCAAGGGCGTGGACATTTTCATCCTCCAAGCGCATGAAGATGTCCGCCAGTTCGCGGGCAGATACCCTTTTCCCTTGATTTTGCCGGCTGATCGCCATGTTCTGGCAATAGGTACAGTGCAGCGTGCAGCCGGCAAAGAACACGGCCCCGCAGCCGTATGTGCCCGACACGCACGGTTCCTCCCAGAAATGCGGCGCGGCGCGGGCGACCGTAGCCAGGGTGCCCATACCGCAATAGCCCAAGCCGGTTTCTTCTGCCCTCTTGGCACCGCAATCCCTCGGGCACAAGGTACATTTGTCCATATGCTACCGCCTTTCCCACGCATTATAGCAAGGCGCGGCGCGGTTGCGCAAACACCTGCATTGGGCTATAATATTAGGCAGCTTCATGACTCAGGTTTTATATATATTAAGGAGGCGGAAGATGAAGATCCTAAGGAACGCGGTTGCGGGCACATTGGAATCAAATGATGTGTTGGTAGCCGTTTCTCCGGGCGGCGGCAGCGTGCAGGTGGATGTTGAATCCATCGTGCTGGAGCAGTTTGGCCCGCAGATATTGAAGGCCGTCACGGACGTGGCGGAGATAATGCATGTGACCGATGCCGCCATACGTCTTGAGGATCGCGGCGCGCTGGACTGCACCATCAAGGCCCGCGTGGAAACAGCGCTGCGCCGCGCAATGGAGGCGCAAAAATGAGAAGAAGCATGCTTTTTATCCCCGGCAACAGCCCGGCAATGCTGCTTAACGCGGACATCCATCAAGCGGATGCCGTTATTTTGGATCTGGAGGATGCGGTTTCGCCCTCCGAAAAAGACGCGGCACGCATCCTGGTGCGCAACGCCATATCAGCGCTTAAGTTTAAGGGTACCGAAATCATCGTGCGTGTCAACCCGCTGGACTCCGGATATACGCGGGCGGATCTGGAAAATATGGTTCCCCTGAACCCCTCGCTGATCATGCCGACCAAAGTATCAGGCGCTGATGACATTAGGTCGATTGCCGCCATGATGACTCAGATCGAGGGCGCCAACGGCCAGGAACCCGGTGCCGTTGGGCTGATGCCCCTTCTGGAAACGGCGGAGGGCGTTCTGAACGCCTACGCCATAGCCAAAGCAGACAAACGCGTCAAAGCGCTTTTCCTGGGCGCGGAGGACCTGACAAGCGACCTGCAGGCCATCCGCTCCAAATCCTCCCAAGAGATTTTTTACGCCCGCGGACAGATCGTTATGGCCGCCCGCGCTGCCGGGGTGGACGTTTATGACACGCCCTTTACCGACGTCAACGATGATGACGGGATGGCAGAAGACGCTCAGTTTGCGCGCGCGCTGGGTTTTACCGGCAAGTCCGCCATTTCGCCCCGCCACGTATCCATCATTAACGAAGTGTTCAGCCCGTCCCTCAAGGATATCGACTATGCCCGAGAAGTAATGGCGGTCATTGAGGAAGCCAAGCGTTTGGGGAAGGGCGCGATTTCGCTGCACGGCAAAATGGTGGACAAACCCATCGTCGACAGGGCGCGCCGCGTACTGGAAGCCGCCCGGGCGTTGGGATTAGGAGGGGCCAAACATGAATAAGATGACCTCAACGTTGGGAGAAGCCATCCGCTTGGCGGGGCTCAGGGACGGCATGACGGTATCCTTCCACCATCATTTAAGGAATGGGGATTATGTCCTCAATATGGTTATGGCGGAGATCGCCGCGCAAGGCATCCGCGATTTGACCGTGCAGGCTTCGTCCCTGTTTGATTGCCACGCGCCGCTGGTTGACCATATCAGATCCGGCGTTGTGACGGGCATCGAAACAGACTATATGAACGGGTACATTGCCAAATCAATATCCGAAGGTGTTATGCCAAGGCCCGTTGTTTTCCGCTCGCACGGCGGCAGACCCGCCGCTATCACGTCCGGGAGGGTACACATCGATGTGGCGTTCATCGCGGCGCCCGCGGCCGATAAAATGGGTAACGCCAACGGCGTGGATGGGCCCGCCGCATGCGGCTCCCTGGGCTACGCCATTCCGGACAGCCGGTTCGCCGACAAGGTGGTCATCCTGACCGATTTTCTGACAGACTATCCCCTCACCCCCGCTTCCATTGAGGAAACGGATGTGGACTTTGTCGTTAAAGTGGACTCGATCGGAGACCCCAAGGGCATCGTATCGGGCACAACGCGCATGACGCGTGACCCCGTCGCGTTGACTATCGCAAGGTACGCAAGCCGGGTGATCCAGTTTAGCGGCCTGCTTAAGGAAGGCTTTTCCTTCCAGACGGGCGCGGGCGGCGCATCGCTTGCGGTCACACAGTATTTAAAACCCCTCATGAAGGATTTGGGCATCACGGGATCCTTTGGGTTGGGCGGCATCACGGGGTACCTTGTGGATATGCTGAAGGAAGGGTACTTTAAGCGTTTGATGGACGTGCAGTGCTTCGACCTGCAAGCCGTTGAGTCCATCAAGGCAAACCCCCTCCACCACGAAGTATCCGCCGTCAGGTACGCCAGCCCTCTGGCCAAATCCGCGCTGGTGGACTCTTTGGATGTGGTGGTGCTGGGCGCCACGCAGATCGACACGGGGTTCAACGTCAACGTGCACACCGATTCTGGAGGGTATATCACCGGCGGCTCCGGCGGGCACAGTGACACCGCCGCGGGCGCCAAGCTTTCCATGATCGTGGCGCCGCTTTACCGCGCGCGCCTGCCCATCGTGGTGGACAAGGTCCTGTGCGTTTCCACCCCGGGCAGCACCGTGGATGTATTGGTTACGCAGCGCGGCGTGGCGGTCAACCCTGCCAATACGCAGCTGAAGGACAGCCTGAAAGCAAGCGGTCTGCCGCTATATGAAATTGAAGAGCTTAAACAAATGGCCGAAAGCTATACGGGCACGCCAGCGCATAACCGCCCCATGGGACGCGTGGTGGCGGACGTTGAGTACCGCGACGGGAGCATCATCGACCATATCGGCAGCGTGATCAGATAATTCACCTTATTCTTCCCACTTGATATTGTCTATGCACCAGGCACCCAGTTCGCTTATGGCAGGGTGGATAACCATGGAGCGCAGGATGGGGTCGTACGTCCCGTCCCCGGCGTTCATAAGATACGCAAAGGGCTGCACCAGGCTGGATGCCTGATAGCCGACCGCGTGCGCGCCCAGGATGCGGCGTTTTTCGTCGACGATAATTTTGAACATCCCGCCTTGCTTGTCCCCGGGGTCATACCCCATCGCCCATCCCATGGCTATGGAGGAATAGCGCTTGCGGCCGACATAAACCTTGGGATACAGGACGCGGGCCTGTCTCTCCGTGAGGCCCACATGCCCGATCTGCGGCTCGGAAAACACCGCCCAAGGAATGGCGCGGTAGTCCGCTTTCCGGCGCTCCGCGCGCGCGTCATACAGGTTATGCGCCAGAGTCTCCGCCTCGTAATTGGCGCTGTGACGGAACTGGTATTTGCCCGCGATATCGCCCAAGGCATAGATGCCGGGCCGGTTGGTCTCCATAAATTCATTGACGGGGATATACCCTCTGTCATCCGTTTCCAGCATCGTTTCCTCAGGCGACAGCGTATCGGCATTGGACAGGGAACCGGCGGCGACAAATATCTCCTGCGCTTCCTTGACCAGCGTTTCGCCGCTCAGAAGGCTGCGCATGTACAGGCGTTTCCCGCTTGCGGTCTTTTCCGCCCGCAGAGCCTCATGACTGGTGAAAACCTCGATCCCGCAGGCACGAAAACTCTCTTCCAGCTGGGCGTTGATGTCCTCATCCTCATGCTTTAGGTACCGCGAAGCGCGCCCCACCAAGGTAACATGGCCCCCAAAGGCGGAAAAGATGTGTGAAAATTCGGCGCCGATAACACCGCCGCCCACGATTATGACGCTGTCGTAAGGCTTATCCGGGAAGCCATCGCCAAAGAAGGACTCATAGGAAACATAGCCCGTCTCTTTCAGGTTTTCGATGGGCGGCACGAAGGTTCGGGCGCCCGCCGCGACAACAATATTGTCCCCCGTCAGGTTTTCAGACCAGCCTCCCGCGCTGAGCTGCACGCGCAGCATTTTATCACCGACAAATTGCCCACTGCCCGCGTAGAGGGTAAAGTTGGGCATCTTTTCATACTGCGCCAGCATTTCTGCGCCGTCTCCCTGCCGCTCGCGCACGCGCCCCTTGATCTTTTGCCAATCCACCCGGAGTGAAGATACTGAGATGCCCACCGACTCCGCACGGCGTATCTGACACAGCAGATCCGCCGGGTATGTCAGGATCTTGGAGGGGATACAACCGCGGTTGAGGCAGGTACCGCCTATAGCGTCCTTTTCAATCAGCGCACACTCAAGGCCCTTTTGCAAAGCCGCATCCAGCACCAGCAGTCCTGCGCCGGACCCGATAACCACCAAATCAAAGTGCTTCATACCGCTCCCCATTTCTGTTGATGGAGCCATTATATAAAAAGCGTGCCGTGATATCAACCTTTGCTTGACGGTAACCGGCGCGCAGGTTACGATAAACACAGAACATCGCTTTGACGGAGGTATCAGATGAGCGTGAGTACATGCGCCCTGTCCCCGGAACAAATGAAATATCTGAAGCTGCTGCGGGAAAAGTACCCAACGGTGCAATCCCTTTATGCGCAGATCAGCGGCCTGGAAGCCATGAACAGCCTACCCAAGGGGACAGAGCATTTCATGAGCGACCTGCATGGCGAGTATGAGGCGTTTGAGCACATCCTCAATAATTGCTCCGGCGTCATCCGCGAAAAAACGGACGCGCTCTTTGGCGGGGAACTGAGTGAAACCGAACGAAGCGCCCTTTGCGCCGTGATCTACTATCCGCTGCAAAAACTAAAGCTCCTGGAAAAAGAAGGCATTGCGGATGACGCTTGGTTCAAGCGTACGCTGCTTTTATTGATCCGCCTGGCGCGGCTGGTATCCACCAAATATACCAGGGAAGAAGTGCGCCGCGCTATCCCGGAAGCGTTTTCATTTATCCTGGAAGAACTGATCAACTACCAGGTGGACGAGAGCCAAAACCAACGCAATTATCACGATAAAATAGTGGACACCGTGATAGGCATCGGCGCGCAAAGGGACTTCCTCAGCGCCCTGTGCGGGCTTATCAAGCATCTGGCGGTGGACAGGCTGCACGTGCTGGGCGACATTTTTGACCGTGGAGGCGACCCGGACAAGATATTGGATATGCTTATGCGCCACCCGGCAGTGGATCTCACCTGGGGCAATCACGACATTCTGTGGATGGGCGCGGCGGCGGGCAGCCGGGCATGCGTGGCCGCCGCGGTGCGCAATTCCCTCGCCTACGGCAACCTGCGTCTGCTTGAAAGCGGCTACGGCATCGCTATGCGGCCGCTGTACGCTTTGGCGCAAAAAAGCTATCCGAACTTAAGCCCGGATGAAGCGGCGCTCAAGACCATCACCATCATCATGTTTAAGCTGGAAGGCCAATTGATCCGCCGCCATCCGGAATACTATATGGAAGATAAATTGCTGCTGGACAAGATCGACACCGGCAGCGCCACGATCACAGTGGGCGAAAAACGCTGGCCGCTCATCTACCAGCAGTTCCCGACGCTTTCAGGGGACGACAGATATGATCTGACCCTGGGTGAAGACAAGGTCGTTACGGAATTGTGCGAGGATTTTGAAAGCAGCGACCGCCTGCACCGCCAGATCCGCTTCTTGTACGACCACGGCAGCATCTACCGCCGCGACAACGGCAACCTCCTGTTCCATGGCTGCATCCCGCTGACCCGGCAGGGCACTCTTCGCGAAGTCGATTTTGAGGGCAGCACATTGTCGGGCAGCGCGTATTTTGATTATTGCGACACGAAGGCGCGCGCAAGCTACCGCGGGCGCGCCCAGAGCGATACGGACTTCATGTGGTTCCTCTGGTGCGGAGATTTTTCGCCGTTGTGCGGACGCAAAATGAGCACGTTTGCCCACCTGATGATTGCGGACCGCGCCGCCTTCCATGAGCCGCGCGACCCCTATTATGCCTTTAACAAAACGCGGGAAAGCTGCGAAATGATGCTGGCCGCCTTTGGCCTGGATCCGCAGACAGGGCGCATCATCAACGGCCACACGCCTGTACTTAAGGGCGAATCCCCGCTGCGCGCGGGCGGGCGCATAATCGTGATCGACGGAGGCTTCAGCCGCGCGTACCAGCCCAAAACGGGCATCGCGGGGTATACGCTCATCTCCAACTCGCGCGACATGCGCATCGTGGCGCATGAGCCGTTTGCGGGCGTGGAGGAGGCCGTGCGCCAAAATAGCGACATCACCTCCACCCAGACGGAGTATTTGCCTTTCGGATCCAGGCAGATGGTAGCCGATACGGATGAAGGGAAACGGCGCGCCGAAAGGATCGCGGATCTAAAGCACCTGCTGCATGCCTACCGCGCAGGTATCTTCACGCCCAAATTCGACGACGCTGATGACCGTGGCGAATATTGAAATAGGTTTCCCGCCCGGGAATAATGGGTATATCATAAGGTTGTACTAAAGAAAATGAGTGAGGTTATGTTATGGAGACGCTGCAATTCAAGTACGTTGACGAGTCACGCCGTTATGCGGCTTATCAGGACGGCCGCGAAATAGGCCGCATCCTTCTTTCTTTGAACGGCGAAAAAACCATGGTTTTCCGTCATGTTCAAGTGGAAGAACAGTTCCGCGGGCAGGGTATCGCGGGGCAAATGCTCGCTTTCGCAATGGAAGACGTCAAGCAAAAAGGACTGAAGGTCGTTCCGGTGTGCCCGTATGCGCGCAAGGCCTTTGACAACAATGAAGAATATAGGGCATTTGAAGCCCCCGCAAAACGCTTTGGCATTTTTGTCGGCAGCTTCCGCGTGGGCTCGTACTCACGCAGGCTCGCGGATCTTTTGGAAGACATGACGCCTGAAGGCTATGTGGCAGAGATCATCCGGATCAAGGACCTGCCCTTTTACGATCAGGCCTGGGACACGGATGGCCCCGTGCCTGACAAGATCATCGCGTTCCGCGCCAAAGTCAAATCGCTGGACGGTGTCATCTTCGTGACCCCCGAATATAACCGCACCTTCACCGCACCCATCAAAAACGCGGTCGACATTGCCTCCCGCCCCATGGGCAAGAACAACTGGAGCCGCAAGCCCGCCATGGTGATGGGCATCACACCCGGCGCGCTGGGCGCACTGGCCGCGGCACTGGAACTCAAAAAACTGCTGACGGTCGTCAACACGGTGTTGATGGGGCAGCCTGAAGTCTATATTGCGGAAGCCAAAGACCTGTTTAATGAGGACGGCTCGTTTATAAACGAGGGAACCCGCGAATTCATCCAGAGCGTAATGAACGCCTTCATCCGTTTCTACGAAAAACATAAGTAGTCTATGGCGGGACTGGCAGGGGCATATCGCAAGGCCTCAATCGTTGTTACCCGGCAAGCGAAAATCCCGTTCTTCACGGTTGTGAGGAGCGGGATTTTTTCAAAGGTTATTTCCTGGCGGCTCCGTGCAATTACGCTTCCACCGTGATGTGATGTTCGCCCCCGTCGTCGCGCAAAAGAATGCGGGTTACCTCGATATCGGCGGCGTCCCGCCGGCTGATCTTGACATCCAAGATGTAAAGCGTGGATCTGTAGCGGTATTTTATAGTATAATCCCCGAAATTATCCGGTACGCGGGGGGCAACGATCAGTGTATCGCCCTCCTTGTGCATTCCAAGGAGGTACCTGAGCATGCCGGTATACAGCCAGGCAGCGCTGCCGGTGTACCAGCTCCACCCGCCGCGCCCGGTATAGGGCGCCATGTAAGAAACGTCCCCCGCCATCACGTAGGGCTCCTTTTCGTAAAGCATCGCGCCTTTGCGGCTGGATGTGTGATTGATGGGATTAAGCATGGAAAAGAGCGCATACGCGCGCTTGGTGTCGTTAAGCAGCGCGGCAGCAATGGCCAGCCAGATCGCGCCGTGCGTGTACTGCCCGCCGTTTTCGCGAACCCCGGGTGCGTAATCCTTGATGTAACCGGGGTTTTTGGGCGTCTTGTCAAAGGGCGGCGTCAAGAGAAGCGATACGCCCTCATCCTCCAACACCAGGTATTTGTAGGCTGAATCAAACGCCTTGAGCTGCTTGTCCTTTTGCCCCGCGCCGGAAATGATGCTCCAGGATTGGCTGATAGAGTCAATACGGCATTCATTATTTTCGCTTGAGCCGAGCTTCGTTCCGTCGTCATAAAACGCCCGCAAAAACCACTCGCCATCCCAGGCGTTCTTGTTGATATTGGCCTTAAGCGTTTCTTTGAGAACGTGCATCTCGTCGGCAAAACTATTATCTCCCATCAGGCGGCTCAGCGGAATGAAACAGTCGATAACGGCGTACAGGAACCACGCCAGCCAAACGCTTTCGCCCTTGCCCTGGATGCCCACCCTGTCCATCCCGTCGTTCCAGTCGCCCCCGCCCATCAGCGGCAAGCCATTTTCGCCAAACCCCGTTTTCAGGATGGCCTTCTTGCAGTGTTCGTACAGCGTATCCTTTTCGAGGCTTATTTCCGGCACAAACATCATGTCGTGCTGCATATCGCTGAGCCCCGGTCCCTCAATGTAGGGCGTCTCTTCACTCAATACGCCGGTATCGCCGGTTGCTTCAATGTATGCGGCCGTTACATAGGGCAGCCATAAAAGGTCATCGCTTATTTTGGTCCTGACGCCCACGCCCGTGGGCGGATGCCACCAATGCTGGACATCCCCTTGGGGAAACTGCCGGGATGCGGCAATAAGTATCTGATCGCGCGCCATCTGCGGCTGCGCCAGCAACAGCGCCAGCACGTCCTGCAACTGATCGCGGTAACCGTACGCGCCGCCGCACTGGTAAAAGGCAGCACGGGAATACATGCGGCAGGAGATGTTCTGATACATGAGCCATCCGTTGAGCATAAAATCGATGGCCTTGTCGTGTGTTTCCACCTGCACCGTGCCCAACGTTTCGCCCCAGTAAGCGGAAACGCGCTCCAATTCTTCGCCAACCATGTTTTTTCTGCGGTATTTGGCGCAGTACTGTTCGGCCACGTCCGCATCGTCACAATAGCCCAGGCCGAAGATCACCTGCCGGGTTTCCCCGGCGGCCAGTCTGACCGCCACTTGCAGCGCGCCGCAAGCATCCAGACCCACGCCGGTAGTGAAAGTCAGTTCCGTGTCCAGCCCCAGAGGGTATTGAACACTGCCCCCGCGCCCCAGAACATCCTGTTTCTCCCCCGTGTACCCGGCGACTGCCTCTGAGGAAAACATAAACGCACGGTACTCGCGGTAGTCGGGGTTGTAGACGTTTTCAGCGGACATATACTCGTGACGGTTGTTGTACTCCGTCACGATGTAGGGATTGGTCAGCCTTTTTTGCACGCCCAGCACCCATTCCACATAGTAGGTAATGGAAAGCGCACGCTCCCGCCCGGATACATTGGTGATATCCAACGCCCAAATCTTGAGGGGTTCATCCAGCGGTGTAAACACCTTAAGGCTTTGTTTGAGCCCCTCTTCCTCGTGCTCAAAACGGGTATAACCAAAGCCGTGGTGCACCGTATACGCGCCCCTGTCCCGCCTGCCCAGGGACATGGGCGTGATAACACTGCGCGACGCTTCGTCCTTGATGTAGATCGCTTCTCCGGCACGATCGGTGACCGGGTCGTTCGACCAGGGCGTTATCTTATTTTCGCGGCTGTTGCCCGCCCAGGTGGATCCCGCGCCGGTCTCCGACACGGCAAACCCGAACGTCGGATTGCTGATAACGTTTATCCAAGGTGCGGGCGGGGTCTTGCCCTCATCCAAGGTAACGACATACTCCTTGCCATCCGGGCTGAACCCGCCAAAACCGTTATAAAAAGACAATGCATCTCCACTAAATTGCACGAATACTCCTCCTCATGTGCCCATGTACCATTACCGGGCGGTATTCCTTCTGAAATAAATGCCCGTTTCGCCCGTAAACACCACGCCGGCAACGGTGAAAAGCAAGTCAGTCTCCGCCGGGCTCAGCTCATAGGAGCGGATGATGTAGATACCCGACCTTTCGCGCGGGCTGTCGTACAGCCTCAGGCTGCTGGTGGCGGTATTTATCATGTCCACAACATCATTGGCATAGCCGTACTTGCTCTGCGCCAGGATGACCAAGTCTGTTTTGACACGATTGATGCCCATGTATTCGTAGATCTTGAGGACATCACGCATCAATTTGGTTTCGGTCTCCGACGCCACGATCACCAGCATGATGGGGTTGTCGCCCGATATGCCGAACTTCCACAGACTGCTCTGCCCGCCCCAGTTGCGGCGGATGTTTTCGGACGGCCCCCTTAAGAACCGGGACGGGTAGTAGATCTGCCGGATGATATTTTGGAACGCCCGATGCTGCGTGCCCGTCATATCCAGGTATTTGAGCTCGATTTGGCTTTGCTGGCGGAACGTCTCTGCTGCGTCCCGCATCCTGTAGCTGTACGCATAGTCATCCACGGCGTGCAGCAATTCTTCGCGCGTATGGAACATGCCGCCCATGAAGGTGAGTTCGGCAACTTCGCCCGGCGCCAAGGTAACCGCTGCGCGGATACACAGGACGGGATCGCCTGAAAAGGCAGTACTGCCCGAAAGCGGCATGCCTTGGCTGACCGCCTGCGGATTGCTTAGAGCATTGTTGCGCCCAATAAACTTGAGGCGGTTGTTTTCGTACTCCACAGGGCGCGCAAGCGGCGCGTCGGTGTGCAGCATGCTGAGGGCATAGGGACCTTCTTCCACACCATCCCGCCTCTTGGCGATAAAAGCGCGGCGATCGTCCAGATATTCACTCTCAATAAACAACTTGTTAAACGCCGGATGACTGGCTTCCGCGTCCAAGGTATCCATGGTGACTTCCATGTAGCTGGTGACTTCCAGCGTTTTGGCACGGTTCGAGATATTTCTGAGGGTGATTTTGCGGAACTCCAGCGGGTAATTGGGCCCGATGGTAACCACCATTTCGGTGGCGACTTCGCCATCCCGGCGCGAAAACGCGCTTTGATGGGGCGAAAAGACGACCTGATAGTGGTCGGGCTTTTTGCGCGTGGGGTTATATGCTGCGCTCCAATACTGATTGTCCTGGACGTCTCTTACGTAGATATAGTAGCCCGTGTCGGCATATACATCCGGACGCCAGCGATAAAGCATCTTGTCCATCCAAGTGCTGAAACCATCCCCGTCGGACGTGATCATGAGGGAATAATCGCCGTTTGATATGTAGTTGGAGGAGGGTATTGTCAGACCGACATTTTTGACGTAGCGCAGGGCGATGCTTTCATCTTGCGGCAATTCCTTGGGTTTCAAATTGATGGTGTACCCGCGCCTGGACGGTGTGGCGAACACGCCCTGATGCGTTTCCTCGACCAACGCCTCCGCCGCCTTGATCATGGGCGTTTCATGAAAGCGCCTGCGCATGATGCCATTGTTGAGGTAATTGTTGATCGCTACCAGACTCATCCCCTGATGGTGCGCCATGAACGAACGCACGATGCAGTAATCTTCCAGCGTAACAGGATCGGGCACGGTAAAATCGATCGCTTCATAAAAACCGTATTCGCCCATGCCCCCCATATCCAAAATGCGGGTGAGGTTCGCCAGCACCTTGTCTCCGCCGTAATCCAGCGCCAGAAACGACGCGTAAGGCGTAATCACCAGCATGTCGCGGTAAACGGACTGCAAACGCAGTTTGGGAACGCCAAACGCCTTGTATTGGTAGTTCTGGTTGATGTCAAAGCGGTAATACTGGGACTCCGATATGCCCCACGGGACCTCGTGCTGCTCAGCATACTTCATCTGCTGAAGGACCGCTGCCCGGGAAGAGTCCTCAAACACGCTGCCCTTAAACTCCCGCAGGACCAATTGTGGCATGAGGTATTCAAACATGGTGCCGCTCCACGAAACGTGTGCCGGAATACCGGAAATGATGGTGAGCGGACGCCCCAGGCGCTGCCAATGCCTGACAGGCACGTCGCCTTTGGCGATGGCCAGAACGCTGGTCAGCACGGCTTCTGACGCGATCAGGTCGTAGCAGGATTTGTCATGGGTTTGTTCACCGGCATTGAAGCCGATGGTAAACAGTTTGCGCCTGGGATTGAACAGCTTGCCGAAATCAGCTTCCCTTATTTCGGCACGCAGCGAGTCCGTCATCCACTTGATCTTCTCCAGCAGGTCGCGGGCCCGGGAATTGCCATCCGCCGCCAGATCGTGCAGCGTTGCCTTGTCGCCGTAGGGTCTATCGTTTAGGTCCAAAGCCGTTGCGTCGTGTTCGACCAAGTCCGCCAAGCGGATAAAATCGCTCATGTCGCGGCTGGACCTGTAGGTAGACTGTTTGGCCAAATTGCCGCGCGCGGCGGCGACATCCTTGACAAAATCGCCCACCAATGCATAATCGCACGTTAGACTGACGCCCGCGTCGATGTTGTGGAGAAGTTTGTTGAGTTCCTCCGGCAGCGCGGGTGACATAACGGGCGCATCCCGCAGTTCCTTAAGCCCGCCGCGCAGGGCAATAATGTAGCCGATGTAATTGCCGCTGTCGACGGTGGAAACATAGCGCGGATGAAGCATATCCAGCGTGCGGGTATCGTACCAGTTGTACAGATGCCCGTTCCATCTGGGAAGAGACTGCACCGTGTGCAGGAGGCTGGTGATGTATTCAAGCGTGCTGGTAAGCGTTTCATAGCCCATATCCCGCGCCGATAAAGCGGCCAGGAATTGAAGGCCGATATTGGTGGGGGACGTCTTGTGTGTCAGTTTTTCGCGGCGCCCCAACTGGAAGTTGTCCGGGAGCAGATAGCTGCTGTCCTCGGTGGAGAAATCGCGGAAAAAGCGCCAGATCTTTCGGCCTGTATCCTGCAAAAGATTAACCGGGTCCAGTTCTTCCCGTGTTTTGTGTTTATCGTTTGGCCGGCTGATCCAATAGGCAATAAAAGACGACATGGCCCACGATAGCGCCAGCAAAGCGTAAAGCAGGATGGCCAAAAGGGGCAGCGGCGTAATGAAAATGACCCACGCCAGCAGCCCGGCCGGTATGACGGTGGGCCACATGCGGCCAAGGTACAACCCAAAGGAATTTGCCGCCGCTTTCTCCGCGTGCTCAAAGGCCTCCCACATAAGAAAACGCTTTTTGCTGATAAGGTAGCGGTAAAGCGTACGCAAAACGGCATCCATGGAATAGTACGCTTCATAGGGGATCAGCACCAGATCAAGCACGAAACGGCATATCTGCACGATGATTTCACTCAGGAGTTTGCGATACAGCAGCACATAGCGCTGTTTTTGCGCCAAATGCACAACAATGTTGAGCAGAAGGGTGCCAAAGTCAATCACCAGGGGCACCGCCATAAGGCCTGCCCACACCCACCACGCGTGCGGGAATAAAAGGAGATTTATGAAAAGCACCGCAAGCTTGGCAACGGGCATCAGGCTGGCGCGCAAATCGTCCACGATCTTCCATTTGGAAAGAAAACTCAGTTTCCGGCCGAAAAGCCACGGCAACAGCTGCCAATCGCCGCGGATCCAGCGGTGCTGCCGCTTGACATAAGAGGCATAGCTGCCGGGGAACGATTCCACAATGAACGCGTTGCCGGCAAATGCCGTGCGCGCGATGCAGCTTTCCAGCAGGTCGTGGCTGAGCACACGGTTCTCGGGGATCACACCGTTTAAGAG
>LSQX01293882.1_pt3 | contig 15893 bp, 14 predicted proteins | sample 654561 | NCBI WGS metagenome assembly LSQX01 (sample SAMN04489861, study PRJNA283612) | anaerobic digester metagenome | isolation source: 4 biogas reactors fed with cattle manure at either 37C or 55C with and... | place: Denmark: Kongens Lyngby | collected 2014 | reverse complement strand
TCCAACCAGGTCAGCAGTTTTTGCAGAATTTCATCAATATCTCCGCTTCCCTGTTTCCAAACGGCATAGTCCCGGGCATGAGAACCTCTTATAGTTTCAGCATACCCGCGAATGTAATCCACAAGCAAGTCATATTTTTCAGCCCTGAATTTGCTCCACTCTTCGCGGAACAGCTCCCGGATTTCCGGATCTTGCATGAGTTTACCGAAAAAAAGTGTCCCTTTGGAATCATTTCCCCAAAAGAATGATTTAATAGGATTTCTAAAATACTCATCGGCATCATAATTATAATCAAAAGCCCAGTCAAAATCCCAGATGGGCCCCATGCAATATTTTTCGTCCTTTTTCCTGTAAATATAAGTGCTTTTGGGATGATTAAGCTCTTCGTTATCGGTCAGCGCATAAACAATCATGTAATTTACAAATTCAAAAGCGTCAAAATAATCAAGGTAATCATTGTCGGGGAATGAGCTGTCAAACACCAACTGTTCAAAAGCGTTAAAATCATCGCTGATCTGATTGAGCATAGCGTCAGCCTCGTCGTAGTCCATTTTATCCAATTTTGGAAACTGAACCATCACAGGAAGAGCATAATTCCGGGAATAAAACTGCCAGGGATCCTGATCAAAATATACATCCAATTCCAGCAGCGTACCGTCATCGCCGATATTAATACGGCTCTCCCGCACCTCCTTGTGCTCGGTGAGCATATAATTCCCCTGATATTCATTGTTTAGTGTCACATCAACCGGAATCATGTGATGCGTAAAAGGCATTTCCAGAAGCTGCCCTGTTTTCATTGCCACTGCATTACACATCAGGCTGTGATCAAGATAATTAGCCAGCAAAATCCAATTCTTTTCAGCAGGCAAACCAAGCAATGAAGCTTTCGAGTCCAGTTTTATCCGATAGGGTTTTTTAGGTAAAGCCCAGGTTGAATTCCCTCTCCCCCGGATCGACATCCTGCCCTGAAAGCCTTCAAATTCATCATTCCCTTCAATCACAAGATCGCCTGTAACATAATCTTTTTTTGAATCAATCACTGCTTGTTCATCAGTAGTGATATAAAAATGAGGTATGTCGGAATTGGGCTTTACCAGCCAGTCAACCGTAATTTTATACTCTTTTTCGGTGCCATCTTCTGCCCGGACAGTATAAATCAGCGGTTTTGTGAAATCATTGGATGTAACTCCTGACTCCTGTTGTTCAGATCCCACAAAAACCATTTTACCGGAATGCGTGAATGTAGCGATGAGTTTTGTCGCATCAATTTCAGCCGGAATGATCAGTTGTATTTCAGATTGATCAATAATTCCTTCGATTGTCTCTTCGAGTGGGGTGCTGTTAGCAGCACTTTCAATTTTAAAGGATAGCAGCTCTTTTTCAGAGCTTAACGGAACTTCGTTGGTTTTGTCACATGCAAAAAGCAATGCAACGGCTAAAAGATTAAAAAGCAGAGATTTTATTTTCATGATTTTTTGTTTTTTATACTACAAAGTATCTCAGATTTTCAATCTAAGATTCAACAAGAAGCTATAAAATTACAAAAAAGAGCTTACCTGACAAAATTCAATAAAGTGAATATCAAAACAATACGTTTTTGTCCTTTATTGAATACCGTAAGAATTCAAGAGAAGAAAATAAAGAAGAAATTTGTGATTAACAAAAAATAATCAATCCTGAGCTTTCAGAATCAGGCGCAAGGAATTATTCCTGGTGATATAATTCCATGCCCAGTTAATAAAAATAATGAGCCGGTTTCGCACACTCAGGATGAGCATCAGGTGAAGAAACATCCAGACCAGCCAGGCAAATCTTCCCTTAAACTTTACAAAAGGAAGGTCAACCACCGCTTTATTTCTGCCAACAGTTGCCATGGTTCCCAGATTTCTGTAGATGTAAGGTTTTTGCCGGTTTTTGCCCGCAATGGCTTTCTGAAGATTTCTGGCCAGTCTTTTTCCCTGTCCGATGGCCACATTGGCCACCTGCGGGTGGCCTTTGGGATATTTTTCGGTTTCCATGTAAGCAACATCGCCCACGGCAAAAACATCGGTCAGTCCCTGCACCTGACTTGTCCGGTCCACTTTGATTCTTCCGCCGTGCACAATGGATGCTTCAGGAATTCCATCAATGGCATTTGCAGTAATTCCTGCCGACCAGATTACGCTTTTCGTGCGAATGGTTTCCCCATTATTCAATGTGATTTTTTCACCGTCATAATCCTTGACAAACACATTGGTTTTCAGAATAACGCCCATTTTCCGAAGATACTTCTCAGAATATTTTTGCGAAAAAGCGCTCATATTCATCAGTGTGTTCGGTCCGCCTTCAAGAAGATAGACATTGACCTTTTCAGCATCAATATTCGGATAGTCTGACGGAAGAACTTCTTTTTTCATCTCCATGAATGCGCCCGCCATTTCCACTCCTGTTGCTCCCGCGCCAACAATAACAATATTATACAGGCCTTCCTTATCACTTTCGTACAGCAATTTCTCGAAATTCATGAGAATGTAATTCCTGACATTGATTGCCTGATAAGTTGACTTTAATCCCAGAGCATTTTCTTCAACCTGAGTATTTCCGTAAAAATTGGTACGCGAACCGGTGGCTATCACCAAATAATCATAAGAGAATGTTCCGATTGACGTGTCAATTGTTTTCTCAGCTGAGTTGACAGCATTTACTGTTCCGAGCCGGATTCTGACATCTTTTCTGTTATTGAAAATTTTACGGATAGGAAACGATACAGTGGACGGTTCAATCTGTGATGAAGCCACCTGATAAAACAACGGAGGAAACTGATGATGATTGATTTTGTCAATAATCAGAATATCGTACTTGCCCTTTTTCAGATGCTTTACAAATTGTAATCCCCCAAACCCACATCCTATAACTATTATCTTTTTCATCTCAATGTTTCAATTTTTTGTATAAAACATTTGAAACATCAGAAAGTTTCTGAATTTTTTGAAGAAAAATACTGAAAACCAAGTAATTTACAGCTAATTAATACCCTGAGGCACAATCCAGAAGCCGATATTTAAAAATCAGAAAATAGCTATTGATTTTTCAATCATTTCGCCGGACAAATCCAATGGGCTTGGGGGCTCAGCTATTTTTCCGGCCTTAGTTCACCAAGATACAAACTACAAGCTCCAGCCCTCACGATATTTGTGCTTAATCCACTCCTCGCACATCTCCTGTGCGTTCCATTTAACGGTTTGTTTCGATTCACCTTCCACTTTCCGGGTTACAACATCTGAGCTGAAAGGCAGAAGCCTGGTGGTGGTCAGCGTTTCGCTCGGAGAAATATTGGTTACTTTCATATTTTCACTATTCCAGAGCAATGTTTTCTGCAGCGACTGCATCCTCACGGCAAGGTTCCCCATGACAACCATTTCGTTGAAAGGCCCTGAATATTCAAACGATGATGAAGGTTTACCTCCGTTTTTACAACAATTGACAAAGTGCATTTCATGCCTTCCGCCCCCGTTGGGGTCATCCGGGATGCGCTCAAGTTTCACTTTTGTTTCCGGGACGTATTCTTCGCCATTTTTATACACTTTCCATTTTGCGCCATAAGCTTCAGCGATTAATGTTGCTTCCGACCCAACAAACATGAAACCACCGCCCGGATTCATCGGCGCATCAACAGGCAGGTCAAACGGACGGGGCGGCATCAGACCGCCGTCATACCAAATCAGTTCAAGCTCAGGCAAGGCGCAATAGGGCAAATTCTTCCGTGCCGGGAAAAGGTAGGTAACCTGTGCCGAAACCGGAGCACTTTCGGTATTCACCAACGACGAACTCGCCTGAAAAGCAACCGGTGCACCAAGCTGAAGGGCATGGTTGGGAACGTCAAGCAAATGGCATCCCATATCGCCTAAAGCGCCTGTTCCATAATCCCACCAGCCTCTCCATATCCAGGGGTGATATTCCGGGTTGTACGGACGCATTTTGGCAGGCCCGATAAATAAATCCCAATCCAGGGTTTCGGGGATCTGCACTTCCTTCAATGGCTGTGGCATTCCCTGCCGCCAGATGGGACGATTAGTCCAGACGTGAGCCTCAGCAACGACCCCCAGGCACCCGCTCTGAACCACTTCGGCCACTTCATAAACCGTATCGTTTGAATGTCCTTCATTTCCCATCTGCGTAACCACACCGGTTCTTTCTGCCAGTTCTGTCAGGTATCTCGATTCCCAAACCGAATGAGTCAGTGGTTTCTGGAGATAAACATGCTTCCCCAATTCCATTGCAGCAGCAGCCGGCAGCGCGTGGGTGTGGTCGGGTGTGGCAATGACCACAGCATCAATATCCTTCTGCTTATCAAGCATCTCACGGTAATCTTTCCACTTTTTGGCTTTGGGGTAAGCTTCAAAAACCCGGTTGGCATAATCCCAGTCCACATCGCACATTGCCACCATATTCTGATTTGGCATGTTCCTGAGATTTGTAAACCCTTTTCCGCCGATACCAATGCCGGCAATATTCAGTTTATCGCTGGGTGGCGTATGTCCCAATCCTGCAACGGCACGACTTGGAATAACGCTGATTCCGGCAGCTGCAGCAGCCGTGGTTCCAATGAAATTACGACGCGAAAATGTTGTTTTTACTTTTTGATTCATAGATTAAAACTTATCAATTTCTATTCTGTTTTTATTTTGAAGGTAAATCTATTCATTATTAATGAATTTTGAAAGCCGAACACAAAGTTTTCCGGTGTATGGAACGATTTTAACAGATAGAAACAGAGATTAAAAATCGTTTGTGTAAATTTGTAAAAATACTTTTGACATGAAAACTCATAATAACAATATGAATGGTGTGGATTTCAAAAAAATGAGCATGCCCCACCCCAAGATGGATTTCAGCGCTGTGAAACTGGCGTCTGACAAGTCCAACAAAGAAAAGATTCAAAGCGAACTGAACAAGGGTGTTTTATCAGAAAAACAGACCTTTCCGGTTTTGCAGATGAGCTGTGCTTCCTGTGCTGCAAGTATTGAGCGTATTCTGAAAATGCAGGATGGTGTGGTTGATGCTGCAATCAATTTTGCGGCGGCAACAGTTTCCGTAGAATTTCTGCCAACACTCACACAGCCATCAGCATTGAAAAAGGCAGTGCAGGACGGCGGCTATGACATGGTGATTGAAAGCACAAAAAATGAAATTGAAACTTTGGAAGAAATTCATCACAGCAAATTCACCAAACTGAAAAAAAATGTATGGGGTGCGGCTTTGCTTTCCATCCCTGTGGTCATTATCGGGATGTTTTTCATGAATATTCCGTATGCCAACGAAATCATGTGGATTTTATCCACCCCGGTATTGTTATGGTTTGGACAGAGGTTCTTTGTCAACGCATGGAAACAGGCCAGACACCGCACAGCCAGCATGGACACATTGGTGGCGCTCAGTACCGGAGTGGCTTATCTTTTCAGCGTTTTCAACACGCTTTTCCCACAAGTGTGGCTGCAACGGGGACTTGAAGCTCATGTTTATTTTGAAGCGGCGGCGGTCATCATCACATTTATATTGTTGGGCAGACTGCTTGAAGAAAAAGCTAAGGGAAATACTTCTGCCGCCCTGAAAAAGCTGATTGGTCTGCAACCCAAAACAGTAACACTACGCACTTCCGGTGGTGAACAAAAGCAAATCCCCATTGAAGAAGTGAAAATTGGCGATGTGATTGTGGTGAAACCGGGTGAAAAAATTGCCGTTGACGGAAAAGTTTCTGAAGGCAGCTCCTATGTTGATGAAAGCATGCTCAGCGGTGAACCGGTTCCCGTTCTCAAACAGCAAAATGATACGGTTTATGCCGGCACAATCAACCAGAAGGGAAGCTTCCGGTTCCGGGCAGAGAAAGTCGGAGCGGAAACCATGCTGGCGCAGATTATCCAGATGGTAAAAGATGCACAAGGCAGCAAGGCGCCGGTGCAAAAACTGGCAGATAAAATTGCGGCTGTCTTTGTTCCTGCCGTTATGGCCATCGCCCTGCTGACATTCGTTATATGGATTATCGTAGGCGGCGCAAGCGGATTCACACACGGTTTGCTGGCCATGATCACGGTTTTGGTTATTGCCTGCCCATGTGCACTGGGATTGGCAACACCCACTGCAATCATGGTTGGCATTGGGAAAGGTGCAGAAAAAGGCATTCTGATTAAAAATGCCGAAAGTATTGAACTGGCGAAAAAGGTAAATGCCGTTGTGCTTGACAAAACCGGAACCATCACCGAAGGAAGACCGGAAGTTACCGGTGTCCGGTGGCTAAAAGGTGATGAATCTGCCAAATCCATCCTGTACAGTCTGGAAAAGCAGTCGGAGCACCCTTTAGCTGAGGCAGTGGTAAATTATTTCAAAAGCACAGAAGCTGCACAAATCACCAATTTTGAAAGCATCACCGGAAAAGGCGCCAGAGCAGACGCCGAAGACAGGACCTGGTTTGCCGGCAATAAGCGATTACTCGATGAGAATAAAATTACCATTGACCCGTCCCTGCTCGAAATTGCAGGCCAGTGGAGCGATGAAGCAAAAACCGTCATCTGGTTTGCTGATAATGAAAAAGCTTTGGCAACAATCGCCATAGCCGATAAAATCAAGGAAAATTCAGCAGAAGCGGTAAAACGGCTGCAAGACAGTGGCATTGATGTTTTCATGCTCACCGGAGATAATGAAAACACAGCAAAGGCCATTGCAAAACAGGTTGGAATAAATCATTTCAAAGCGGGAACACTCCCGGGCGAAAAAGCTGACTTCATCAAACAGTTGCAAAGCGAAGGCACGCTTGTGGCTATGGCCGGTGACGGCATTAACGACAGCGCTGCACTGGCACAGGCTGATGTGGGTATTGCCATGGGAAAAGGCAGCGACATTGCCATGGACGTTGCCGAAATGACCATCATTTCATCCGATCTGAACAAAATACCACAAGCCATCAAGCTATCAAAACAAACGGTTGCAACCGTCCGCCAGAACCTGTTCTGGGCCTTTATCTACAATGTGATTGGTATTCCGATTGCAGCGGGCATTCTTTATCCGTTCACGGGATTTCTGCTAAACCCCATGATTGCTGGTGCGGCAATGGCTTTGAGCAGCGTGAGCGTGGTCAGCAACAGCCTGAGACTGAAATGGAAAAAGGATTGAAAACAAACGCTTTCCGGTGGTTTTTCAATTTCAGACTTTAATTCCGGCAAATGGTTCTCAGTTACACTATGAATAATCAGGACCTTTGTTTACATTTAGTAAAATGGATTTCAATATGCAGTTTTTAATTTCAAATGGTGAAATAATTGATAAAGACGAGCTTAAACCACATTTTTTATTTGCTGACAACAGATTTCATTTTTCACAAAAAATATGGTATGGCTACGGAAATATTCCTTTCTTCTCGGAAAATATTGAGCAAATAACAGAACAGATAAAAATGCTGGGCCTCCCCTCTCCCGGTGAATTTGAAAACCACCGCGAATTATTCCGGATAACAAAGCGAATGCTCAACAGAAACAAGTTTTTTCGTTCGGGATATATTCATTTTCAGTTATTTTGGAATAGAAACAAACCCGATGTGTTAATCACTGCCAATACTTTTCGTGAATTTGATTTTCCATTTTCTGAAAATGGGGTATTGGCAATATTTTCCAAACAAAAAAAAGATTCGCAAAACAGTTTCTGCCGTTTTCCATTCTACAATAAAGCCTTATGGCAGGCCGGCTTTGCAGAAGATCATCACTATCCGTTTCAGCAATTAATCTTTTTAAATGAGAAAAATTTTGTGTGTGAAAGCGCACATACCAATATCTTTATGGTAAAAGAGAAGGAATTGCTCACACCATCCCTCTCCGCAGGTTGTTATGAAGATGTTCTCCGGACCCCTGTTCTTGAAATTGCAAAGCAGACAGGCATGATTGTTACGGAATCAGAAACAATTGAGATTCAGCATCTCTATGAGATGGATGAAATATTCTTAGCTTCTGAAGAACTTGGTTTCCAATGGATACTTGGAATAGAAAACAGGCGCTTTTTACATCAGTTTGCCCCGTTAATTCACAAGGAGTTGTGTAACTCAATCAAAAATCCTTAAAATATCCGGCAGGCAACAAAAGTAAAATCAGCTAATATTCTTCATCCAAAATGGTTAACCCCTCCAAAAAATAAACCTTTTCAGCATCCCTTTTACCGGATAAATCAGCACGGTGTAATCCTTTACTTTCTCCTTTACCAGATCCTTTGCCCCTGCCATCCCGGGCATGTCTTCCTTCGCCTCCCATGCCGCCACCGTCATGGTTATCTGTTCCTGCTTTTATCTCCTTCAAATAGCCGGTAATTGTAAGGTCGCTTCCCATTTGTTCCTGGGTAAAAGCGCCAATTTTTTCACCGGCTTCCACCCGGATAATAATATCCTCATTGCTTCCCATCAACTGGCATCTTTTACCCGAATGCTGCTGACAAACATGAATAACTGTTCCCTTAACCAGCACTTTCTTGTCCACCAGATTTACTGCTTCACGTAGAAGTCTGTCAACTGTAAAAGTATCAACAGGCAAATTGTCGTTTTCAGTTATGTTCTCAATCTGAACACTTTTCCCGTCAATCTTTTGAATATTTTTTCTTCTGTTTCCACAACTTAGCATTGCAACAGCAATAACAAATAAAAAACTTGTCCGAATGATTCTAAACATTTTTAAAAATTTTGAAAATTTTCAAATATAAAAAAGAGCAAATAAGAGTGGAATAACAATGCCGGCAATGGTAAATCCCCATCCCCAACGCCCAAAGCTGCGTTTCCCTTTGAGCAAAAACAGTCCGGAAACTGCAACAAAAAGAAGCGTCACAGCCATAGCATCGCTCACCCATTTCCATAATGTTCCAACGGTTGCCCTGTGTAGCCTGTTCATCTCAAAAAGCACCGGACGACGTTGCAAATAATTCAATGTTGCCTTCCCGGTTGCAGGATTGATAACCACCTCACCATTTTCAATAAAAATCTTAATCTCGCCCCGGTTGGTGGTAAAATGCTTTTTATAGATAAGCTTATAATCAAGCTGTGCAAAAATATCCTTTATCAGCGACGCATCTACCCTGGTCTGTGAGTTAACAGGCGTTTGAAAATCCACATTGTAAATTTTATAATCCGGATTAAAGTCGTGTTGATGATTCAGGAAAATTCCTGAGAGACAATACATCAAGGTCATCCCCGCAATAAAATATCCAAGGTCACGATGCAGTTGTCTCAATAATCTGCGAATTTTCAGATTTTTCATTTAAGTAATTGTCTTTATTTTAATTGTAGAGAATGAAGTGAGAACTTGACACTCCACACTAATTCTGAAATTTTGTTCACTAAAAGTAAAGATAAGAATATCTATTCAAAGAACTTTAAAAAAGGAACAAATATCTTTTTCGCTGTTTCCGGATTATTAAAAACAGTGCCTTTATTCTGATTGCTTTCAACATAAAAGTTTTCTGAATCAACAAAATTCCCCTTTACTTCTACGGGAGCCATGTTATTGTTCCCTTCAATTTTCAGGATGTGTGTGAATGTTCCTGTCAATTCAGAATCAGAAAACTTACTATCACTGAGCCTCGAAATCGAATTGAAATATTCGATTATAACGGCAGAGTCGGCAGGTTGGTCGTTTACCATCCACTTTTCATCAATTTTCAGAAGTGAAAAAGAACTGTCAGCCGGATAAGTGAAGGTGAGCTTAACCCAATCGGAAGTTGATGAATTAATTATCGTTCTGTCACGAAATGAGTCCACATTTCGGTTAAATGACATTCCAATCATTCCGTTGACACCATACACTTCTTTACTGTCGGCAAGCCGCACATAGGATGTCATTGTTCTGGGTTGCGAAAAGCTGAATTTTCCAATAATGATATCAGCCAATACTTTAGCACCGCTGAGCAGCCTTACATGGGTTCCAAGACTGTCGCTCACTTCATATTCGTTCCAGCGGTCCTTTCCTATAGCAACCACGCTCTGCGGCTTCATCTCATTTAATTGTTCAACCAAAGATGCTGCAATCGATTGATCTGCACGATATTTTTTATTCCCGGCTTCAATCTCCCATTCATTGTTGTTATCTTTAATGAGCTTCATTGTTTTTCCGTCAGAAGCTTTTGCTTTAATTTCAATGGAACTGACTTCATCAAAAGTTACTTCAATCAAATCTTTCCTAAACGAACGGTTCCTTTTCTGAATATCAAGAAATTCCACAAAAACAACCGCAACCAATAAAATTGCGAACAGGACACCAAGTAATATTATATTTATTTTCCGAAACATATTTTATCTTTTTTCACTGAATTATCTGTTATAATCTTCTCTTTTTCGCTTTTCACGGACAATGTTGTTTCTCTGCATTCTCAACAAGCCATAAACAATAATTAAAAGCAAGGGCAATAACACATTAAGCCATTTCAAAAAGTTTTTCTTTCCATCGTCAATCTGTTTCAGCATTCTGGAAGTAACACCACGAGTGCGAAGCTCAATCAGGCCGGTATCATCGGAAAGCCAATCAATGGAATTAACCAGCAGGTTCACATTATCGGGAGAGAGCTGCTGTGCCTGCTGCCCCTGTCCGTTTACAGCAAAATTACCATCGCTGATCACAACGATTTTTGAATCATTCTGCCCGGATAGTTTTCCTTCAACCAACGCCACTGCAACAAGGTTCGCCAATGGAAAATCAGTATCTCCCCATTTTTTCTCAATATTAAAATAAAGCGGAGTGGTTTGAGTTCCCGATTTTTCGGAACTAAAAACCAACGGAGTATATTGAATGGTGGAATCTCCGGTAAAATCAATGGAACTGGCAAACTGCATAATAACGGTTTCAAGGCCGGTAGTGATAGCATGTCTGGCAAAATTGGTAAAAATCGGCAGGTAAGGAAATGAGATCTGTGATGTAAAAGAGAACATCTCCTGCTGCTGAACAACACTTACCGCACCGCAATTGGAATCTACAATAAAATCACTATTCACACGGACACCTTTCTGCTCAAGCCATGTCTCCAGTCCGGTAGTGATTTCCATTCCCATTGCCTGGTTCAAATCGCCTTCAACCCGGTTGATGCAGACAACCATATTTCCGCCACCGGCGAGATATTCATTCAACATATTCAAATGTGCGAGTGGAATTGAATCAGTCGGGGCAATTAAAATCAATGTTTTGTATTTAGCAAGATAAGTGGAATCAGTAAGATTTACGCTTTCAACAAAATTTAGAACATTCAGCGCCTGCATTGCCTGTGGCATCATAGACACCGTTGCTTCACCGTGCCCCTGAATGAATCCGATAAGGTTTTTATCATCCAATGTAAGTTCTTTGATAGCTGAGGACAATGAATATTCCATTGCCGAACCGGGCTGCACAAAAGGAATTACATTGGTTTTTTCACCATATTTCAAAACGGCTCCCAAAAATGCTTTTTTCTGCACCGACTGATCTTTTTCTCGCACATTGATCATCACCGGCGAAACACCGTTTTCCATGGCCTCCCGTTCATTTTCCTCGTTTTTGTTCGGATTGACAAACTCATATACAAATTTTCCTCTTGAACGGCTTCCGTATTCCGAAAGAAGTTCTCTGAATTCTTTACGGGTCTGGTCAATATTTGGTGGAAGATCCTCAGAAAAATAAGCAATGACCGTAACCGGGTCTTGCAAATCTTTTAATATATCTTTTGTGGCATGGCTCAATGTATATCTCTTATCTTTTGTCAAATCAATCCGAAAAAAATACCGGTTAGCCAATATATTGATCAACGCCAAAATTCCTGCGACCAGCAACAGATAGAAAAAAATTGATTTCCTATATTTCATAACCAAATCTCCTTTAATTAACTGTTCTTTTCACCATGACAGCTTCTGCTCCAATAGCTCCGAAAAAGATGACCGACAAAAAGTAAATGATATCCCTTGAATCAATAACGCCTCGGGATATGGAACTAAAATGTGTGGAAAGACTCAGGTAATTCATCACCGAAGCCAAAGTTCCAGACATGTTTGAAGCCAGAAAACCAAAAATCAGATGAAAAAATACTCCAATAAACAGGGTTAACAAAAAAGCCACAATCTGATTATTGGTCAGACTGCTTGCAAAAATTCCTATGCTGATATAAGCCCCGCTCATAAATATCAAACCGAGATAACCTGTCCAGACAGCGCTGTGGTCAACCGGTCCCAGCGACCACACCGTTATATAATAAGGTAGTGTCAGAGCCAGTGAAATTATTATCAAGATGAGGGTTGCAAAAAACTTTCCCCAAACCACCTGCCATTCCGAAACAGGTTTTGTCAGTATCATTTCAATTGTGCCTGATTTATTCTCCTCTGCAATCTGTTTCATCGTCAGTGCAGGTATAAAAAAGAACAAGGTCCAGAAAGCTATTCCGAAAAACGATTGCAAACTGGCCTGATTGACAAAAAAGATATCCGCCCCGTACAGCCAGGTGAACAGGCCGCTTATGGTCAAAAATACAACAATCATTATATATGCAATGAGTGAATCAAAATACGATTGAAGTTCACGTCTGATGATTATTCCAATTTTTTTCATCTCAACTAATTTTTCGTTACTTCCCTGAAAATGTCTTCCAATTTGGTTTCAATCGGTGTTAGCTCCCTGATGAACCAGCCTTTTCCGACACAAAGATTAAACACAGCTTTCACAGAACTTTCGCCTGCTTTTGAATGAACTTCAAAAAGTGAGTCTTTTTTATCATCAAAATTCACATTACTGACTGTAGGTAAAAGCTTTATAGATTCCAATGCTTCATCATTTTCCGCATTTCCTATTTTCAGGCGAAAAAGCTCATTTCCCTGAGCTTTACGGCGTAATTCCTCAGCAGTTCCGTCAGCAACTATCCTTCCTTTATTAATGATTAAAATCCGGTCGCAGGTTGCTTCAACTTCCGCCAAAATGTGCGAGCTCAGGATCACGGTTTTTTCCCGGCCAATTCTTTTGATTAATTCCCGAATCTCAACAATCTGGTTTGGATCCAAACCGGTTGTCGGCTCATCAAGAATCAGTACTTCAGGATCATGTATCAATGCCTGAGCAAGGCCTACACGTTGCTTGAACCCCTTGGATAATTCTCTGATTTTTTTGTGTTTTTCGGTTTTCAATCCACAAATTCTGATCATTTCGGTTACGCGTGATTCAATCTTTCCCTTTTCCACATCATGTACCCCGGCGACAAAATTCAGGTAGTCAATCACAGGCATATCCTGATAGAGCGGGTTATGTTCAGGTAAATAGCCGATAAACTTCTTTACGGCAGACGGGTTGATATTGACTGAGATTCCACCAACTTTAATGTCACCGCTATTGGCAGCCAAATATCCTGTGATAGCCTTCATTGTGGTGGTTTTTCCGGCGCCATTTGGACCCAAAAAACCTAGGATTTCACCTGTTTTTACCCGGAAACTTAAATCATCGACAGCTTTTTGCTGTCCATACATTTTTGTTATTCCTTTTACATCTATATCCATAAAAGAGTGATTTTTTTAGAAAAACGAAAATAAAAAAAACACCCTTTTCCCGGAGTAAAATCGGGGCGCTTAACTTTTTTTAACAAATAACCGAAAATATTCTTAACTTATTTTAAACATAAGTTGAAAATATAATCCACAGATTAACATGCTAACAGCTTGAGTTTGTTATTTAATTTTAGGTTGACAAAATGATTGGAACATTCCTAAGGAACAGTGAATTTGCTAAAACTTCAGTAAAGTAAAAACAAACAAAAAATCAAATATCAAGATTTTTTATTTGGAATAGAACTCATTCAAGGTGATTATATCTTCAGAACCGCAAACCGGGCATTTGGGCGACTCCTCTGAATAATCGTTGAAACTTGCCTGACAAGAGTTGCATTTATACCAGTGATCGTCAAAATAGATATCGCCTCCCCTGAAAATTATATCAAGCCCCTCCACAAAAGCGGTAGCCACTTTCTTGCGGGCTTCCTCATAAATCCGCGTGAGCGTGGGCCTCGAAATATCCATGTGTACAGCAGCCTGTTCCTGAGTGAGTCCCTGATAATCCAACAACCTGATTGCCTCAAATTCCTCCAACCGCATGATAACCTCATTTGACTTGCGCCCGCGGACACCATAAACGGACATTCCTTTAATCAGCGGTGGCGCCTGTATTCTTCTACTTCTTTTTCTTCTGGACATTTTTAAATCGTATTAAGTTTACTTAACAAAAAATGATCGGCCAAAACCAGTGCGGCCATGGCTTCCACAATAGGCACGGCGCGCGGCAATACGCACGGATCATGCCTTCCTTTGGGCTTGATGGTTATTTCTTTATTTCCGGTATCCACAGTTTGCTGTTCTTTCAATAATGTTGCAATCGGCTTGAAAGCCACATTAAAATAGATATCCTCTCCGTTGGAAATTCCCCCCTGGATACCGCCGGAATGGTTTGTTTTCGTGCGGACTCCCTTTTCAGTCATCACAAACACGTCATTATGCTGTGAACCGCTCAGTTTTGTTCCTTCAAAGCCGGAACCATATTCAAAACCTTTTACGGCATTGATGCCAAGCATGGCAAATCCCAGATTGGCATGTAACTTATTGAATACGGGTTCACCCCATCCGGCGGGAACTCCCTGAATGACGCAGGTAATTACCCCGCCCACGGTATCCAATTCTTTCTGTGCTTTCTGAATCCGGGCTATCATTTTCTGAGCCGTCTCTTCATCCGGGCAGCGCACGATGTTGTCTTCTGTTTTTGAAAGATCAAGTCCGGTATAGGGCTTCTCCAGTTTTATCTCACCAACCTGTGAAACAAAAGCCTGGATGCTCACTCCGGGTTTTGCAAGAATTTGCTTTGCAATGCCTCCGGCAACCACGCGCGCAATGGTTTCCCGCGCAGAAGAGCGCCCACCGCCGCGATGATCGCGGGTTCCGTACTTTTGAATATAGGTATAATCCGCATGTGAAGGCCGGAATACATCTTTCAGGTTGTCATAATCCTTGGGATGCTGGTCTTCATTCCAAATAGCAAAAGCTATGGGAGTTCCCTGGGTTTTTCCTTCAAAAACCCCGGAAAGAAACTCTACCTGATCAGACTCTTTCCGCTGCGTAGTAATTTTTGACTGTCCCGGTCTGCGACGTGCAAGGTCTCTTTGTATAAGGTCAGTATCCAATTCAATACCGGCAGGGCAGCCATCAATTATCCCACCAATTCCGCGGCCATGAGATTCGCCGAAGGATGTCAGCCGAAATATTTGTCCGAATGTGTTCATGCAATTCAATTAAATAGCTTCAAAAACAAAATATGAAACGTTTCCAGATTTTAATCATTCGTTTCAATCAAAAAACCCGTTTCCTTAATATTCATCAGGGAAACGGGATAAAATTAGTTATTTAAAATAAACTGTCAAAAGTCCGGGCTAACAACCGCAGCCGCAACCACCCTGAGCATGTCCTTCATGTTCGGAGCCGCAGCCGCAACCATCGCCGTCTCCGCAATTTCCGTCGCCATTGCCATTGCCACTGCCACAGCCGCAGCCATCGCCGGATAATATCCGTGCAAGCTCTTCATCCGAAGGCTTGCGCACGGAAAGCACCTTTCCTGAAAAATAGAGGTCTTCGCCGGCCAGTGGATGGTTAAAATCCATTTTCACTGCATCGTCAGAAATTGCAAGTACAATTCCGTCCATACGCTGTCCGTTGCTGCTCATCATGGGAACAGCATTTCCAACAGCTATAAGTTCGTCATCAAAATGTCCGTCAACCAAAAAAACATGCTTAGGCAAATCAACAATAGCATCTTCATTCACCTCGCCATACGCATCATTTTTCAATAAATGGATTTTGAAGGGATCTCCTACATTCAAGCCGGCAAGTTTTGACTCAAACTCCGGCA
>LSQX01202878.1_pt6 | contig 15895 bp, 8 predicted proteins | sample 654561 | NCBI WGS metagenome assembly LSQX01 (sample SAMN04489861, study PRJNA283612) | anaerobic digester metagenome | isolation source: 4 biogas reactors fed with cattle manure at either 37C or 55C with and... | place: Denmark: Kongens Lyngby | collected 2014 | reverse complement strand
GCCGAGATGCTGGTGGCGCGCATCATCGATGCCGGTGCGGACGAGCAGAAGATAGACCAGATAATCGGAACCGGGCTTGATGCCGCCGGGACCATCACACCGTCATTTGCCGAGCACCTCACCAGCAGGCTGAGGAAGCACGGGAAGATCCTTTCGGCCGTAACGGCCCTGCTCGATCAGCGCCTGAAAGCAGACGGGCTGTCGACGGCGGATCTCACCATGGCAGAACATAAAACGCAGGCTGAGACCCAGGTCGCCATAGGCAACTCGATCACGGGGCTGAGGCTCATTTCGGAACTTGACTGGTCGGACATCTTCGAGTCGGTCAGCAAGACCGAGCAGATATTGAGGGAAGATCCGAACGGAGTATATCCCCTGATGGATTTCGAGTCGAGGGATTATTACCGCCATGAAGTGGAAAAACTGGCCAGGGCTTTTGGGGCCCCGGAGACGCAGGTGGCGGAAAAGGCCGTAGAGTGTGCGAAAGAGGGCGGTGAAAGCCCGAAGGACCATGTCGGCTTCTACCTGGTGGGCAACGGAAGGAAAACCCTGGTCGACAGGATCAGCAAGACTGTCCGGAGAAGGCGCAGGTTGCGGTTTTCCCTGCTGGGAAAGCCTAAAAGGCTTTATGTCGGCATGGTAGCGTGCATGACCGTTTTCATGGCGGCGTATTTCATGTATTACGCATGGACGAATGGACCGTCGGTGCCGGCGATGGCAGCGGCAGGTGTCCTTGTGCTGCTGCCGAGCACGGAACTGGCCCTGCGTTTTACGAATACGATAATAAGCCACCTGTACAGCCCGGTCCTGTTGCCGAAACTTGAACTGAGGAACGGGATACCAGAAGACCGGGCAACGTTCGTCATAATACCTGCACTGCTGACAAGCCCTGAACAGGCAACAGGACTTGTGCGGCAGATGGAGGTCTTTTACCTTGCCAACAGGGAGGCCAACCTGTTTTTTGCACTGGTCGGCGATTTCAGGGACGCTCCCTCGGAAAAGCAGGACATGGACGCGGCCATCACCGATGCCGCGCTGGAGGCGGTCAGGGAACTGAACGCGAAATATCCCGCCGGCGGGAAGCAGATCTTCTATTACATGCACCGCAGCAGGAAATACAACGCTTCCCAGGACAGGTGGATGGGATGGGAAAGGAAACGGGGAGCGATAATCGAGTTCAACAGGTTGCTGAGAGGTGCGCAGGATACGAGTTTCGATATAATTTCAGGCGATTTGTCCGGCCTTCCGCGCATCAGGTACGTGATAACGCTTGATGCAGACACATGCCTGCCCATGGGAGCGGCAAAAAGGCTGATCGGTGCGATGGCACACCCGCTGAACCGGGCGGTCTTCAATGAGGAAACCGGGAAGGTCGAGGAAGGATACGGCATACTGCAGCCGAGGATCAGCGTAAGCATCCCCGGGGCCAACCGGTCGCTTTTCACCAGGATATTTGCGGGCCAGGGAGGCATTGACCCGTATACGACCGCAGTGTCGGACATATACCAGGATATCTTCGACGAGGGGATTTTCACGGGCAAAGGCATCTACGACGTCGATGTGTTCATAGCTGCATTGCACGAATGCATCCCGGACAATACCGTGCTCAGCCATGACCTGCTGGAAGGCTGCTACGTGAGGGCCGGTCTCGTAAGCGACATAGAACTTGTGGACGGGTATCCCGGCAGTTACGGTTCCTACGCTGCGAGGCTCCACAGGTGGGTCAGGGGCGACTGGCAGTTGCTCCCGTGGCTCGGCAGCCATGTGAGGGACAGGTCCGGGAACAGGGTCAGGAACAATATTTCATGTCTTTCAAAATGGAAAATACTTGACAACATGAGACGGAGCCTGCTTCCGCCGGCATTGTTCGCTCTTTTTGCCGCCGGCCTCCTGTTCCTTCCGGGGAGCGTTTTTGCCTGGACCGGGTTTGCCGCGGCGGTCGCTGCAGCCCCTCTGCTCAACGGTCTGCTGGATTCCCTGTTGTCGGGCAGCATCACCTTTGCGGAAAGCAGGACGAAGACAGCGGTCATATCGGGCATGAAAGCTGCTGTCTGCCAGTCCGTCCTTATTTTCATGTTCATACCTCACCAGGCATACCTGATACTCGACGCCGTGATCCGCACGCTCTACAGGGTCGTGTTCTCACACAGGAACATGCTTGAATGGGTCACGGCGGCGGATACCGAGGCAAGGTCGAAAAACAGCCTCGCCGGATATATCAGGAAGATGTGGTTCTCGGTGCCTGCAGCGTCGCTGTCGCTCATATCTGTTGCGGTCGACCCGGAAAGGAGCCCGGTGCCGGCTGTCACGGCAGCCCTGGCATGGCTTGCGGCCCCCGTCGCCGCATACATGATAAGCAGGCCGACGGCCAGGAAACAGAGCAGGATCAGCGATGAAGACATTGCAATGCTGAGGAGGCTGTCGAGGAAGACATGGAGGTTCTTTGAGGATTTCTCGACGGAAGAGGACAATTACCTCCCTCCTGACAACCATCAACTGGACCCGCCGAAAGGGACGGCGCACAGGACGTCCCCGACCAATATCGGACTGCTGCTGCTTTCGGTGCTCTCCGCCCATGACCTCGGATATATCGGTGCGGACGGGCTGGCCGAAAGGACCGGCAATATCGTCGGTACGCTGGAGAAGATGGAGAAATGGAAAGGACACCTGTACAACTGGTATGATACCAGGACTCTCCAGATACTGCGGCCCAGGTACGTTTCCACGGTGGACAGCGGAAACCTGGTGGGCTACCTCATGGTACTGAAGGAAGGGATGGCGGAGTACCGGGACAAAAAGCTGCCGTGCATGGCTGCTGCAGAGGGATTGTATGATACGGTCTCCATCATATGCGGCGAAGACGGGAACTGTGCAAAGGACCGGCAGGACGTGGGACCTGGCGGCCACATGGGCGATGATGGGTACAAACAAACGTATTTGCGCGAAATGGAATATGAAGCCCGGGACATACTGGCAAGGATGTCCGCCGGGGGAGCCTCGGACGTACGGGCATGGGATGACGGACTGAAAGCGCTGGCTTCCTGGTCGGGCAGGATGCGGCAGACCGCAAAGGACGCGCAGGATACCCGGGAAAAGCCCGACATGCAGCGAATGCGGGCGACAGAAAAAGACGGGGCAAACAGCCTGATCGGCAGCAGAAAAAACGACAGCGCGAAAGATGCAAAAGACGGGAGAGATCCTGACGGCTGGCTCGACAAACTCGATGCCATGCTCGGTGAATTCGTGCATGAACTGTACTCGTACTATCCTCTGCTGCGACTGCCCGGTTCTGCCGGATATATCGGCCGTTTCGATGCCGGTCTTGCGGAGGAGATGTTCGTTCCGGCGTCTCCCGCGGAGCTTCTTGCACGCTACAGGAAAGCGGAAGCCGTACTGAAGCCAGGTGCAGCTAAAGAAGGATCGACGGAGACGGAAGCGATGCGTGCGCAGGTGCTGGAACTGCTGGCACAGGGCATCAGGCATATAGAAGAAATGACGGACAGGTATGATGACCTGGTACGGAGGATCTCTGACCTCATCGACAGTACCGAGTTCGCACCGCTCTTTGACAAAAAGCGGCTGCTGTTTTCGATCGGTTACAACGCCGAAGAGGGCCGCCTGAGCAAGTCATACTACGACCTGCTTGCTTCCGAGGCCAGGCAGGCCAGTTTCATAGCAATAGCAAGAGGCGAGGTGGACAGGAAACACTGGATGCGCCTCGGAAGGAAGATGACTGCGTCCGATGGCGGCATGGGACTTGTTTCGTGGACAGGTACGATGTTTGAATACCTGATGCCTGCCCTGATCATGTGCAGTTATGAAAACACGATCCTCGACGAGACCTACTCGTTCGTTGTCAGGATGCAGAAAAAATACGGCAGGCAGCGCAATATCCCATGGGGGATATCCGAATCGGGATACAGCGCGCTGGATTTCAGGCTGAATTACCAGTACAGGGCTTTTGGAGTGCCGGAGCTTGGCCTGAAGCGCGGGCTCGCCAATGACATGGTCACTGCGCCATACGCGTCGCTGCTTGCCTTGTCGACGGACCCTGCCGCAGTGGCGGAGAACCTCAGGGAACTTAAGCGGCTGGGGATGGAAGGCACATACGGCTTTTACGAGGCTGTGGATTTCACCCCTTCGCGACTTAACAAAAACAGCATGTTCAGCATAGTGAAGAGCTACATGGCCCATCACCAGGGAATGAGCCTGGCTTCGCTGAACAACTTTTTCAACCGCGGCATCCTTCAGAAGCGGTTCCACAGCATACCGGTGATCCGTTCGGCCGAGCTGCTGCTGCAGGAAAAAATGCCGGAAAGGATACTGTATGCCAAGGAGTACAGGCAGGAACGGGCAGGCCGCATCAAACGGACGGAACACGTTGAAGGGATGGCGATCCGGACTTATGGCATGCCGAAACACCTCCCGCCCAACGTGCACCTGCTGTCCAACGGCGAGTACACCGTCGCCATAACCGACGGAGGCTCAGGGTACAGCAGGGCGGGAGCCATTGCCGTAAACCGGTGGGTGCCGGATTATTTCGAGAAAAAGGGTTTCTATATATTCATCCAGAACATCAATTCCAACACCGCCTGGTCGGCGACCAGCGAGCCGTATGGACAGGAGCCTGAAAAATACAGGGTGGTGTTTTCGCCTGACAGGGCGGTATTCATAAGGAGAAACGGCAACATAGAGTCTCGCCTCGAGGTAACTGTATCGCCCGAGGACAATGCCGAAGTCAGGAGGATAACGCTGACCAACCACAGCGAGCATTCAAGGATAATCGAACTGACCAGCTATTTTGAGGCCGTGGCAGGTCCGTGGCAGGAAGACGCTGCACACCCTGCGTTCAGCAAGCTGTTCGTCAGGACGGAATATGTCAGGGACCACAAGTGCCTGCTGGCTGTCAGGAGGCCCAGGAAAGAAGGGGAGAAACCGGTCTGGCTTGTACATGCCATGTCGGTTGAAGAAGACCATGCGATAGGTGAAATGCAGTTCGAGACGGACAGGATGAGGTTCATCGGAAGGAACAGGGATATCACCAATGCGGAAGCACTGGAGCCGGACCAGCCCCTGAGCGGCAGCCAGGGTCCGGTGCTCGATCCCGTGATGAGCCTGAGGAGGAGGTTGCGGATAGAACCCGGCGGTTCCGTCAGGGCCGTTTACTCCGTGGCGCTGGCTTCATCAAGAAAGGAAGCGCTGGAACTTGCGGACAAGTACAATGATTTCAGGATATCCGACAGGACCTTCGAACTTGCATGGACCAGGAGCAGGGTGGAAAACAGGTACCTTGGGCTTGCTCCCGACGATGTGGTATCCTACCTGGATATGGTGCCGTTCCTGCTCTATGGCAGTTCATTCAGGAAGGCCTGGGCGAAACATATCGAAAGCAACACATGCTCGCAGCAGGACCTGTGGACGTTTGGAATTTCAGGCGATCTGCCCATTATGCTTGCGGTCCTTGAAGCGGAGGACGAGGATATACTGGACTGGATCCTCAAGGGGCATGAATACCTGAGGATGAAAGGCCTGTACACCGATCTCGTGGTGCTCATAAACAAAGTGGAGGGTTACAACCAGCCGCTGAACGAGAAGGTAAGGAACGCGATAGCCGCCAGCCATGCCAGGGAACTTGCAGGGAAGCCCGGCGGCGTATATGTCATAAATTCGTCTGACATCGGGCCGCAGCAGATTTCACTTCTGTATACCGCGGCCAGGCTGGTGGTGGAGGAAAGCCCCGAGGTGTTCACGGGCAGGCTCAGGGAGTCAAGGCTTGTGGCGGAGGCCATGCCTGCGGCGAGCGCCTGCTTTGACAGTGAAAAGAGAAGCCAGATCAAGGTACATGACATGCCTGAAGAGGAAGATCTGCAGTTTTTCAACGGCATTGGCGGATTTTCCCGCGACGGCACGGAATATGTGCTCATGCTCGGCGGCGGAAGGCGCACTCCTTTGCCGTGGTCCAACATAGTAGCGAACAGGGATTTCGGGTTCCTGGTCACCGAAAGCGGAGGCGGCTATACCTGGTACAAAAACAGCCGCGAGTTCAAACTGACGCCCTGGGCGAATGACCCGGTCACGGACCGGCAGGGGGAGATCTTCTATGTAAGCGACCTGGACGAGAAATGCCACTGGAGCCTCACGCCGATGCCCATCGGCGGCAGCGGGACGTACACTGTACGGCACGGGTTCGGATACAGTGTCTTCGAACATGAAAGCAACGGGATCAGGCAGAGCCTGACCCTGTTCACCGCCCAGGAACTGCCGGTCAAGGTGTGCTCTATTACGCTGAAAAACCTCACCGGCAGGCAGCGGAGGCTGCGGGCCACGTACTACATCAGGCCAGTCCTCGGGGTGAACGACAGCCTGACTTCGCCGTTTATCGTTACAAAGGGAGACGACAGAGGGATGCTCTTCATCACGAACAGGTTCAGCCGGGACTTCGGGGACTGCATCGTATTCCTTGCGTCGGGTTCGGACGGAGTATCATATACCGGCGACAGGGCGCTTTTCATGGGACACCGGGGAGATGCCGCCGAGCCTGCCGGCCTGTCGGGAGAGAACCTCAACGAGGTGACGGGCGCCGGGCTTGACCCTTGTGCCGTTATCAGCTGTACGAAGGTGATCGATCCTGAAGAAGAGGCCGTGGTGGTATTCCTTCTCGGATGCGCCGGCAGCGCGGAGGAAGCCCTGGCGATGAAAGACCTGCTTGCCGGCCCGGAAAGCGCAAGGGCCGAACTGGAAAGGGTAAAGGCATCCTGGCGCGAAAGGTTGTGGGCGATAAGGCTCAGGACGCCCGACGATTCATTCGACACGATCATGAACGGCTGGCTCCTGTACCAGACGATCGCCTGCAGGCTGTGGGCAAGGTCTGCGTATTACCAGGCAGGAGGCGCGTACGGGTTCAGGGATCAGCTGCAGGACTGCATGGCGCTGCTGAACATATGGCCGGAACTGTCAAGGGAGCAGATACTGCTGCATGCGTCCAGGCAGTTCAGGGAGGGAGACGTACAGCACTGGTGGCACGCGGAAAGGGGGAACGGCATACGCACCAGGTATTCCGACGACCTGCTGTGGCTGGCCTTCGTCACCGCCGAATACCTTGAAAAAACCGGCGATGAATCGATACTCCATGAGAGAGTGCCGTTCCTTGAAGGCAATCTGCTGGCCGAAGGCGAGTACGAACGGTATGAAGAGCCCAGGCAGGCGGATATCGAGGCAAGCCTGTATGACCACTGTGTCCTTGCAATAGATGTTTCGCTCAGGACGGGACCGCACGGCCTGCCGCTCATCGGAAGCGGCGACTGGAACGACGGGATGAACGCCGTCGGCAGGGAGGGAACCGGGGAAAGCGTCTGGCTGGCATGGTTCCTGCTTACGATACTGAACAGGTTCATCCCGATATGCCTGCGGATGAAAGATTTCAGGAGAGCCGAAACGTACCGCGAAAAAGCTGCGATGCTGATCGAGAGCATCGAAAGGGAAGCGTGGGACGGAAGCTGGTACAGGCGTGCCTATTTCGACGACGGGACACCGCTTGGCTCCGCCCGGAACCCGGAGTGCATGATCGACTCCATTTCCCAGTCGTGGGCCGTGATATCCGGCATGGCAAAACCTGCCCGTGCCCGGGAAGCGATGGAGGCCGTGCAGAGATTCCTGGTCGACGCGGATGAAGGCATCGTGAAACTGCTGACACCGCCGTTTGACGACGGCGATCTCCAGCCGGGATATATCAAGGGGTACCTGCCCGGAGTGAGGGAAAACGGCGGGCAATACACGCATGCCGCTGCCTGGGTCGTGCTGGCCCTGGCAAAGCTGGGCATGGGAAACAAGGCCGGCGAGATCTTCCACATGCTCAATCCCATCAACCATACGAGGACCGGGATCGAGTATTCGCGGTACAAGACGGAACCTTATGTGATCGCGGCCGATGTATATGCCGTAAGCCCGCATGCAGGCAGAGGAGGATGGACCTGGTACACCGGTGCCGCCGGGTGGCTCTACAGGGTCGGCCTCGAGTACATCGCGGGATTCATGAAAAAGGGGGAAAAACTGTATATCGACCCCTGTATACCGGGTTCGTGGAGATCGTTCACGATCACATACAGGTACAAAAACGCGGTATACAACATCGAGATAAGGAATCCTGACGGTTCCTGCAGCGGAGTGTCACATATGATCGTGGACGGGCGTGTCAGCAACGAGGGATTTGTAGAACTCTCGACTGACGGTGTCCATAACGTAGAGGTCATAATGGGGGTGCCGTACCATCTCCCGGCGGGACCGGGACCGGGTGAGGCCGGACTGAAGAGCGGAGCCGGCAAAGGCCCTGGATATGCGGGAACCAGGGATGCGGAACATGCGGGGACCATGGATGCGCGGAATGCGGATGCCGTTAGCCGCAACACTGCAGGCGCTGTGGGTGCCAAACCCGGGAAATGATCGTCCCTGTTTCGGTCACGGTACCAAAGGTGATGTGCCGGAGAGACCGCGGGAATGCCGAATCCGGCATGATGCCGCGGGAAATACACGGGTATTTCCCGAAAAAACTTGCAGAAATGCATATTTATAAAAATAATGTAATATGAAAGAGGGCGCTTAGGAGTTGAAATGACGGCATTTGAAAAAGCGGCATGCATTTTGACAAAAATTTATACAAATGCTGACAGTACAGGAGAAATTATGTTGATTGCGTAATATAATTGTAATATAATAGAAATGGAATCACCAAATGGAAAGCAGTGTCTGTATCAAAATGTACTCAGGCTCATCCCAGGTCTTTTTGGTCATGTGGTCCGGGCGTTATTGCCGAATAGCGTGTTTCTGGCTGGCAGGTCACCGTTATGTACGTACTGGGAGGTGAATGGCCTTGAAAGACTGCTACTGTTCACACCTTAAGAAAGAGATCGATCTGCTGAGAAAGGAGCTACATGAACTGATCGAGTCTGAAAATCTTACCAGTTCGATAGTACAGCAACGCAGCAGGGAGCTTGACGAACTGATCCTGCTGTATGTGCGGATGAAAAATCATGATCTGAACGATCCATAAAGCATGATCACCAAAAAAGGCAGAACGACCAGAGTCACAGCTATACTCCCGGTGCCCTGCAACGGACGAGTCCAGTCATTGAATGCCTCTCCTGCAATAAAGCAAGCGGCTGCAATTCCAGAAAAAAAAGCCCCGGTCGAACCGGTCATGACCATAAAAGGATAGAGTTTGTCTGCTGACGGTCTGCTGATATCTTTCGGGTGCATCAGATCGGTCCACAGGAGTTTATATTTGCTTGCCGTTCTGTAAAGGAGCGGGAGCAGGATAGGGCCGAACAACAATGTGGTTACAGTGTTGTTGAGCGCGATTATGGTTGCTGGTGCCGGGAAATTCGTGATTTTCAGCAGGTTCAGCCCCCATGCGATCGTGACGGCACAGGCGATGCTCGCTATGGTGCTGACGATGCCGAACCTGGCCAGCTTCCACGGGGAATTGATCGTAGGGGCCCGGTCTTCGCCATGCCTCTGCTTTATGTGATACCAAAGCCTGTACGGTATGTAAGCATTGAGAAAGTTCCCGATAAATCCGAACAAAGACCCCGGAGAGAGGGTACCGAAAAAATCTCCTCCCAGGTTCCCGATGGCAGAGCCCCATGCGCCTGCCGGGCCGAATAAAAGGCCGAATACCACCGGCAGCAATGACGCAGGCCTTATCTCCGTTATGCCGGGGATTATGGCTATCGACTTGGTGGGCAGCAGGAAAAGCATATAGATACCTGCGCACAGCACCGTTATTGCCACCATCATGCTGTATTTCCACATCGATACGATTTCTTTCATGCCTCTGGTCCTCCGGGCTGATCATGTCCATGTGCCGGCCCTGCGGCTCACACAGTGTTCCCTGTTTTTTTACGACACTTACGGCGGTTTTGTTTCTCAGATATTGTACCATTTTTCTGAAAGGATCGTATATAGCAGCCAATATACCGGGCGTGCCGCCAGGGACAAAATGAAAAAAAGGTATGGCATTTGCGAAAAAAATATGTTAGCATGTTTGAAAGGCGGTATTCGAAAGAAACCGTACTTTTGAAATCATCAGAAACACGACTTATATCCTTCGGGAATAAGAGCGGGAGGTCGATAGTAATGGAAAAAGCAATCAGCAGGAAAAAGTTCGAGACAAGACAGATCGCCATCGTCGGCATGCTCTCGGCGATATCGATAGTGCTGGGAGCATCGGGCGTCGGATTCATACCTCTGCCCATGGCCAAGGCGACCATCATGCACATCCCTGTGATCATAGGGGCGATCCTGGAAGGGCCCGTGGTGGGGATGGCAGCAGGGTTGATTTTCGGGATATTCAGCATCGTCCAGAACCTCACTAATCCGTCGCTTCTTTCATTCGCATTCCTCAATCCGCTTGTATCGGTACTGCCCAGGATGCTTATAGGCGTCACCACGCATTATTCGCACAGGATACCTTTTATAAGGAACAGTGTCCTTAAGATAGCGGTGAGCGCGGTGGTCGGGACGCTGACGAATACCGTTGGAGTGCTTGGCATGATATACCTTCTCTACGCGGAAGAATTCGCGCAGGCCATGAAGCTAGATGTCAGCAAAGCGGCAGCGGGGATCGCCGGGATCGGACTGACGAACGCGCCAGGCGAGATGATCGTTTCGGTGGCGCTGTCGATACCGATAGTGCTGGCTGTGAGGAAGATGCTGAAGAAATGACGGCATTTGAGAACGGTCTGAAAATGTCTGCAGAGACAGACGGATGAATGCCGGATAAGAAAACGACCTGAAAATCAGGCACTTTTGAAAATGTATCGCTGGAAGCAGGGCGGGATGTGGACGGTCACATCCCGCTTTTGTGTTTATCCGGGGATATCTCCCGGAACACGAGCAATCTCATCTCACAGGACCCGGAGGACATCCAGGAAGAATTAAGGGAACCAGGTGTTTTGACAATAAGTGAATCCATGCTATAATACATTTTAAATGATGGATTTACCTTTTACACCAGTGGAAAAGGAGCACGAAGATGGGACTTTACGGGCAGTGGAAAAAGACCGTGGAAGGACTTGCGACCCCGTTGCAGCAGAACGCTTTCTGGGCGGATTATTTCGAAAAGGAAAAGGAGAATTACCGCCGTATACTCGGCAGGCGCATCGAAAAGCTTGATGGGAAGCTGAAGGACCTTGCCGATGAGTACGGGATGGATCCGGTGATGTTCACGGGATTCCTGGACGGTATCAACACCAGCCTGAAGGAAGAACTGGACCTTGATTCGCTGGAAGAGGAAACGGAACTGTCGGCGGAAATAGATTTCGAGAAGCTTTACTGGAACATGCATGAGGCAAAGGCGGACTGGCTGTACGACCTGGAGGAATGGGAAGGCATCCTTTCCGCGGAAAGGAGAAAGGAGCTCGCGAAAGAATTCAGGCTGTCGAAGATGGCAGTCAGCAATAAGGTCGGCAGGAACGACCCCTGCCCCTGCGGAAGCGGAAAGAAGTACAAGAAGTGCTGCGGTGCCGGCTGAAAACGTGAGGCCGGACAGAACATCGGGAAATAAATGACCGGAATGCCGGGAGACAAAGGACTTATACGAATGAAAGGATGGAATGCTGATGGTTGGGAAAATCAAAATGCAAAATCCCATAGTCGAGATGGACGGGGACGAAATGACCAGGATCATCTGGAAACTTATCAAGGATGAACTGTTGACCCCATATATCGAACTGAACACCGAGTATTACGATCTCGGGCTGAAACACCGCGATGAGACTGAAGACCGGGTGACCATCGACGCTGCGATGGCGACGAAAAAGCACAGGGTCGCCGTCAAGTGCGCAACGATCACACCCAATGCCCAGAGAGTCGAGGAGTACAACCTCAGGCAGATGTGGAAAAGTCCCAACGGGACCATAAGGGCAATACTGGACGGCACTGTTTTCAGGGCTCCGATCATAGTGAAGGGCATCAGGCCTTTCGTCAGGACATGGAAGAAGCCGATAACACTGGCAAGGCATGCTTACGGCGACATTTACAAGGACCTTGAGTACCGCGTGGAAGGGCCGGGTACGGCTGAACTGGTATTCAGGGGGAAGGACGGAAACGAGATATTCCGCGACACTATCCATGATTTCAGCGGACCCGGAGTCATGCTGGGCATGCACAATACCGACGAATCCATCCGCAGCTTTGCCAGGGCATGCTTCAATTACGCGCTTGAAGTCAGGCAGGACCTCTGGTTTGCCACGAAGGACACCATTTCGAAGAAATATGACCACACCTTTAAAGACATATTCCAGGAGATGTATGAAAAAGAATACGGTGAGAAGTTCAGGGAAGCAGGGATAGAGTATTTCTATACGCTCATCGATGATGCCGTTGCCAGGGTCATCAGGTCGGAAGGCGGCTTTATCTGGGCGTGCAAGAATTACGACGGGGATGTGATGTCCGATATGGTCGCCTCGGCTTACGGAAGCCTTGCAATGATGACATCGGTACTGGTCTCGCCTGACGGATGCTATGAGTACGAGGCGGCCCACGGTACGGTCACGAGGCATTACTACAGGCATCTCAGGGGAGAAGAAACCTCCACCAATTCGATGGCAACGCTTTTTGCATGGACGGGGGCGCTCAGGAAAAGGGGCGAACTGGACGGGAACGGCGAACTCACAGGCTTCGCTGACGACCTTGAGGCTGCCGCCATCAGGACTATAGAAGAAGGTGTGATGACAGGGGACCTTGCAGCCCTCTCCGAGTTGGAAGACAAAAAGGTTGTCAACACCGCAGGTTTCCTCAGGGAGATCCGCAAGCGCCTCGATCAGATCCTCTCCGAAAAATAGCGGGAGTTGGTTTTGTGCTGCAGTTGGCGGGTGCGATAGCAGCGGAAATGTTCAGGGCATTTTTTACAGATTACCTGTTCATGGTTATGTGCCTGTTGGTGATAACCTTTATAAGGTCGCATTATCGCACCTGGTCAGAACTGCGTGAGGAGGCATACGGCAATATCGGACCCGGCCTGAAACAGGCCGCTGAGAAACTGATACTGGCCGGACTGGCCGGAGGCTTTGCCGTCAGTTTCCTTGCCGTGGCGGCAGGGGTAACTATCGAAACAGATACTGTAAGGTATCTGTTTTACATTATGTGCCTGCTGATCCTGTTCGACCTGAGGTTCGTGAGTTTCCCGTATGCGGCAGGTCTGCTTGCGGCTGCAAGCTATGTTTTCAATGGGCTGGACGTGAATGTGCCGTCGCTGCTTTGCCTTGCGGCAATACTGCAGATGCTTGAAGCATTCCTGGTGTACATCGGCAGGAATGGCGGACACATACCCGTATATATACATCATGATGGCGAGATAGCCGGAGCATTTCTGAAAAAAAGATTCTGGATAATACCGGTCGTATTCATGACATACCTTGTGCAGCCCGGAACACTGCTGCCGGAGTCCGTATCGGGCCTGGCCACGCCCTTTGGCCCGAAGACCGCGGCCGGGATAGCAGGAGCGCTGGGGCTCGACTGTTTGATGGCTATGCTCCTGCATTCGGACATTTCGATATCGACGCAGCCCGAGAAAAAGTCCGCCAGGAGCGCTGCAGCCCTGTTTGGACTTGGGGGCGTGCTGCTGATCCTGGCGCTGGTCTCAAGGGATATAGACTGGGTCGGCTGCGTCGGGGCCGTCTTGTGCATCGCCGGGCGGGAAGGCATATCCATGTGGTCCGTAATGGCCGAAAAGAACGGAACACCGCTGTTTGGCGCGGTCAGGCGCGGGCTGAGGGTACTCGACGTGCTCCCTGGAAGCAATGCGCAGGCGATGGGCATCCTGAGAGGCGATATCATCCTGAGCATCAACAACATGGACATCCAGACGGAGGAAGGCATAAACGAGGCTTTGAAAGGATATCCCGTTTATACATGGATCAAAGTGCTCAGGGATGGAGAGGAAAAACTGCTGGAATACAGGTGTTACCCGGACGGATACAACAGGCTCGGTATCATAACCGTACCGAGGGAGAGGGAAGTGACATACCGGATAGCCTGGCTCGAAAACATGAACATAATCAGGAACATAGTCAGCCGTTTCAGGAAAGATATGGACAAACAGGCCTGAACATATCGGTCACGGGCCGTGTCCCGGAACAAAACCGGGGCCGCGGCAGTATATATACCAGGCGTGCAGATCACAGGACGTGAAGACCTGTGGCGCTTCATAAATGCATACCATGCGCGCAGAGCAGCATCGGTGTGCTCATGGAAGGAGGAAACCGAATGGACGGGGCAGGAGCAGAAAACCATTATGCGATTGCACGAAAGTTGGGACAGAAAGAATACTCCAGGAGCATTTCCAAGGGTATGACGGGGTACCTTCCGTCACTGGAAGGCATTCTTAAGAATATAGAAATAATATACGAGATCGATCTTGGCGTCGTGGAGATCCCGCTCAAGAAGATCGTAGGCACATATACGAATGCCAGGAGCAGGTCGTTCGCTGTCAATTTCATGCCTTTGCTGACGCCGAGGACGGAGTTCGCATCCAAGTGGACAGCACTGTGTGAGGCGCACCTGAAAGAGGGCATCAGGGACCCGATCAAGGTTTATGAATACCTGAACTGGTTCTATGTCGTCGAAGGCAACAAGAGGGTCAGCGTCCTGAAGTACTTCGACGGATGGTCTTTCCAGGGCAGGGTCATGAGGCTCGTGCCGAAAAGGGACGAGACCGATGACAATATATCGATATACTACGAGTTCCTCGATTTTTACAAGAAGACCCGCATAAACGCCATCTGGTTCACCAGGAGGAATTCTTTCAACAAGCTGATGGGGTACCTGGAGAATTTCGAACCGGGGCGGGACCTGACCGGGTTCGATAAGTACAAGTATTTCACCAACTCCATATACCTGCCTTTCAGGAAGATCTACCTCGAGTTGGGCGGACAGGAACTCCCGATCACCACGGGCGACGCTTTCCTCGAGTACATAACCATTTACGGCATGCCGAAGGAAATAGACGAGGACAAGGTCAGGGCCAGGCTGTCCAGCCTGCTCATAGAACTGGACCAGATGACCGGCAACAAGCCCGTGGATATACAGACGGTGCCCATGGAGACCGGCGAAGGCCTGATCTCGACGCTGACGGCGTTCGTGAAGCCGAAGAAGGAGCTGAAGGTCGCGTTCGTGTATGCAAAGGACGCGAAGACCTCGAGCTGGACCTATGCGCAGGAAATGGGAAGGATCCACGTCAGCAAGGTCTTCGGCGACCTTATAAGCACTTCGTACGTGGACAACGTGCCTGAGGCGCCTGAAGCCTATGAAACGCTGAAGAGGCTGGCAAAGGAGGGTAATGACGTGGTGTTCGTGACGAGTCCGGCCTTTATCAACGCGACGCTCAAGGCGGCCATGGCGTTCCCGGAGACCAAGTTCCTCAACTGTTCAGAGACCCATTCCTACAAGCACGTGAACACCTACTACGGGAGGATCTACGAGCCAAGGTTCCTTGCCGGCATCGCTGCCGGGGTTGTGACGAAAACGAACCTGCTCGGGTATGTCGGGACGATGCCTGTTCCCGGCGTGATAAACGGCATCAATTCCTTTGCGCTCGGCGCCAGGATGGTCAACCCGGACGCCAGGGTCAGGACGGTGTTCCTGGACCGGTGGGATGATGCCGATGAGGCCAAAGCCGCCAGCGAGTCCCTTATAAGCCAGGGATGTGACGTGATCGCGCACCATGATACGCTGTCGGACAGGTCCGTCACAAGCGAATACGGCGTTTACGCGGTCGTCACCGGCGAAAACGGGACTATCCATGAGCATATCGCCGCCCCGGTCTGGAACTGGGGGATATTCTACGAAAAAATGCTGCACAACATCATGAAAAGTTCCAGGAGATCCCACGGTCCCGGAC
>LSQX01088562.1_pt1 | contig 15897 bp, 17 predicted proteins | sample 654561 | NCBI WGS metagenome assembly LSQX01 (sample SAMN04489861, study PRJNA283612) | anaerobic digester metagenome | isolation source: 4 biogas reactors fed with cattle manure at either 37C or 55C with and... | place: Denmark: Kongens Lyngby | collected 2014 | reverse complement strand
AACTTCTATTCTATCCGTTGAACTATAGGGCCGAAAAAGATTGCAAAATTAAATAATGAAACTTTTCATTTTACAAATTTTCCTGATTTTCTGAAACCATTTTGTCCACGAAGAAATGAATTCACCAAAAAATCTTTCAGCAAATCATTGGAATTCGTATTTTTCAAAAAACTTTACTTCCTATGAAAATAAACTCTAAAATGCCTCACGTTGCGCAATCTATATTCACCATTATGGGAAAAATGGCTTTCGATTATCAAGCCATCAACCTCTCCCAAGGATTTCCGGATTTTGAAATGGATGCGGAACTTATCGCCTTGGTAAATGAAGCAATGGTTCAGGGGCATAACAACTATGCGCCTATGGAAGGCGACAGCGGCTTAAGAAAAGTTATTTCTGAAAAAGTCAAAGAACTGCACGGCGCCACCTACAAACCCGAAACGGAAATTACGGTAACCGCCGGGGCGACGCAGGCTATTTTCACCATTCTCACTGCGATGATTCACCAAGGTGACGAAGTAATTATCTTCACGCCTGCTTATGACTGTTACTCACCAACTATTCGTCTTATGGGCGGTACTCCGATACCCGTTCAACTCGCTCCGCCGACATTTGCCGTCGATTGGGAAAAAGTGGAAGAAAAAATCACCGACAAAACAAGAATGATTATCATCAATTCGCCTCACAATCCTTCCGGAACTGTTTTTTCGGAACACGATCTGATGGCACTGGAGAAATTAGTCGAAAAGCACAAATTGTTTGTCCTCAGTGACGAAGTGTATGAGCATATTGTTTTTGACGGCAAACAACATGAAAGCGTGGCAAGACGACCCGCCTTAGCTGCTCGTTCGTTTATCACGGCATCCTTTGGGAAAACGTTTCACAACACCGGTTGGAAAATCGGATATTGTCTGGCACCACAACCTTTGATGAAGGAATTTCAGAAAGTACATCAATTCAATGTTTTCGGGGTGAATCATCCCGTTCAAAAAGGCCTTGCGGTCTATTTGAAAAACTCGGAAAACTACATTCATTTAAGTGAATTTTATCAAGAAAAGAGAGATTCGTTTTTAACTAAAATACGAGATTCAGCATTTAAATTTGTTCCGGCATCGGGCACCTATTTCCAATTGTTGGATTATTCGACCATTTCAGATTTAGACGATATTTCTTTTGCAGAAAGACTTTTGAAAAAACACGGTCTCGCCACCATTCCCACCTCGGTTTTTAATGAAGACAAAACCAATTTTAAACAAATTCGGGTATGTTTTGCCAAAAAAGAAGCGACGCTGGAAGCTGCAGCAGCCGTTTTAAACAAATTGACAAAAGATAATTTTTAATTTAATCAGCAAAAAAATGAATGCGGATTACCAAGAAGAATTAAGCGTAACGCTTGTACAGACTTCACTATTTTGGGAAGAACCTTTGAGAAACTATCACCTTCTATCTGAAAAATTGGCTCGGGCGGCAACACCCACCGATTTGATTATTTTACCGGAAATGTTTTCAACCGGATTTTCAATGAATGCTCTGATGCTTGCAGAAACCGCCGATGGATACGGATTAAAATGGATGCAGGCAGAAGCAAAAAAACATCAGGCGGCAATAAGCGGAAGCTTGATTGTGCAAGAAAACAAAAATTATTACAACCGGCTTTATTTTGTATTTCCGGATGGTTCTTATCAAACGTATGACAAGCGCCATACGTTTACTTTTGCAAACGAGGATGAAGTGTATACCGCAGGAACGCAACTGCTTTCCGTAACCTACAAAGGTTGGAAAATTCGCCCTTTAATTTGCTATGACTTGCGTTTTCCGGTATGGTCACGCAATGACGACAATTACGATTTGGTTTTCTACATAGCGAGCTGGCCAAAAATAAGGATGTTGGCATGGGACACCTTATTACGTGCGCGTGCAATTGAAAACATGGCTTATTGCATTGGTGTCAATCGCACGGGAATTGATGGAAACGGTAACGAATATGTAGGCCATTCCGCAGTTTATGATTCGGTGGGGAAGCTTGTTTCCAATGAAGATTTTGAAAAAGATTTTGTTGAAACAACGGTGCTCTCCAAAAAGGACATCGGATCCAACCGAAAGCGCTTTCAGTTTCTGGAAGACAAAGATGATTTTAAAATAATCCTATAATTTACCGACCCAAACGGAACGTTTCATTCAAACTCCAATTGGCGCGGATGTCTAATTTTCGAGGATAATAAATAACTTCCTCCGGATGTCGGCGATTCAGGAAGTCTCCTGTATCCCACTTCCCGTTGGCATTGCGATCGTAGATAATTCGCAAATAATATTCGCTTGGATTGATTTCGTCAAAAAACACGTTGCGAGGTTCGGTCAAGTAATCCGAAGCGACAGTGTTGTAGTTTCCATCGACCAATTCTACCAGTATCGGATAGGATTTTGCATTTTCCAAGGTCAACCGTAAGGTGCCGTAATCTGAATTCAGACGCGTTCTGACTACAAATTGCAACGAGTCATTTTGGTGACCGAAGAAATCCGTAAACATTCCGGGCAATGCCAAAATGCGATATTCGGTTTGTTCCGCTTTATCAAAATAAATTTCTCCGTGGTTGTATTTTTTATTGATGCGAACCGAACCGACAACAGGAATAGAATCTGTGGTCATGATTTCAAGCTTTTCCGCATCGACATGCATCAAAGGTGTGGAAAATCTCAATTTCACAGAATCCTTTAAACGGATGGTCGTTGGATTTATCATGGAAATGTTCAGCGTATCGCGGTACAGCTCACGCATTTTTACCTTTACGGTATCGATGGTTTGGTCGTGTTGCACCTTAAAAACCAAGCTATCGGTTTCAATCGGAGGTTTGTACCAATAATAAAGCGTGTCTTTGGTTTCATCTTTAAAAATAACGGACGAAAAATTCGCCGGCTTCGCATTTAACATGGTAATTTCCAAACTGTCTGTCGCTCCTTTGTAGCCAAAAAGCAAATGTTGTTTTCCTTTTAAACTCGGTCTTGCAAGTTCGTAAGTTGGTTTTTCTTTAAACATGGACACTACATACACAGAATCAGCGGGAATGGTAATCAAATCGCTCACAAATCCGATTTTATCTTCCTCGGGTCTGAATAAGTAATTTCTGTTTTTCTCGTTTAAGGCAATCAAGCGGTAGGTTCCTTCTTTCAGATTGGTCAGCTCAAAAACGCCTGTGGTGTCATTGGTTATTGCGACATATCGCGGTTTTTCCGAATAAACGATAGAATCGCGATAAGTTTCATTGGCTTCGTATAACATCACAGTTGCAGGAAATTCCGGAAGTCTTAATCGCGCATCCTGAATCCTGCCTCTTAAACTTAAACTGTCTATGTAATCCCCTGTTGAAAAAACATATTTAAAATAAGGCAAGACATTTCCTTCGTTGTTGTCAACGATGCTGTTCCCGAAATTGAAAACATATGTAGTGTTGGGTTCGAGGGTGTCGTTAATTTTTATGGTAAGCGATTTTGACACATTCAACGGCGTGATAAACGGGTCGTATTGCAATGGCGGAGAAACAATCAATTCTTGTTGTACGTTATTGAGTTTGATGTATTCGTCAAAAAAAATATCGATTTCCGAACCTTTGAAGTCGGTAGAAAAATTTTTCGGAACACTCTGAACCACCATCGGCGGAATGGTATCCCGAGCTCCTCCCGACGGCATTCCTTTTTTGGCACAATTCATAAATATCAAAGGCAGCAACAAGGCCATCATCACCAAGACTGTTCGAAAATTGAGAGGAGAAATTGCGTTCATTAAGAAAAGGTTAGAAAATTCTGCGTTCAAAATTAGTAATTCGATTTCAAACAATGGCTAAATATCATCCGGTTATCGCAATTGAAGCTACGCTTAATTTCACATGTTTTCCTTTGAACAATTCTGCTGCGCATTTTTCAATTGTAGCTCCCGTGGTAATAATGTCATCTACCAATAAAACGTGTTTATCATTTAATTCATCTACGTTATTCACCGTGAAAACGGCTCCGGATTCAAAACGCAAAAACCGATTTTTGCGTACTTGCGAGCGTATATTTGCTGTTTTTAAAAGGATGTTATCTCTGTATTCGGCGTCCAATGCTGCAGCCATCCGCTTCCCAAAACCTGCCACTTGGTTGTACCCGCGTTTTTTTAATCTTTTCCGATCTAAGGGCACAGGAATGACCATATCGACGTTCCAAGTATTATTAAGAGCATCCATTTCGTTTCCTAACCAATTTCCAAAAAATGCGCTTAACTCCTTTACGCCGTAATATTTCATGTGATGCAACAATTTTTGGGTGAGGCCCTGTTTTTGAAATCGCATAAGAGAAATGGCGTGCTGCAATTGCAATCGTCCATAAAATTTTTTCTTTATTAACAATTCCGAAAGATGGTCGTGACACAGCAACGGAATCTGATGACGACAGGAAACACACAGTAATCTTTCGTGTGACGCCAACGCTTTTTCACAACCACAACACCGCTTTGGAAAAAGGATATTTAACATATCAAACAAATTTTTATAATTTCGTAAACAAATACTTTCAAAAACCTGTATAAATTTACCCACTTTAACTTTAAGTAATGAATGCTTCAAAAGAAAATCACGGAGGGAAATTCAAAATATTGGTGGGTGTCCTTTCTTTACTGCTGATTGCATTGGGTGTTTACACCGTAAGTTTATTTAATGAAAACAAACAGAAAGTTTCAAATTTAGAAACTCAAAAAGCAGAAATACAGCGAGAATTAGAAGGTCTTTTGGCGAATTACAATGAGATTATCGAAGAGAACGAGCTTAAAGACCGAGAGATTATAGAAGCCCGCGATCGTATAACCATTCTTTTAGACAGTGTAAAAAAAGCACAAGCGGATTTGAAATTATTGCACCATTACCGCAATAAAATCGATGAACTTGAAAAAGAACGCCAATTGCTGTTTAAAAAAGCGGACAGCTTGATTGCCATTAACAAAGTGCTTATCCATCAGCGAGACAGTACCCATACCGAACTTGAAATTTCCCGAACGTTTGCAGATTCCATACTTCAAGCAAACGAATCTATGAATGAAACCATTCGGAGAGCTGCCGTCGTAAAAGCCCGAAATCTAAAAGGGGAAGCAGTCATCATCCGAAAAAACGGGAAAGTGGTAAATACCAATCGTGCCAGTCGTGCCGATAAAATTCGCGCATGTTTTACATTGACCGAAAATGCAATTGCTCCTTCTGGTGTCCGAACTTTGTATGTTCAGGTAATCAATCCGAAAAACAACATCGTTGGCGAACGTTCTTTTATCCAATTTGAAGAAGGCAGCCTCTTTTATAGCGCAACTACGGATGTTTTCTACGAAAATGAAGAACTAGACGTCTGTATTATGGTCGATGTTTCCGATGCCGAACTTATTGAAGGATCCTACATATTCAATGTTTTTGACGAATCCAATCTCATCGCTTCTTCCAACATGCAACTGAAATAACACAAATAAATTTTTTCTGTTTCCGTCCTTCTTTAAAAGAATTGGCTTACATACATTTGTTTTTGTTATTTTTGCGCCCTATGGAAAGAACTGATGACCATTTTCGTAAAGTAATCTCTCACGCTCGAGAGTACGGATATATTTTTGCATCCAGCGAAATTTACGACGGCCTGAGTGCTGTCTATGATTATGCTCACAATGGTGTGGAACTCAAACGCAACATCCGCGAATATTGGTGGAGAAGCATGGTCAACCTGCATCAAAATATCGTTGGAATCGATGCTGCTATTTTAATGCACCCGACTACCTGGAAAGCTTCCGGTCACGTAGATGCGTTCAATGATCCGCTCATCGACAACAAAGATTCCAAAAAACGATACCGAGCCGACGTGCTGGTGGAAGATCACGCAGAGAAAATTTTTCAAAAAGCTCAAAAAGAGATTGAAAAAGCGCGCAAACGCTTTGGAGACTCCTTTGATGAAGAACAATTTACAACGACTAACCCGCGCGTTGTCAGATATTTACAAGAGCGAAAAACCATTCTCGAACGCTTGGCGAAATCCTTGGAAAACGAGGATTTGGCAGATGTTAAGGCGCTGATTGAAGAATTGGGAATCAGCGACCCCGAAACCGGTTCAAAAAACTGGACGGAGGTACGACAATTTAATCTTATGTTCGGAACCAAATTGGGTGCTTCTGCTGAATCGGCGATGAATCTTTATCTGCGCCCCGAAACTGCTCAAGGTATTTTCACAAACTTTCTCAACATTCAAAAAAGCGGACGCATGCGCATTCCTTTTGGAATTGCACAAACCGGTAAAGCGTTCAGAAATGAAATTGTAGCCCGTCAGTTTATTTTCCGTATGCGAGAATTCGAACAAATGGAAATGCAATTTTTTGTCCGCCCGGGCGAAGAATTGGAATGGTATGAGCATTGGAAAAAAGAACGACTCCACTGGCATTTGAGTTTGGGAATGGGTGAAGAAAACTACCGCTTCCACGATCACGAAAAATTAGCGCATTATGCCAATGCCGCAACAGATATTGAATTTAATTTCCCTTTCGGATTTAAAGAACTCGAAGGCATTCATTCCCGTACCGACTTCGATTTAAAAGCTCACGAAGAATTCTCAGGAAAAAAACTCCAATTCTTTGATCCTGAAATCAATGAAAGTTACATTCCTTATGTGGTCGAAACCTCTATCGGCTTAGACCGGATGTTCCTTGCCGTGATTTCAAATGCACTTCAAGAAGAAACGTTGGAAGACAACAGCCAACGGACAGTGATGAAAATTCCTGCAATCTTGACACCGGTAAAAGCTGCCGTATTGCCTTTGATAAAAAGAGACGGATTGCCTGAAATCGCTCAAAAAATTATCGAAACCCTGCAATGGGATTACAATGTGGTCTATGACGATAAAGATGCGGTCGGAAGACGTTACCGTCGTCAGGATGCAATTGGAACTCCCTATTGCATTACGGTCGATCATCAAACATTGGAAGACAACACCGTAACGGTAAGAGACCGGGATACGATGCAACAAGAACGTATTGAAATTACCGCTCTTGAAGCGAAATTCCGTGAAGCTTTCTCCTATAAAAAATGGCTGTCTAAAGCATAAAAAAAAACAGATAAACACCTATTTAAAACCTCTTTTAAATGCGATTTTAAAAGAGGTTTTTTATTCCGAAACTTAATCTTTTCATCCTAAGCCGTAATTGATACCTTTGCAATGCGAATTAAAAAAGACGCATATTTAAACTTCATTCAAACCACAATAAATCTTTCATGCGACAATTCAATAATTTAGTATCAACCTTATTCATAACTCTGGGAATTTTTTCGGGATTTTCTCAGGAATGTCCTCCATTGGATATGGAAGCGGCGCAAACTGAAATTAAAGAAATTCCCGGCGAAACCATGGGGCAGAAATTGGAAAGCTTGCTTTTTTGGTCGCAAGAAGAACGAGCGCATCGGTTTTCGATGATGCACGCCCTTTTTCCGAGCATTCAAGTGGCTGTAGGAACTGAAGTGAACCCGCTGCAAAAAGGACTAACCACCGAACCAATGTGGAAGGGAATCACCACTTTAAAATCTTATATGAACGACAATCATGTCAAAGGGGTTTTGGTTCTGAAAGACGGGAAAATCCGGTTGGAAAGGTATGCAGACGGCGTGGATGCCGCTACGCTTTGGACCTCTTTTTCGGTTGCCAAATCGGTTTCTTCCATGTTGGTTGGCGTTGCGTTAAAAGAAGGTGCCATTGAAAATTTGAACGATCCGCTGGAAAAATACATTTCCGAACTCCAAGGTCAGGATTACGGAAAAGTCACGGTGGAACAATTGTTGACGATGGCTTCCGGAATTGATTGGAATGAAGATTACGAAGACCCAAATTCCGATGTGGCTCAAATGTATTTAAAACCTTGTGAAGGTGCCGAAGCACACATTTTAACCTATATGAAACCGATGGAGTCTATCCACAAGCCCGGAACGCAATGGAATTACAGCACCGGAGAAACGGATATGACTGGAATTTTGATTCAGAAAGCAACCGGAAAAAGTCTTGCGGAATATCTATCCGAGCATATTTGGAAACCTTTTGGAATGGAACACTGCGCCTATTGGCTGGCAGATGAATGCAGTCAAATGAATATCGGCGGCAGCGGATTGTCTGCAAGTTTGCGCGATTATGCCCGATTGGGTTTGTTGATGCTTCAAAACGGAGCAATTGAAGGCAGGTCGGTATTTTCTTCATCGTGGTTGAATCGCGCGACGTCACCGCACTATCCGATAAATGACCAAGGAGACGGTTATGGGTATTTATGGTGGTGCTACAAAGATGGCAGTTATGTGGCATTGGGGATTTTTGGGCAAATGCTCTATATCAACCCACATAAAAATATTGTAATTGCTCAAATGGCTGCTTGGCCGCGAGCCGGTTCTGAGAAACTCTCCAACGAAAGACAAAATTTTATTGAAGCTGTGTTTAGGGCGTTGGATTAAAACTCAATTTCATCATAAATCATATATTTCCGCATCCTCCGGTATCGGATCTCTTGCATTGTTCACGAGAATATAAAGGAATTTGGTTCTATCGGGATCGTGTGTTGCCATATATGATTCCAACTCTTTTAGCACTACTTTTGAAAAATGTTTAGTCCAAATATTCCAATACATCACGAAAACATAAGTACTTTCTTGGGATTCTGCGATAATCCGGTTTTTCATTTCGTTGTCTATATCCCATAAATCCAATTCATCTTCGAATTTTAAATCATAATTTATAGGTAAGTGTGGGATGATACGGGGCGGGTATGAGTCTAATATATTCAGTTTTTTGAACGGACCGAAACATTGAGAATATGCATTTGCCAAATCTCCTTCGGGATTGTATATTTTTAGTTCTACAGCAGAAGCCCGACCTCCTCTTTCCAATTTCCAAGTGTTTACCATATGTTTTTCGGTATGCAACAGATAACCTAAGCTGTCAATCAATTTAAAGGAATAGTCATAAGTAGAAAATTTGTTTTTATCCAAGTATTCATTTATCTCAGAAAGACTATCATTATGACGTTCGCCTACTTGTAAAAAATATATAAGTTGACATCCAGACAACAGGAACAAAAGAAATACTGATAAAAATTTATAGATGCTTTTCATTTTATGAAAAAATAAATCTCTTAGACAAAAAATCTTCTCAAAGTTAAAAAAATTAACACATCTATAAACCTTAATCGAGATTATAAATTTTTTTAGCTAATCTTTTTATAATTCATATTTCCGGATTCGGTCTTTTCCTTCTTTTAATTCTTCGCAGTCGGGACAAACGTGAACAACTCCGTCTTTGATGTGATAGCCGTCTATATGTTCTTTTACAAATTTTTGAACGAGCATGTATGAATCCTGATGGTTATTTACATCAATTTGTTTGTCTTTATACAATTCGCGAATTCTGCCGTCGTATTGTTGATACCCCCAACACAGATTACAAACCCCTTCCGGAACGGTACCTTGACTTTCACTTTCAGGTTTTTTAAAGAAGTCAACAATTTTGTCTATAATATTCATAACTCACTTATTTTAATCACTTTAACTCGTTTACTAAGTTAAAATAATTTATGACAAAAATGTCTTAAATTAAGAACATTAACACTTTTTTTAACTTTCCGACCGGCAAAATTCCGGTTTATTGTAAGAAGGATGCCGCCAAAAAAAATCGTTTAATAAATGAGTTTAAAACTCTTAATCTTCCAAAGCACCCTTCCATCGAACCGTTTCGATAATCCTCCGCATATCTTCTCTCAAATACATCACGGCAGGATAAATGGAATCAAAATTGGGTTTTGCATCAAAATACAAAGCGCCGTTTATAAAGTGGTTGATGCTGTCGGTAACATAAAATCCGGCTTGTGTGGCGGCATCTCCGTTAATCATATAAAACATTCCGTAAACATCATCATCCGGATTGACAAACGGTTGCTCGGGAATGCTGCTTGCTTTAATCGTATGATCGTATGCCAACTTTTGTGCATCGCGAAGCAGGGAGTCCAAATTATTATTTACCTTGTTATACGTCAGATAAAAAGCGGCTTTCATTTTTGGATACCGAATGTTTACCGCGCAATTCTGTTTCCACTCTGCTTCGGAATGCTCATTAATCATAAAACCAAAAGGACAATCGCGATCTGCAGGCAGTGGTTTGTAAGCGTGGGCAGGATATTCCAATCGCAATTGTGCAGCCGGTTTTACAATCTGCTCTTCCTTACAACTGCTCAAAATGAGAACGATGAGAAATCCCGATAAAAAATTATTTAGTCTCAATGGTAAGTTTAATTTGTTTGATGCGTTTTCCTTCAAAAGCTTCTACTGCAAACGCATAATTGTCAAAGTATATTATTTCATTTTTCTTTGGAAACCCTTTTGCTATTTCCAGAATAAATCCGGCGATGGTTTCGGCTTCGCCTTTATGTTCCTCAAAAATTTCAGGATTTTCCAGACCGATTACTTTATAAAAATCCTTTAATGCGGTTTTTCCTTCAAAAATATAATTGCTATCATCCAATTTAGAGAACACCAACCCTTCATCGTCAAATTCATCGCTGATTTCTCCGACAATTTCCTCGATAATATCTTCCAATGAAATCAATCCGCTGGTTCCGCCGTACTCATCCACCACAATCGCCAGATGCATTTTCATCTGTTTGAAATCGCTTAATAAGTCGTCTAATTTTTTATTCTCAGGAACAAAGTAAGCTTCTCGGAGCAAACTTACCCATTCAAAATCAGTTTTATCGATATGCGGAATCAAATCTTTCACGTACAACACCCCTTCGATATGGTCTAAATTTTCATGATAAACCGGAATGCGGGAAAATCCGTTTTCCAAAATTTCCGAAAGGACCTGACTGTACGAAAGATTTCTGTTTAATGCAAAAATATCCATGCGGTTTTTCATAACCTGCCGCACCTCGGTGTTTCCAAAAGTCACAATGCCTTGTAAAATTTTCTTTTCTTCCACGGTGGTGTCTTCTTGTGACAATTCCAGAGCTTGAGAAAGATGTGCCACATTGATGCTGTCTTTTTTCTTTCCGTACTTTTGCTGAAAATAAACTGCCGTTTTCCCGATGGGTTTGGCAATAGGCGACAGAATCATTGACATCATCTTAACCGGTCGTGCCATTAAAGAAGCAAAATAGACATTGTTTCTTCCGGCATAGATTCGCGGTAAAATCTCGGCAAAAAGCAATATTAAAAAAGTAATGAGGAGAATTTCAAGCAAAAATCGAATCGGAATGCCCCAAAATTCTTCAATGATATTGGAAAAAATAAAATCGTTGGTTGCGAAATAAATAAGTACAATGGCAATGTTGACAAGCAGTCCCGCCGTTAGCAAAGTCGCCGATAAAATTTCCGGCGTGTCACGTAACCTTTGAACAATTCGGAGTTTCTTTTCTGTTTTTTTATCGTCTGCTTCCTCAAAGTCCGCAGGAGTCAGAGAGAAAAAAGAAGCATCGGCACAAGAAATCAATGCCGAAAGAAGTAACAAAAAAACAATGATTATTATAGAGGTTATCTCTGACTGAATAACCGAAGTGAACAACAATAAACTGGGAGGTTCTGTATCCAAAATTATGCGTATTAATTAAACCTTAGAAAGGCAAATCCGAGCTTTCGTCAGTTCCTTTCCCTGAATTTTGATTCCTGTTGTCCATAGCTCCTTCATTAAACTGCTGCGAACGGACTTGATATGGGGAGTGTGTTTGATTAAAATTATCATCTTTGCGTTCTTCACTCTTCGGAGTAAGAAACGTAAAATCTTTACATAATATTTCGGTCGTGTAGCGTTCCATGCCTTTGTCATCCGTCCATTTTCGGGTTCGGATTCGTCCTTCAATATAAACCCGGTCGCCTTTTTTAAGATATTTACTGCAAATTTCCGCGGCTTTGTTGTTTACCACAATATTGTGCCATTCGGTATTGGTAATTCGTTCCCCTTGTTTGTTAGTGTAAGTTTCGTTGGTAGCCAACGGAAATCGACCCACACAATTGTTGCTGTCGAAATAATGCAACTTTACATCATCGCCGGTATGTCCTATCAGCATTACTTTATTTAATGTGCCACTCATTTGTTCTCTGAATTTATTATTCTACAAAAGTACTTTAAAACAATAAAGATACATATTTTTAAAATTCCAAATATTTAAATTAACGGTTTGGAGCTAGTTGATTTTTTCTGAATGCAATTGTAAAAATCTCGAAATCAATTGTGGTTGCGGCAAAGCGAGAACTTCCTGATAGCTAAAAAACTCCTCGGTATTTTCTGAGGCTTCCACCATCCAAAACCGCGTATGAATATGTTGATGCGAAAGCTTATGCACGATGGTTTCGGAGAAAAGCAGATACAAATCGTCAATAGCAAATTGCTTTTTAAAGAAAATAAAACTTTGCTGCGCAGCCAGTTTTTTGGCAGACACCAACTTATCTGTTTCAACCAATGCAAATTCCCACAACGCTTTCCATATTCCGTTTTCTCGTTTTTGCATGTAAAAAGTTCCCTCCGCAGATTTTATAATCAGATAATTAAAATACCGTTTCTGAACCGGTTTCGGCTTATGCTTTACGGGAAACTTTCCGACTTCATCCGTTTTAAAGGCGACACACTGTGTTTTAAAAACACACGCTTGACAATCCGGATTGACGGGTTTGCAAAAAACGGCTCCAAATTCCATCAACGCTTGATTAAAAGTTCCGGGCTGAGCGGAATCCAACAATTCAGTTGCCAACGATTTGAAAGTTTTTTGCCCGTGCGTTGTATTGATAGGCGTATCGATACCGAAAATTCGCGACAACACGCGATAGACGTTTCCGTCCACCACCGCGACAGCTTCGTCAAAACAAATACTTGCGATAGCGCTTGCCGTATAATCCCCGATTCCTTTTAGTTTGATCAATTCGCGGTAAGCATTCGGGAAAATTCCATTGTGTTCCTGTACTACAACCTTGGCGGTATGCAATAAATTTCGTGCTCGAGAGTAATACCCCAAACCTTGCCATAGCTTTAAAACCGCTTGCTCCTCAGCTTTTGCAAGGTGAAAAACGGTGGGATAGCTCCGGACAAAACGCTCGTAATAGGGCATCCCCTGATCTACCCGGGTTTGTTGGAGAATCACTTCCGACAACCAGATAAAATACGGCTCCTTTGTTTTTCGCCATGGCAGTGTTCTTTTATTATTCAGATACCACAAAATGAGCTTCTTGGAAAACTCCTCAGAAATAAGTTTCATAGCAATGTATTCTTTATTCCATTAAATTTTAAAGGTTTAAGCTTGGATATTATGAATATAAAATATGTATATTTGCCTCCGCTTAAAAAAACGAATATAGCTATTAATTAAAAAAATATTATAACTAATGACAAAGGCAGATCTTGTTGCAAACATATCCGACAAGCTTGGATTGGAAAAGAATGAAGTACAGGCAACTATCGAAACTTTTATGGAAGAGGTAAAGAATTCTTTAGAGCGTGGAGAGAATGTATATTTACGTGGATTTGGAAGTTTTATAATCAAAACAAGAGCAGAAAAAACCGGAAGAAATATCTCCAAAAACACAACGATAAAAATTCCTGCTCATAATATTCCTGCTTTTAAACCTGCAAAAGTTTTCTTGGAAGGAGTTAAGAACAACGTTAAAGTAAACTAAATTTTATAACTTTTCTCATCAGTATTGAGAATCTAAATTACACACATATATGCCTAGTGGTAAAAAAAGAAAAAGACATAAAGTAGCTACGCACAAACGCAAAAAAAGACGTCGTGCAAATCGCCACAAAAAGAAAAAGTAGTTTCAAACTACTTTTTCACTTTTTAAATTTGATCCTCTTAAATGCCTAATCGGTATTTAAGACATGTTCTTTGAAATCGGAATTGTAAAGCAGCTGTATGCGGTTATAATTCCAACGGGTTTGTATGTCAAACTCGTCGAATTCCATTTGTTTAATCAAAATTTTTTAATGTGAACTACGAATTATTTATCAGATCCAGTTCGCAGGAAGTTGATTTTGCTCTATTAAAAGATGGGAGACTCATTGAATTACACAAAGAAGAAGAAGGAAATAATTTTAATGTCGGAGATATTTTTCTGGCAAAAATTCGAAAAACGGTTCCGGGTCTTAACGCTGCATTTGTAAATGTAGGTTATGAAAAAGATGGTTTTTTACACTATCACGACTTAGGCCCAAAAATTACTTCTTCCTTAAAATTTGTTAAAGGAGTATCTACGGGAAAGATCAAGGATTTTTCGCTAAAAGATTTTCCGCTTGAAAAAGAAATTGATAAACACGGCAATATTGTCGATGCGATAAAAAGCAATCAATCCATTCTTGTTCAGGTAGTAAAAGAGCCCATATCCACCAAAGGACCGCGGTTGAGTTCGGAACTTTCATTAGCCGGACGCTATATTGTCTTGGTTCCTTTCTCGGATCGGGTTTCAGTTTCCCAAAAAATAGAATCAGCAGAAGAAAAAAGCAGACTGAAACGATTGATAACCAGTATTAAACCCAAAGGGTTTGGCGTTATTATTCGCACAGTTGCCGAAGGCAAGAAAGTTGCCGAACTGGATAAAGATTTAGCAAATCTCATGGACCGTTGGACGGCCATGTGCAAAAAGCTACGTAGGGCACACCTCCCTTCAAAGGTGTTAAGTGAGTTGAGCAGAGGAACTTCCCTTGTCAGAGATATGCTTAACGATGATTTTACAGCCATCTATATCGACGACGAATCGCTCTACTTACAAATAAAAGACTATGTGCAACAAGTTGCACCACATAAGGAAAACATCGTAAAATTCTACGATTCCAATGTGCCACTTTTTGAAAAATTTGGTATTGAAAGACAAATAAAGACCTCTTTCGGGAAAACCGTTTCGGGCAGTAAGGGTTCATATTTGGTTATTGAACATACAGAAGCCATGCACGTGATAGACGTAAACAGCGGAAACCGAAGTAACAAACAAAAAACCCAAGAAGGTACTGCACTCGAAGTAAATTTATTGGCTGCAACCGAAGTAGCCAGACAACTACGATTACGAGATATGGGAGGAATTATTGTGGTCGATTTTATAGACATGACCGATCCTGCCCATCGCAAACAACTTTATCAACACCTCCGTGATGAAATGAAAGATGACCGGGCAAAACACAAAATTTTACCTCCCAGCAAGTTTGGCCTGATTCAAATCACACGGCAGCGGGTTCGCCCCGAAGTCTTTATCAAAACACGTGAAGAAAATCCGAGTGTGAGTGGAGACGGAGAAATTGAAGCTCCCATTGTTTTAATCAATAAAATCAACGACGATGTAAAACGTTTGTTGAAAAAAAATTATACAAAATTAACTTTAAACACACACCCGTTTATTGCGGCATTTTTAACCAAAGGATTCCCCTCAGTTCGAACCAAATGGTTCCTAGAACATAAAAAATGGGTAAAAATCCAACCACGTGATGCCTATACTTATTTAGAATACCATTTTTATGACAAAAACGGTAATATGATAAAATAAACCAAACATCAAAACCCTTTCTCTGTTATTGTAATCAGAGGAAGGGTTTTTTTTATAAATGTTGTATAACTTATTTTCTGCTCGGAGAACTAGTATAATACCTCAATAAAATCAGACCAGGTTTTAAGTTTATGAAATTTTCAACTTAAACCTGAATCCGAATGAGGCGTTGGATTTAAGTATTTTAAATAAGCGTATTTGGAAAAGCACCACTGATGCACAATGTGCGAAAATCAGTTACGTTTTAAAATAGACGCCTTATGCAATCCTATGAATCTGTATTCAAATCATTTGAGCTTTTGGAACCACGGTTCTTTCTTCCTTATAAAGTACCAGCCAAGAACTCATATAAACCCTGCAA
>LSQX01096826.1_pt2 | contig 15898 bp, 14 predicted proteins | sample 654561 | NCBI WGS metagenome assembly LSQX01 (sample SAMN04489861, study PRJNA283612) | anaerobic digester metagenome | isolation source: 4 biogas reactors fed with cattle manure at either 37C or 55C with and... | place: Denmark: Kongens Lyngby | collected 2014 | reverse complement strand
CCCGGGTCGACCCGCCGACGAGGAGAACGTGGTCTATGTCGTCAGCGCCGAGTTTGGCGTCGGCAAGCGCCTGCTTCACCGGACCGAGGGTCGAGTCGACGAGATCGGCGATGAGGCTCTCGAACTTCGCACGGGTGAGGTCGAAGTCAAGGAACTTCGGGCCGCTCTCCGTCGTGGTGATGTAGGGCAGGTTGATGTTCGTCTTCTGGACGGTGGAGAGCTCGATCTTCGCGTTCTCTGCCGCATCCCGGAGGCGCTGCATGGCGACCGGATCTTTCCGGAGATCGGCGCCTTCTTTCTTCTTGAACTCATCGACCAGGTGGTCGACGACCAGTTTGTCGAAGTCGTCGCCGCCGAGACGGTTGTTGCCGGCGGTCGACTTGACCTCAAAGACCCCGTCGCCGAGCTGGAGGATGGAGACATCGAACGTCCCGCCACCGAGATCGTAGACGAGCACTGTAGAGTCGCCTTCCTTGTCGATGCCGTAGGCAAGCGCGCTCGCGGTCGGTTCGTTGATGATCCGGAGCACCTCAAGCCCCGCAACGGTCCCGGCATCCTTCGTTGCCTGCCGCTGTGCATCGTTGAAGTAGGCAGGCACCGTGATGACGGCCCTCGTGATCTTCTCGCCCAGGTACTCTTCCGCGTCCAGTTTCATCTTCTGGAGTATCATCGCAGAGATCTCCTGCGGCGTGTAGGTCTTGTCCCCGATGGCAACCGTCTCGCTCGTACCCATCCTGCGCTTGATCGACTGGATAGTGCGGTTCGGGTTCGTGATCGCCTGCCGCTTTGCAACGGTGCCGACCAGCCGCTCGCCCTCTTTGGTGAACGCTACAACGGACGGGGTGGTTCTGCCGCCCTCAGCGTTGGCGATGACCGTCGCCCGCCCGCCTTCCATGATCGCCATACACGAGTTGGTTGTCCCGAGATCGATACCAAGAACTTTTTCCGAAACCATTGATTATTCCTCCAATCCTTTAGATACTACGACTTTTGCGCATCTGATGATCTTATCCTGCATACGGTATCCGCAAACGACCTCATCGATCACGGTTCCTTCTGCTGTGTCCGAAGGCACACAGGCTATCGCCTCGTGGCACTCCGGGTCGAACGGAAGGTTCCGACACTCGATAGGTTCGATGCCGTGCCGCTCAAGGATGGTCGTGAAGAGCTTCTTGATCTGCTCCATCCCCTCCCTGAGCCCTGCACCTTCGGCTTTCTCCGCCCGCTCGAAGTTATCGATGACCTCGAGCAACTCCACCGCGAAATCTTCGATGGCAAATGTTGTGCGGGCGTCGATCTCACGGGCCATTCGTCTCCGGTAGTTGTCGAAATCTGCTGCAAGGCGCAGATAACGGCTGTTCAGGTCGTCATATGTCTTCTGCAGCTCCTCAAGCGTTGGAGATGCTGCATCCGCCTTATATGCGAGATCCTGTTGCTTCTCGTTTGGTCCGGATGTATCCTCCTTCATACGCCTAACCTGTCTCAGAACGATAAAATGTAGTTGTTCGATTATCTATTGTAATGTAGTTCTATATATTATTAACCCATGCGGCAGACATCTATCTCTTCTAACCGCCCGGATCTCTGATTGGCCTCTCATCTGCCGATATTCTTCCCTCTATACGCGGTTTTGCGGGCAGAAGGCGGCATTCTTCTCCGGTCGTACCGGTGTTCTCCCGGTCGGGGGAATATGGGCGGTTTTGCGGGCAGCGCCAGATATATCTCGTTACCGTGCCCACGGGTACCCATGAAGTGGGCACTGCTGTCTGTCTGGGACAAGACGGGCATCGTTGATCTTGCAAAGGTGCTTGTCGAGCACGGTTTTGGTATCCTCTCTTCCGGCGGCACCGGGGCTGCGCTCGCTGAGGCCGGGATTCCATACACCGATGTCTCCACCTACACGGGCTCTCCGGAGATGATGCACGGGCGGGTCAAGACCCTCCACCCGAAGATCCATGGGGGCATCCTCGGGCGCCGGGGTATCGACGACGCCGTGATGCAGGAGCATGGGATCGAGCCGATCGACCTCGTGGTGGTGAACCTCTATCCCTTCGAGGCGATGCGGGACGCGGGGCTCGGCATCGACGAGATCATCGAGTACATCGATATCGGCGGCCCGGCGATGGTGCGGGCGGCGGCGAAGAACCATAAGCACGTTGCGGTCGTGGTGGATACCGGCGATTACGGGGAGGTCGCGGATGCTGTCCGGCGGGGCGGGTTCACAGCGGAAGAGCGCCTCGCCCTTGCTGCGAAGGCATTTGCCCGGACGGCGGCCTACGACGGTGCGATCGTGAACTACCTCACCGGCATCGGTCGATCGTTCCCCGAGACCCTCACCCTCCAGTTTGGAAACGGCCGGGCGCTCCGTTACGGCGAGAACCCTCATCAGGCAGCGGCGGTCTACGGCGACACCGGCCTCGCGGGAGAGGAGCCCCTCCAGGGGAAGGCGATGTCCTACAACAACTACCTCGACGTCAATGCCGCGGTCGGCCTTCTTCGTGAGTTCGATGAGTGCGCCGTCGTCATCGTGAAGCACAACAACCCCTGCGGTGTCGCGACCGGCGAGAACCTCCTCGAGACTTACATCGCCGCCCGCGAGGTCGATCCGATCTCGGCCTACGGTTCGATCGTCGCGATGAACCGCGAGGTCGGGGCGGACGTCGCCCGTGAACTTGCCGGAACGTTCGTCGAGGTCGTCGTCGCCCCGTCGTTCACGCCCGAGGCTCTTGAGATCATGAAGGCGAAGGAGAACATGCGGGTGCTTCGGCTGCCTGAGCCGGTGGTTCGGGACGAGGTCAGGAGCATCGACGGCGGCGCCCTCATCCAGAGGACAGAGCCCTATCGCGAGGACTGGCGGGTCGTGACCGAGCGGGAGCCCACCGCCCACGAGATGCAGGCGATGCAACTTGCCCTGAAGGTCTGCAAGCACACGAAGAGCAACGCCATCGTGTTTGCAGACGAAAAAGCGGTCATCGGGATCGGTGCCGGCCAGATGAACCGGGTCGAGTCTGCAAAGATTGCGGCGGCAAACGCCCGAACCCCCCTTGCCGGCTCGGCGGTTGCCTCGGACGCCTTCCTCCCCTTCCCCGACACCCTGGAGGTCGCGGCGGCAGCGGGTGCGACGGCGCTCGTCCAGCCGGGCGGCTCGATCCGGGATCAGGAGGTCATCGACGCGGCAAATAGGCTCAATGTCGCGATGATCTTCACCGGTGTGCGGCACTTCCGGCACTGATCCTTTTTTCCGCCATGAGGATCGAACTGGTCCGGGATGATAAACGGCAGCCCTGACCTGCTGCTCGAAGACGACGGGCAGGAGTCGATGCCTGCCTCGACCACGGGGATATGACCGGGGTCGGGTGAACGTCTGCGTGGGTGACGTGTGCGGGCAACGCCATCTATGAACGATAGCCACGAGGGGTTTCGGGGCTGCGGCAGATCCTCGTGCATTACTGGGACCTGTGCCGCACAATGCTCGTCGGCACGGACAACTCCCATTGCATCGAGAACAACTTCTTCGATCACGACATCCACCCGATCTCCGACTGCAGCAAACGACCCATCGATATGATCTCCACCTGAGACAGGAGTTTTGGACCTGCGGCGGACCGAAACCCATGCCCATACAAACTGTTATATCTTCCCCCTCCTCTCCACGGCCGGAGGCGATACGCGTATGGACTACGGCAGACTCATCTCCGGGTCGCTTGGTTACACAAAGGATGCCCTCTGGGGCGAGTGGGGGCGGTGGGTTCTTCTGGTCTTCTTCTCGCTCATCCAGACGTTCACCCTCTTTTTGATACCGTTCTACAACGGCTATATCGTGCAGGTACTCTCCGGCCGGCAGCCTGCTCCTGAGATCGGCGACCTGAACAGGCTCTTTATCGACGGGTGGAAGTTGAACATCATCACCCTGATCTACCTCATCCCGGTCATCGCGGTCATGGTCTTCTTCGGTGGGGTTGCGGTTCTCACCGCTATTGCGGCAAAGGGGGCTGGCAACCCCGATGTATGGGCTTCAGCCATCACCGCCGCCTTCACCGGTATCGCGGTCGCCGCCCTCGTCTGGCTCGTCATATCGTTCGTCTCCCTCATCGCCGTCGTGCGGTTCGCCCATACGGGGAGTTTCTTCCAGGCGTTCAATTTCAGGGCGATTATGGGGCATATCGGCCGGACCGGGTGGGGGGCTTGGATTGCCGCGGTCATCATCCTCATCCTCATCGGCCTTGTGTACACGACCGCGACCATCCTCATCACCACGCTCCCTGTCCTCGGCTGGATCGTCAACCTCTTCCTCGGGGTGGTCTACAGCATCTTCCACGCCCGCTACCTTGCTGCGGCCTATGAGTGTGCTCCGGTGCGCGGGTGAAGTTTCGCGCTTTTTTTTGAAGCGACCATCAATGTCCCTTTGCCGGGAAGAGGCGTTCCCTTCAGCAGGAGAACTACGTCATCTGGTGATTCATGAAAAATAGTTAGAAGTTAATGAATCTGGATGCATCCTCACCAGCATTAATCTTATTGGCAGAGACGTATGCATCGACCATTCCGATAAGCCACCAGACCGGCCACAACAGCAAGCCGATTAATAGTGCTACAGATGCAATACAGACCAAGTAGATAACAAAGTACGCGATGCCTTTGCCAAACTGTCCATTATATATCTGGCCCAATCCACAGATGAAGAAGGACAGTATCAAAGCAATGACCGGACTTCTCCTGTTGATCACTATCTCTTTAAGTCTGACTCCACAATTCGGACAGATCTCAGCATTCGGACTGATCAGTTCTTTTCCACATTCCTGACAGTAATTTGCCATAGCGTTCCTCGTAGTTCCAGAATTGAGCGTATCCATATTTATGTAGTCTTATTTTTCTCCTGATGTCTATGGTTACCTTTGAAGCATCTGGCAGTCAGATTCCAGGTTCTGGCAGGAGAGGCCGGTATGCATGTCCCTCTCCTTTTCGCGTGTCGTCCAGTATCTTCCGCGCCCGCTACCTCGCCGCGGTTTACGAGAGTGGTCCGGCGCCGGGGTGAGGAATACCTCCGATTCCTACCGGTACCGCGCTGCCCCGGATCAGGAAACCGTTTTCAGTAGAAACTGCTCGGTTTGGGCTGGAATGATCGCTTAATTTCTCCAAAAGAAGGCTGTAAATTGAGCGATTATAGCAACGTTTTTATACCATCTTATCTCACGCTGAATCGTGGGTGAGACACCTATGGATTATGGAAACATGCTGAGCGATTCGTTCAGCTATGCAAAAGACGCGGTCTGGGGCAAATGGGTCCAGTGGATCCTGCTTGTCATCAGCACGATCATATTCCCGCTGATCATGGGGTATGTCGTCCGTGTTTACAGCGGTGTAAAGCCAGCTCCCGAACCGGGGAACTGGGTGGGCATGTTCATCGATGGTCTGAAACTCTGGATCATCGGGATCATCTACGCCATCCCGATCTTCATCGTTGCATTCATCGCCGCCATACCGGCGGCCATGGTGGACGATCCCCTGGCTTCCCTCGGGACGCTTAGCATCGGACTGATCATCATGCTCGTCGTCGCGATCATCATATCGCTCGTCGCGGCGATCGGTATGATCCGGTTCGCACAGAAAGAGAGCATGGGCCAGGCATTTGCCTTCGGCGCAATCATCGAACACATCGGGAAGATCGGTTGGGGCAGCTACATCATCGCCCTCATCATCCTCTGGATCGCCGGGGTTGTCTTAGGTATCATCACCAGCATACTGGCCATGATCCCGATCCTCGGCTGGCTGATCATACTCTTCCTGTACCCGGCCTGGATTATCTTTGCGGCACGGTATATGACCCTGATCTACGAGAGCGCTCCGGCGCCGGCCTAACCCCTCTTTTCTTTTCGTGACGGCGCTGGCAAAGTACCTGTGCTGCGGGCACGGTATCCGGCAAGGCCTCTGCAAAAACCCTGCTTTATATACGCTACGCCGCTCTGGTTATAGTCAGATGGATATCGGGCATAATTAGACAATTCATCGGGGTCAAATTACTTTTTTTCGAGAAATGGTGGGTGTATTGATTGAATTATTACCGATAACATTATATGCAAAATTCTCAAATTTAACAAAGGTGATATATTTATGGACTACAGTAGTGTGATCTCCAACTCGTTTGAGTATACCAAAGAGGCTCTGGTCGGAAAGTGGATGCAATGGATCATCCTTGCCGTCCTGGCATTCGTGCAGATGCTCACGGCCTCCCTGATCCCGCTGCTCTCCGGCTACATCGTCCGGGTGCTCTCCGGCAAGACGCCGGCTCCCGAGGTCGACGGGTGGGGCAAGCTCTTCGTTGACGGATGGAAACTGAACATCATCGTGCTGATCTATATGATCCCGGCAATCCTGGTCTTCCTCGTTCTCGGCGGCCTCAGCGCTTTCGCGGGAATCGGAATGGGCGATGAGGCCGGAGTCGGCGCTGCGATCCTCGGTGCACTGGCAGGAGCTTTCCTTGCACTCATCGTTGCGGTCATCCTGGCGTTCGTCGCCCTGTTTGCCATACTGCGGTTTGCTCACACCGACAGCATCGGTGAAGCATTTAACTTCGGTGCTATCTTCGCGCAGATCGGTGCGCTTGGGTGGGGCACCTGGATCATCGCGGTCATCGTCCTCCTCATCGTCGCGGTGGTCTACGTCTTCGTGATCGGCATCCTCAGTATGATCCCGATCCTCGGATGGCTCATTGCACTCTTCCTTAACGCGGCGTTTGCCCTCTTCTACGCCCGTTACCTGGCTCTGGTCTACGAAGAAGCCCCGGCCTCCGCGTAATCCCCCCAACCAACCCCTCCTTTTTCTCCGGTTCCGCAACTCGCCGAGAGATTTTGTGGAACGCACCGGGTTCTCCCCGAACAAAAACAGCGTATTTATCCCTATTCCAGATAATCCCTATCAGAATATCCGGTGATACACATGGGTCTCGTTCAGTTAATCAGCGAGTCCTTCGGTTACGCGAAGGACGCTATCTGGGGCAGGTGGGTCCGCTGGCTCCTCCTGCTCGTCAGCACGATCCTGTTCCCGTTCATGTACGGCTACACGGTGCGGGTCATGAGCGGCACAAAACCCGCCCCGGAACTCAAAGGCTGGATCGGGCTCTTCATCGACGGCATCAAGTTGATCGTCATCATGGTCATCTACGCAATCCCACTCATGATCCTCACGATCCTTCCCTTCGTGCTGTACTTCATCCCGGTCTCATCGACGATAACCCCGGCGGGATCCGTTCCCGAACCACTCCTCTCCCCGGCGTTAGCCATCCTCGCCGCCCTTGCAGTCTTCGCCATCTTCATCCTCGCCGCCATCACCATCGGGATCCTCTCGACGTTTGCGTTTGTCAGGTTCTCCCGGACGGGGAAGATGCGCGAGGCCTTCAGGATCAAAACCCTCATCCGCCACATCGGCAGGATCGGGTGGATCCACTCCTTCGTCGCCCTCCTCGTCATGGGCATCGTGATCGCGATCGCACAGTTCATCCTCGCCCTGATCCCGCTCCTCGGGCCAGTCCTCATCTTCCTCTTCACGCCAGCCTTCATCATCTTCTCCGCCCGCTACGTCACCCTCCTCTATGAGAGCGCCCCGGCGGCATAACACCCCATTCTCTTTTGCTCCGCACCAGATCCCCCGGATGCCCAACATTTAAGTATCCTCACCGCCAATTTCCTGCTGGTGAAACCCACTATGAGTGATTGTTTTATTTGGTGAATCGATCCGCTTTTTTGACACTACCTTACGGGACGGCGAACAGACACCAGGTGTCTCCCTCACGCCGGCCGAGAAACTTGAGATCGCAGCGCACCTTGCCGACGTCGGCGTCAACGTGATTGAAGCAGGTTCAGCCGCCGCATCTGCAGGAGAGCGCGAATCCATCCGCGTCATCTCCGACGCCGGGCTTGCCGCCGAGTGCTGCACCTACGTCCGGGCGCTTGCCGGGGATATCGACCTCGCCGCTGATGCCGGTGCCGACTCCGTCCATCTCGTCATCCCGGTGAGCGACCTCCACATCGCGAAGAAACTCGGCAAAACCCGCGAACAGGTCTCCGATATGGCCTGGAACGCCGTTGAGTACGCGAAGGAACGCGGCCTCATCGTCGAACTCTCAGGAGAGGATGCATCCCGCGCCGACCAGGCGTTCCTTGCGGAGGTCTTCCGGGAAGGGGTCGAGCGGGGGGCCGACCGGCTCTGTTTCTGCGACACCGTCGGGCTCCTCACGCCCGAACGGGCGGCCGAGGTCATACCACCGCTCCTCTTCGCCCCACTCTCGATCCACTGCCACGACGACCTCGGGTTTGCGCTCGCAAACACCGTCACCGCCCTCCGTGCGGGGGCGACATGTGCCCACGTCACCGTCAACGGCCTCGGGGAGCGGGCGGGGAACACCGGGCTTGAAGAGCTCGTGATGGCGCTCGAGGTGCTCTACGGGAAGAAGACCGGGATCCGGACAGAGGAACTCTATCCCCTCTCGACCCATGTCGCCCGGCTGACCGGGGTGCCGCTCGCGACCAACAAACCGATCGTCGGCGAGATGGCCTTCACCCACGAGAGCGGGATCCACGCCCACGGGGTGATGCGGGACGCGAGCACCTACGAGCCCCTCCGGCCGGAGCGTATCGGGCGGAAACGCCGGATCGTCCTCGGGAAACACTCGGGGTCGGCGGCGGTCGAGGCGGCGCTCCACGACATGGGGTATGCCCCCAACGCCGCCCAGCTCGCCGAGATCGTCGCCCGGATCAAACAGGTCGGGGATACGGGCATGCGGATAACCGATGCCGATATCATGGCGATCGCTGATACCGTCATGGCAATCGAGTTCACGCCCTGCCTCGAACTGCGCCAGTTCACCATCGTCTCGGGGAGCAACGCGGTCCCGACCGCATCGGTGACGATGCTCGTCCACGGCGACGAGATCACCGGCGCCGCGGTCGGGACAGGGCCGGTGGATGCGGCGATCCGCGCGCTCCAGAGGTCGGTTGCAGATGTCGGGAACGTGCGGCTCGATGAATACAGCGTCGATGCCATAACCGGCGGAACGGATGCCCTCGTCGACGTATCGGTGAAACTCAGCAAGGATGGAAAGACCGTGACCTCCCGGGGCGCCCGGACCGACATCATCATGGCCAGCGTCGAAGCAGTTATCGCCGGGATGAACAGATTACTCAGGGAAGAGCATGAAAACCGGAGCCAGGACTCTGATTGAAGCGCTGCAGCGAGAAGGGGTGGACACCATATTCGGCTACCCCGGCGGCGCGGTGTTGCCGATCTACGATGAACTCTACGACTCGTCGATCCGGCATATTCTGGTAAGGCATGAGCAGGCAGCGGCGCACGCGGCCGACGGTTACGCGCGTGCAAGCGGCCGCGTAGGGGTATGCCTTGCCACATCCGGCCCCGGCGCATGCAACCTGGTCACGGGGATAGCGACGGCCTACATGGACTCCATCCCGGTCGTGGCCCTGACCGGCCAGGTGCCGACCGGCCTCCTCGGGAACGACGCGTTCCAGGAGTCGGACATCACCGGGATCACGATGCCGGTGACGAAGCACAACTACCTGGTGAAGAGCGCCGACGACCTCGACCGCATGGTGCAGGAAGCGTTCTACATCGCGCGGACCGGCCGGCCCGGCCCGGTGCTGCTCGATCTTCCTAAAGACGTCACCACGAGCATGGTGAAGAGCGCAAAACCCGCTTCCGGGACGGTCTCCCTCCGGGGCTACCAGCCCACCTACGAGGGGCACGTCCGCCAGATCGATAAGGCGCTTGCCCTGATCGCAGGAGCGGAGCGCCCGCTCATCTACGCCGGCGGCGGGGTGGTCCTCTCGGGGGCATCGGCCGAACTCCTCCTGTTTGCCGAGACCGCCGCGATCCCCGTGACGACGACCCTGATGGGGCTTGGTGCTGTTCCCGGCGACCACCCGCTCTCTCTTGGCATGCTCGGGATGCACGGCACCCAGTCCGCGAACTACGCGGTGACGGAGTGCGATCTCCTGATCGCCGTCGGCGCCCGGTTCGACGATCGGGTGACGGGCAAGATCGAGACGTTCGCGCCGAACGCCGGGGTCATCCATATCGACATCGATCCGGCCGAGATCGGGAAGAACAAAACGGTCGACGTCCCGATCGTGGGCGACGTGAAGGCCGTCCTTCAAGCACTTATCAGCCGGATGCAGAAGCACGGGAATACAGCGGCCTGGATGAACCGGATCAACGCCTGGAAGGCGCAGTGCCCGCCCGGCTACCGCGACGACGACCACCTGCGCCCGCAGTACGTCGTCCGCGAGCTCTCCGATATCCTGAAGGGCGAGGCGGTCGTCGTGAGCGAGGTCGGGCAGAACCAGATGTGGACGGCGCTCCACTACTGCTTCAAAAAACCCCGGACCTGGATCACCTCCGGCGGTCTCGGGACGATGGGCTACGGGTTCCCGGCGGCCATCGGCGCCCATTACGCCCGGCCGGACCTTCCGGTCGTCGATGTCGCCGGCGACGGGAGCATCCAGATGAACATCCAGGAACTCGGGACGGTGGCGCACTACAAGATCCCGGTCAAGATCGTTATCCTGAATAACATGTACCTCGGGATGGTGCGGCAGTGGCAGGAGCTCTTCTACGACCGCCGCTACTCCTATACCGAGCTCCCGCCGGTGGATTTCGTCAGGATCGCAAACGCCTACGGGGTCGACGGGCTCATGGTCGACGAGAAGGCCGATGTCAGGGAGGCGCTCGAGACCGCTCTTGCGACCGACGGGCCGTTCGTCCTTGACTTCAGGGTCGAGCGGGAGGAGAACGTCTATCCCATGGTCCCGGCGGGTGCCGCCATCAACGAGATGATCGGGGTGCGCCAGAAATGAAGCCGCATACGTTGAGTGTTCTCGTCGAGAACCGGGCGGGCGTCCTGAGCCGGGTCGCCGGCATGTTCTCGCGGCGAGGGTTCAACATCGAGAGCCTCGCCGTCGGGACCTGCGAGGAGCCGGATATGAGCCGGATCACGATCGTTGTGAACGGCAACGACTCCGTCGTCGAACAGGTGATGAAACAGACGAACAAACTCATCGACGTCATCAAGGTCTCCGACCTGACGGAACGGGAGAGCGTCGAGCGGGAACTCGCCCTCATCAAGGTGGCCGCAGAACCGGGAACCTCCCGCGCCGAGATCCTCCAGATCGCCGATATCTTCCGGGCGCAGGTCGTGGATGTCGGCGCAAAGACGCTGGTGCTCCAGGTGGCGGGCGATACCGACAAGATCGACGCGCTCGAGAAACTCCTGCGCCAGTACGGCATCAAGGAGCTCGTCCGCACCGGTAAGATCGCCATCCTCCGGGGATCGAAGACCGTGACAAGTTCCAAATAATTCTTTTTTATCGGGCTCCCCCTTTGCACCATCGACGATCGCGTTATCCCATACAACGTCACACGTTGCTACTGCATGTTCCTTGGATCACCTCTCCTGATGAGGCTCATCGTGGGCAGCGCCGTCGGGCTCCTCACCTTCTGGGGGCTCCGGTTCAGGGAGGCCCACCTGAATGGCGGACCTCACATTACTCGCCGCCATCGGACTCTACTTCGTCGTGCTCATCCACTGACGCCGGAGCCCTCCCGTGCGCCATCTTTTTTCTTCATGGGCAGGACTGTTTTACAGGGCAAAGTGATCTCTTCTTGATCTAACAGCCCGGGCAGTTCATCGGGGAGATCTCCTCGCCCGGATCGATCGAGTTATATGCTAGCATGTCACATACTGACACAGCATGTTCTTCGCATTACCCTCCCAGACAGGGTTCATCGTGGGCGGCGCCGTCGTCCTGGCCGTCGTGCTGCTCACCCTCTGGGGACTCCGGTTCAGGGAGGCCCCCTGAATGGCAGACCTCACAGTACTCGCCGTCATCGGACTCTACTTCGTCGTGCTCATCCTCATCGGGAGCTGGGCGTCTAAAAAGATCCACAACACCGAAGACTACATCCTTGCGGGCCGTTCGCTCGGGTTCTGGGTCTTCACGATCCTGATCGTCTGCTCGATCTGCAGCGGGATGAGTCTCCTCGGCGTCAGCGGGTTTGGGTATACGTCGGGCTGGCCGGGGATCTGGGAGCAGATCTTCGTCCCGCTCGCGGCCTCGTTCTGCATCATCGCGTTCGGGGTGAAACTCCACGCCGTCGGAAAGGAGCGGGGCTACCTGACCGTCCAGGACTACCTTGCCGAGCGGTTCGAGAGCCCCCGGGCGGTCCGGGCGCTTGCGGCGGCCTCCGGGATCGTCGTCTCGTTGATCTACCTCGTCGGACAGTATGCTGCGATCAGCATCGTGCTTGTCTGGCTCTTCGGTATCCCGCACTGGCAGGCGCTCCTCATCTCCGGGGTCATCATCACCGCCTACACGGTCGTCGGCGGACTCTACGCCGTATCGTGGGCAGGTCTCATCCAGGGTCTCATCCTGATCTTCGGCGTTCTCCTGATGGCGCCCCCCGTCATCATGAGTGCAGGGGGGCTAGGGCACATCAATACCGTCCTTGCCGGGGTCGACCCGAACTTCGTCGAACCCTGGTTCCCGACGGCCTACGCACCGTACGCCTACGCGACACCGGAGTTCCTCTTCTCGTTCGGCATCCTCCTGATGGTCGGGCTTGCCTGTGCACCGCACGTCGTCAACAACGTCCTCGCCGCAAAAGAGGCCCGCTACTTCAAGTGGGCGCCGCTCATCGCCTTCCTGATCTACGCGGTCGTGATGTTCCTCGTCAAGTTCGTCGGGTTTGCCGTCCGGTCACTCGTCGAAGAAGGGGCGCTGGTGCTCCCGGACGTCGTGAACGCTCAGGATTACTCCTTCATCGCCGGTGTCGAGCATGCGATGCCGAACGTGGCGTTCTGGGCACTCTTTGCGGTGATCGTCCTTGCGGCGGTGATGTCGACGACCGATCGGCTGATGCTCACTGTCGGGACATCGTTTGCATGGGACATCTACAAAAACATCTTCCGGCCTTCAGCAACCGATAAAGAGGTGCTCCTCGTCTCCAAGATCGCCCTCGTCCTCGGCGCCGGAGGCACGCTCTTCCTTGCGATCAACCCACCCGAGATGCTTGCCTGGCTGATCTGGATGGGGATCGGGGTGATGCTCGCGACGTTTGCAGTCCCGCTGCTTGCCGGGCTCTACTGGCGCGGGGCTACCGGCGAAGGAGCGATCGCGAGCATGCTGGTCGGGCTTGCCGCATCCGGCATCTTCGGCTACTGGCACCAGTTCGTGGCACCCCTTCCCATGCACTTCAGCATCTATGCGCTCGCCCTCTCGATCCTTGCGATGGCGGTCGTCAGCCTCATGACAAACCGGAACTCCGAAGATGTGCTCGACAATACCCGGACTGGCTGGTTCATCCAGTCGCCCGCCCCTGCTCCACGGGCCGGCGGCACAGGAGAGACCTGGGCGGTCGAGCGGGATACACCCCGCCGGCACCGATGACGGGATACACCCTGCAATCCTTTTTTTCACCTGCCGGAAGCACTCCCGATCGTCTTGTCCATATCCTCATGAACAAACACGTCACTGATACATCCGGTGGGCGGCGGGATCGGATCGCTTGAAGTTACCATGAGGAACGGCATCTGCTGTTTTACCGGCACGAAAAACTCCCTTGCCGCCGCATCCCGATTGCGTCGCTTGCAGATACCCCCGAAACCATCACCCCTGCCGCGGACCGGGTCGGGATCGTCTGCCCAGCCTATAGCCCAAGATTGCCGGCTTTGCAGGAAGGCCCGACCCCCCCGCAGGTGAAGCAGACCTTTGCGGCCGTCACGATGGGCGGCCCTGGGCGTATCCGCGCTTTGCCTGATCGGCGAGATCCTGAGAGGGCGGCACCGGCATCCAGGTGGTGATCGTGGATATGAAGCGCCAGCGCAAAGACACGCCGCCGGGCGGGAGTTCTCCCTGACAGCCCCTCTCGCGGGTGCTGGCGGCGGGCCGGTGTGGAGCCGCACCCATGAGAGGCGGGGAGCCCTCTACAAAGGGCGAGCGGGGATCCCCGGCGCCACAACTCCCGTTCACCCCCGCACAGGATGGAGCATATAAAAATCCGGGTCCCGCGATTTCGGCCGGATCCCCCCTCATTCTCTCCCTGTACCCGGCAACCGCGAGGAAACCGATGGTCAACCATATAAGGATTCGATATCATACAATAAGAACGTGAAAACGGCGGTACTGGGCGGCGGTCTCACCGGGGTTACGCTGGCCCGCCTGCTCCACGAACAGGGCGACGATGTGATCGTCCTCGAACAGTGTGAGAAGATCGGGGGACTCTGCCGCTCGAGGATGGAAGCGGGTTTCACATTTGATTCCGGGGGATCACATATCATATTCTCCCGCGATGCCGAAGTCCTCTCCTTCATGCTCTCGGTTCTCGGCGAGAATGCCGATCGGCGGAACCGGAACACAAAGATCCTCTACAAAGGCCGCCATATCAAATATCCTTTCGAGAACGGCCTGTATCAACTCCCTGATGCTGACCGTTTCTTCTGTATCAACGAGTTCGTCAAGAACCTCATCGCCGTCGAGAAGGGCGAGGTCCCGCCGCCGGAGAACTTCGCCGAATGGATCACCTGCACATTCGGCCGGGGCATCGCCGAGTGCTACATGCTCCCCTACAACGAGAAGATCTGGAACTACCCGGCCGATCGGATGTCGCATCACTGGGTAGATGGGCGTATCCCCCGCCCGCCGGTCGAGGACATCATCCGGTCGGCCATCGGGATCGAGACCGAGGGCTACACCCACCAGGCGGTCTTCTCCTACCCGGTAGAGGGCGGGATCGAGGCGCTCATCCGGGCGATCGCGGAACCGGTCGCTCCCGCCATCCTGACCGGGTTTACCGTCTCCTCCGTCCGCGAGGAGAACGGCGGTTTCTCCGTCAGCGACGGCAGAGAGACCGTCCATGCCGATCGCCTGATATCGACCATCCCGCTCCAGAATCTGCTCCCCTGTCTTGCAGACGTCCCGGCCGATGTGCAGGCGGCATGCGGCGCCCTCCGCTACAACTCGCTCTGCTCGGTCTTCATCGGCCTCTCCTGCGACGTTCCCGGGATATCCTGGCTCTACGTCCCCGACGAGGCGACCGGCCTCTTCAACCGGATATCGTTCCCCTCGAACTACAGCACGGAGGTCGCCCCCCCGGGCCACTCCTCGATCCTCGCCGAGATCACCTACAACGAGGGCGACGCGGTCTCAGGGATGACGGACACCGAACTGATCGAGCATACCGTCGCATCGCTCGTCGCCGCGGGGTTCATCCCCTCGCGGGATACCGTCGTCTACACCGGCATCGCACGGGAAGAGTTCGCCTACGTCGTCTACGATCTTGATTACCTGAAGAACGTCGCGGTCATCCGTGAGTTCTGCCGGGAGCGCGGGATCGACCTCGTCGGTCGGTTCTCGCAGTTCGAGTACCTCAATATGGACGGTTGCATCCGGAGTGCGATCGACTTTGTGAGGGGCGGCGCATGAAGGTCAATATATTCGTCGAAGACTTTCGTTTTTTGCGCTACATCGGATGTGCGACGGCTGCAAGAACCCTGTATAACCACCTTTCCCAACTACCCGGGATGGAGGTCTCCCGCAACCTCTACAACGGCGACTTCGACCTGACCCACTACCATACCTTCGGGCCCTGGGCGATGTACCACCTGAAGTTCACCGAGGGCGTCAAGGTCCTGACCGCTCATTCGACTCCCCGGTTGAACGAGGGGAACGTTGCCTTCTCAAAACGGATCAACACGATATACCCACAGATCTACCGGCAGTTCGATCACATCATAACGATATCGGAGCCCTGTCACCGCGAGACCGAGCAGCTCGTCCCCGAGATCCCGAAGACCCTCATCCCGAACGGCATCGACCGGACATACTTCAAGCGGGAC
>LSQX01317744.1_pt3 | contig 15900 bp, 16 predicted proteins | sample 654561 | NCBI WGS metagenome assembly LSQX01 (sample SAMN04489861, study PRJNA283612) | anaerobic digester metagenome | isolation source: 4 biogas reactors fed with cattle manure at either 37C or 55C with and... | place: Denmark: Kongens Lyngby | collected 2014 | reverse complement strand
CTGGTGCAGGAGCTGGAACCGGGCCAGATATGCGTAATCAACGAGGACGGATACCACATCGACCAGGTGGTCGACCGCAAGCGGTCGGCTTTGTGCGTGTTCGAGTTCATCTACTTCGCTCGGCCCGACTCGGTCATGAAAGGCCAGACCCTGTACGGCGCCCGCAGCCGCATGGGGCGGCAGTTGGCCCTGGAGTCGCCTGTGGAGGCCGATCTGGTGAGCCCCGTGCCCGACACCGGCATCTGTGCCGCCACGGGCTACGCAGCGGCGAGCGGCATCCCCTATGGGGAGACCCTCATCAAGAACCGCTACATAGGGCGGACGTTCATCGACCCGGAGCCCCAGGTTCGCAGGCTCGGCATCCGCATGAAGTTCAATCCGCTCACTTCAGCTATCAAAGGCAAGCGCTTGGTGATGGTGGATGATTCCATTGTACGGGGCACCACCACTCGCGCGCTCGTGAGGGTGCTCTTCGAGGCAGGGGCCAAGGAGGTCCACCTGCGCATCACGTCGCCCCCCATCCTGTATCCGTGCTTCTACGGCATCGATATGGCCGACCAGGACGAGTTCATAGCCTTCGGTAAGAGCGTCGAGGAGGTGAGCAGGGAACTGGAGGCCACCTCCGTCCATTACCTCTCGCTCGAGGGGCTGATGAAGGCCACAGGCGTAGGGGACGAGGAGTCGGGCTTCTGCGCCGCCTGCTTCACCGGGAAGTACCCGTGCGAGGTGCCCGAGAAGCTACGCAGCTCGAAGTTCCGTCTTGAACACGCCGGAGACGTGACTAAGGCCTGAGCGGTCTCTCTAGCTCTCGATGCCCTCGCGGGCTCGGACACCCTGCCGGTAGTAGTGTTTGACCTCGCACATCTCCGTCACCAGGTCCGCGCGCTCGACCAGTCTGGGATCGGCGCGGCGCCCGGTGAGCACCAGCTCCACGTCGTTCGGCTTCAGATCGATGAGGTCCAGCAAATCGTCCACGTCCAGCATCCTCATCCAGGCGGCCAACAGCGCCTCGTCGAGGATCACTACCTGGTATCGGCCTGAGGTGAGGACGGCGCGCACATCGTCCAGCCCGTTCCGCGCGAGTGAGGCGTCGTCCTCGGATGCTTGGCCCCTGATCCAACGGCCTCTTCCGTACTGCCGGCAGGTGATCTTCTCTCCGAGACACTCGAGAGCTTGGATCTCGCTGTAGCGGCCTTCCTTGATGAACTGGGCGATGAAGACGCGCAGGCCGGCACCGGCCGCGCGGACGGCCAGTCCGATGGCGGCCGTGGTCTTTCCTTTGCCGTCGCCGGTGTAGAGCTGCACGTAGCCTTGGCGTAGTAAGGAAGGCGCTTCCCCGATTGGGGCGCACGATTCTTGGCTCACCTCTAATACCTCCTTGAGGTCGTTGGGTGGGTGTCATCGTCCGGTCGCCCGGCTCCCAGATATGACCGGAGTTTGAAGAGGTCGGCACGGAGCAGGAAGTACCCCCAACTTAGCGGCCGGTCGGCCGCGTCCCGGAAGAGATGCTCCACACGGAGGGCCGGCGCTCCCGGCGGCTCGTCCAGGATCCTGGCCGGCGCTCGACCTAGGGCCGTCGCGTGCAGAGTGACCGTTCCGCGCGGGAAGCCCTCTGCCTCGACGTCGCCGAACAGCCCATGCAGTGAGGTGGACTGGATCAGCAGCTCCACGAGCGGCCTGGCGGCGTCGTATGGGACATACTCCCGGTGATACACGGCAGGGGTATCGTCGCTCAGGACCAACTGGCGAAGGTGGACGACGGACTCGCCCGGCGGTAGGTCGACCATAGCGGCGATCCGGTCGTTAGCCGCTATGGTCGACGCGGAGAGCAGGCGCACGGTGAGGCGACTTCCGGCGCACTGCTCCATGAGTTGTCGGAGCAAGAACGCGGAATCGCCGAGGTCGAAGGTCCGTGCGTACGTGCCGCGTCCCTTGGTGGCCGAGATGAGGCCTCTCTCGGTGAGGACGCTGAGCGCGCGCCGTACCGTCATATGGCTGACGCCGAACTCCCTGCGGAACTGTGCCTCCGAAGGCAACTGCGCGCCTGCCTGATAGGCGCCGGAGGCGAGGCGTCCGGCTATCGTGTCCGCTATGTGAAGGTAGACCGGGGGCGATATCTTCCGATTCCCGATGCGAACCGTCCCTTCGGGGCCGGACCCGGTTCTGCGGACTGTCTCCATGCACTCCTCCTCTGTTCGTGATCACGAGGCGAAGAGGCCGGAGACAGGCCGGATCCCAGGGTGCCGAAACGGCACGCCAGGGAAGGGGACGACATGACGCCGGCCGCTCCTCTCCCTCGAAGTCGCGGCAGCCAATGTGCGCTTTCGGCAGGTCTTCGGACTTGTGGGCGGTTCCGTGTGCCACGGAGTTCTCTACCGGCCGTCGCTTCCCAGTTCTTTCGACCCAGTGCCTGTGTGACGGCTTTCGTTCCCACTCACCGCTGCGGGGCAGTCCCGGTTTCGCACCGGATTCCCTTGTCTCTCACGGACCTGTGCCGTTGGAGACGCCGACAGCACTGCCATTCTAGGTGCGGGCGTGGACGACTGTCAACCCATCTGCCTTACCGCCTACCTGCCGCCTGTTCACCCGGGCTCCCACTTGGGTCGCCGGTCCCACGCCTGTCGATTCGAAAGAGCCTCGAAGGGTTGATGACGGCCTGCTCCTGTGTTACAAACACCTACGCACGGATGCTCTAGAGAGAGCAGAAGGGAAGTCGGTGTAGGACGGGCCTCGAAACGGCGTTTTGAGGCTGCAGGTCGAATCCGACGCGGGCCCGCCGCTGTGACCGGGGACGGACACCGCCGGTGCCACTGTCGACATGGAGGCTTAGCATCTTGGGAGCCTTCTTGGATGGGAAGGCGCGGTGATCCGGTGGATCCGGAAGCCAGAAGACCTATCCGTGCTGCGGAGACAGAGGCCGCTCCCGTGGAAAGGAGTGGGCATGTCTACGTATGGGGCGGAATACGGCGTCCCTGAGTCCTTCGGGCTCAGGGACGTTTTTTGTGCTTTTTTTGAGAGGTCAGGAGGAGCGGATGATGCCGAAGCGGATCTATCTCATACGGCACGGAGAGACCGAGGGGACGGCCGAAGGACGTATGCTGGGTTCTACCGACCAACCGCTCAGCGACCGTGGCTCGAGTCAGGTGAGGCGGCTGGCCGAACTACTGGGGCCCAGTCTCCGTGGGCCCCGCGCCACCTGGTGTGTCGCCAGCCCTTTGCGGCGGGCCCAACAAACCGCTCAAGGCGTCGCGGGACCGTTAGGCCTGGCGATCAGCACCGACCCCGATCTGCGCGAGATGGACTTCGGCGCTTGGGAGGGGCTCACCACTGATGAGGTCGAGGTGTTGTTCCCCGGTGAGCAGGAGCAGTGGTTGTCCCCCACCGGTGACTCCGCCTTCCCTGACGGCGAAAGCCTCGCCGGATTCGAAGAACGCGTGATGAAGGCTCAGAAGCGGATTTTCGATAGGCCGGAAGAGCAGGTCGTGGTCTTCGCCCACGGCGGGGTGGTGAGACAACTCGTCTGCGGGATCCTAGGGCTCGGCCGGGACGGCTACTGGCTGTTCGCGGTGCAGCCGGCGTCGGTGACGCGCATCGATCTCTATGACGGTGGGATTGAAGCGGGTGCGTTCCTCTCGGGACTCTGGTCGGTCCATGATTGGGAGGCGGGCTAGCATGGGTCACATAGTACTCGTGACCGGCGGCTGCCGCAGTGGCAAGAGCGCGCTCGCGCAGAACCTGGCCGAATCACTGCCCGCTCCGCGGGTGCTCCTGGCCACCGGCATCGCGATTGATCAGGAGATGGCGACGCGTATCGAGCGGCATCAGAAGGCGCGCGCCACCGGAGGCTGGAGCACGTTGGAGGAGCCCTACGACCTGGCCGCGGCGCTTCGGGCCGCACCGACGGACGCGGTGGTCGTGGTGGACTGCCTGGCCGTGTGGGTGGGCAACCTGATGTGGGAAGCGGGGATGAAAGATAGAGCGGCGTCGATCTCCGATCCCGCGGGATGCGGCTCCACGCTTTCCGAGGGCGACATCGTTCAGTGCTGCGGGGGCATCGCAGAGGCGTGCGGGCGGCGTTTCGGGCTCACCATCTTTGTCACCAACGAAGTCGGTCTCGGCGTGGTGCCGGAGTCTGCGGCGGGTCGTCGCTACCGCGATCTCCTCGGCCGCTGCAACCAGACCTTGGCACACGCGGCCCGACTGGTGGTTCTTATGGTGAGCGGTCTGCCTCTACTTCTGAAGAGTCCCTGCGCCGAAGGCCGGGACCCGCAGACGGCTGTGTGTGATGGGTACGAAGCGATCGAAAGGTACGTGCATGAGCTTGCTCGATGAGACCCTGTCGTCCATCGGCCCGCAGGACGCGGCGGCGCGAGCCGCCGCGCATGCCAGGCTGGAGGCGCTCGCCATGCCCTACTGGGCGCTGGGGAGGCTGATGGACCTGGCTGAGGATCTGGCCGGCATGACCGGGTCCACGAACCCGCCGGTGGAGCGGAAGTCCATGGTTGTCATGGCGGGAGACCACGGCGTGGTGGCGGACGGCGTCAGCGCGTATCCGCAGGAGGTGACCGTGCAGATGGTCGCCAACATCGCGACAGGGGGCGCGTCGATCAACGCCCTTGCCCGGCAGGTAGGTGCGACGGTGACCGTGGTCGACGTGGGCGTGGCCGGGGACTTGAGTGCGCTGGGCGGCGCGGTGCTGAGTCGCAGGGTGGCGCCCGGCACGGCGAGCATCGCCCGTGGCCCGGCCATGAGCCGCGGACAGGCGGTCCGGGCGTTGGAGGCGGGCATAGAAGTGGCGCAGAGGTTGGGGCCGACCACCGACGTGTTCGGCACGGGTGAGATGGGCATCGGCAATACCACACCGAGCAGCGCCATCGTGGCTGCGGTCTCGGGGGCTGCACCGGCAGAGGTGACCGGTCGCGGCACCGGTCTCGACGACAAGCAGCTTCAGTACAAGGCGCGCGTGGTAGAGCGGTGTCTGCAGGTCAACGGCTTCACGCCTGGGGTCGCCGGCACGGGCGCCGACGACGGCGTCGACCTGCTGGCCAAACTGGGCGGCTTCGAGATCGGCGGTATAGCCGGGCTGATGCTGGGGGCTGCGGCCCTGCGCAGGCCGGTGGTGATCGACGGGTTCATCTCGACGGCCGGAGCCTTGGTGGCTCAGATGGTGTGTCCCGCTTCCACCGGATACATGATCGCCGCTCATCGGAGCGTTGAGCAGGGCCACCACGTCGCTCTCGAGACGTTGGGTAAGAAACCCCTCCTCGACATGGACCTGCGTCTGGGCGAGGGCACCGGGGCCGCGTTGGCGATGAACCTGGTCGATGCAGCCAAGCGGGTGCTGACCGAGGTCGCGACCTTCGACGAAGCCGCGGTCTCGCAGCGTGACAGGTAGGCGATGACGGTGATCAAGCCGTTCTTTTCCGCTCTTAGCTTTCTCACCCCGACGCCCGTCCCGGAGTCATGGGCCGGCAGGGAGAAGGAGCTGTCGCAGAGCTCCTACTACTTCCCCGTCGTGGGACTGCTGGCAGGAGGTGTGGCGGCGGCCGTCTGCTTCGGGCTCGACAGGATCCTGCCCCCGCTCGCCTCCAGCGCCATCGTGGTGTGCTTGCTGGTCGGGGTTTCGCGGGCGCTGCACATGGACGGCTTGGCCGACACCGCCGACGGGCTGCTCAGCTCCCGGCCGCGCGAGCAGGTCCTCCAGATCATGCGCGACAGCCGTACCGGCGCCATGGGCGTCGTCGCTGTGGTCTGCGTGGTGGTGTTGAAGACGGCTCTCTTCGGCTCGGTGGCGCCCGACGGCGTGCGCTGGAAGGTCGCCCTGCTCATGCCGGTGGCCGGGCGATGCGCCATGGTCGTCACGATGGCCGTGTTCCGCTACGCCCGGCCGGAAGGCGGGCTGGCCACGATCTTCGCGGTGAGCGGCATCCGGCGATGGTTGCTTCTCGCGTGGGCGGTGGTTGTTGTGGTGGGAGCCGGCTGGTTGCCGATGGGCCTCATGGGCCTGGTCGCCGGCGCCGCGTCTATCGGCGCCGGGCTTCTCGTGGGCTTGTACTGTCACCGCAGGATCGGTGGATACTCAGGGGACACTCTGGGTGCGACCAACGAGATCGTGGAATGTGTCCCGGCCCTGGTCGGAGCGTTGTGGGCATGGAATTGAGCACCGGGCCAGGCGGTCGACAAGGCCCTGGGTCGAGGGGCCGGGCGGGCCACCCCTCCCAAGGTGTGTCGGGCTCTCAGTCTATCCAACATGGAGGCCACATCCGGCGCCTTGCGCAGGCCGCGGGCATCCCTCCCGAAGAGCTCCTGGATTTCTCGGCCAGCATCAACCCTCTTGGTCCGCCTCCGTGGTTGCGTGACGCGGTGATGCAGCACCTCGGCGATATCGAACACTACCCCGACCCTGAGTGCGGGGAGCTGGTGGAGGCGATAAGCGCCCGCTACGGTGTCTCGCCCGAGCGCGTGGTGGTGGGCAACGGTTCGGCCGAGATCATCGCGGCGCTTCCGCGGGTCCTGCCGGTGAGGAGAGCGCTGATCCCCGTTCCTACCTACGTGGATTACGCCGTTGCTGTAATCCAAGCCGGTTTGGATGTGGACTACACGCTCTTAGAGGAGGAGGCGGACTTCGCTCTCGATCTTCAGAGCGTCGGCGGGCTGTTGCGGGGCGGCGAGGCCGTCTTTGTGGGGCGGCCGAACAACCCCACCGGGATGTTGTGCTCGGCGCCGGGCCTGGCTGGCCTGGCGACACAGCATCCTGATTCGTGGCTGGTCGTGGACGAGGCCTTCATCGAGTTCGTGGAAGAGGAGGACCGCGCAGACGACGGGACTCTGCTCCACGTGGACGAGCCTAATCTCATCGTACTCAGGTCCCTCACCAAGCTGTTCGCCATCCCAGGCCTACGCCTGGGCTTCGCCGTCGTTCCGTCGGACATGGCGCCTTTGCTGCGCCGGACCCTCGTGCCTTGGTCGGTGAACGCTCTGGCGCAGGCGGTGGGCGTCGCCGCTCTCGCCGATATCGACTATGTGCAGGCCTCCAGAGCCTTCGTGCGGGAGGAGCGGAGGTGTCTGGCCGAGGAGCTGGCTGCCCTGCCCGCCCTGCGGGTCTTCCCAGGCAGGGCCAACTACCTGTTGGTCAAGGTGGCGGAGGGGCCGGTAGACGCGCGCGAACTCGCCCGAAGACTGCTGCGGAGGGGCATAGCCATCCGTGTTTGTGACAACTTCGATGGCCTCGACGGCAGGTACTTCCGGGTGGCCGTGCGAAGGGTTGAGGAGAATGCTCGTCTGATCGAGGAGATAAGACCGGTCCTTGCTTCTGGGGGAGTGTCACTCCGATGAACCGGCCGACACAGGTGGCTTGCGCCCTCCTTCTCGATGCGGTGGTGGGAGATCCGCGGTGGCTTCCTCATCCTGCCGTAGGCACGGGCCGGCTGGCGCTGCGGCTCGAGCGGTTGACGAGGTCGCGGATAAGGGGCGACAAGCGGGCAGGGTGCGTCACAGCGATGGCGGTGGTCGGATCGGCTGCGCTTGCCACCGTGCTGATCGAGAGAGCCGCCCGTAGGCTACATCCTTGGGTCGGAGAGCTGGCGTCCGTGGCCATCATCTGGACCGCCTTGGCCCCCCGCGGTCTTGCCGTGCATGCCCTCGACGTACTTGCGGCGTTGGAGCGCGATGACCTGGACGCAGCCCGCAACCTGGTGGGCCGTATGGTGGGCAGGGAGGTCGCTTCCCTGGACGAGGCCGGTGTGGTGAGGGCGGCGGTTGAGAGTGTGGCCGAGAACACCGTGGACGGGGTCACTGCGCCGCTGTTCTACGCATTCGCGGGAGGTCCGGCGGCCGTCGCCGTGTACAAAGCCGTGAGCACGCTCGACTCCACCTTCGGCTACCGCAATCAGAGATACGAACGGTTCGGTTGGGCTTCGGCGCGGGCCGACGACTTGGCGAACCTGGTCCCGTCCCGGCTGACGGTCCTTGCGAGCGTCTTGGCTGCGGCCCTTCTCGGGCTCCGGCCGGTCGATGCGTTACGGGTCTGCCTGCGTGACGGGAGGAAACACTCGAGTCCTAACTCGGGGCTGGCTGAAGCCACAGCGGCCGGCGCCCTGGGGGTGCAGCTCGGCGGCCCCCTCATGCGCGACGGGCGTCTCGCTGAGTACCCGACCCTGGGGGATCCCGTGTACCCTCTGGACCGGGATCACATCAGGCAGGCGGTACGTCTGATGGGTGTGACCACCGCTGTTTGGACCGCGATGATGGCCGGCCTAGGTCTGGGACGGCGTGGCGGACGCGGCCTCCAGCGCCTGCGCGGCGTCGGCGACCTCGATGGCGCCGGCGGCCAATAACTCCGACACGAGGGCGCAGGCCTCTCCGCCGCTCAGGTCGCGCTCCGTGATGGGCGGGTCGGTGATCACGACTACCTTCTTTCCCGCCCGGCAGGCCTGGAGCGCCGTCCGCAGGGGGGCGATATTCCCGCGTCCAAAGAACACCGGGGCGACGATGATGACTTCCGCCTCATCGGTCAACGAGTCGAACTCCTGCACCACCTCCTGAGGGAAGGGCTCGAACGGTGGAGCGGACACCACGTCAAGCTCGTAACGTTCGGCGACCGCGTAGTCCGAATCAAACACGCTCACGATCCCGACGGTGGGCGTGAACCCGTGCGCCACCAGTTCCTCCAGCAGTCCCGAGGCCGCGTCACCTCCGGCGATCACATGCACCCTGCGCTCGACAGCCTGGTTGTCCTCGGGGGCTCTTGACCACACGGGGGTGAGATAGGGTCGCGGGCCCTGTCTATGGACGGTCACTCTGGCCTTGAACACCTCCAGGATGGTCTTCGGGTCAAGGATGTCGCTCGGAGCCCCCCGCGCCGCCAACCTTCCACGGTCCAGCAGCACCAACTCGTGACAGTATTGCGCGGCTATGTTGAGGTCGTGCAGCACGACGGCGATGGTTCGGCCTTCAGCGTTGAGGCGGCTGAGGAGCTGCATGATCTCGAGTTGGTGGTTGAGGTCAAGGTTATTGAGCGGCTCGTCGAGCAACAGCACGGGCGTCTGCTGGGCCAAGGTCTGGGCGATGAGGGCGCGTTGGCGTTCCCCGCCGGATAGCCCGGTGATCAGTCGCGCCGTGAGGTCGGTCATGCCGGTGGCTCGGAGCGCCGCCGCCACGGCTTCGCCGTCGCCGGCCGGCGCGTCTTGGGCATAGCGGCCCATGGCGACCATCTCCTCAACAGTGAAGTTGAAGTCGAGGTGGAACTGTTGGGGCACCACCCCCGCGATGCGTGCCAACTCGGCCGCACGGTATTCCCCAAGTGGCCGTTCGTGAAGCAGGATCTCTCCGGCTGAGGGTCTCACTCCTCCCGTGAGGGCGCGCAAGAGCGTGGTCTTGCCCGAACCGTTGGGTCCGAGGATGCCCACGAAAGCGCCCTGGGCGATCTGGAGATCGATCGGGCCGAGTACGAGCTGTCCCCCCAGTCTCACTTCCAAGGCCCGGGTCTCATAGGCGGGGGGCTTCGCCGCCCCTCCGCGCGTTGTCCCTCCGCGCGCCGCCCCTCCGATGGCAGGTATCGCTTCGCCGGTGGGCGCCGTTCCGGCTCCATCGGGCGTCGTCACGGCGCCGCCGTCAGTGGCCACATCGCCGGGTGCGACCGCGCTGCTTCCAGATTTCGCCGGGTCTGGAGGTGTCGCCATCTCACACCCCCTTTCGCACGCGGAGCAGGTAGAGGAAGAAGGGGCCGCCGGTGGCCGCCGTGATGATGCCCACAGGGATCTCGGAGGGAGCCATGGCGGTACGGGCCACGGTATCGGCCGCCAGGAGAAGCAGGGCGCCGAAGAGGGCCGTTGCCGGCAGTAGGCGGCGATGGTCGGGTCCTACTATGAGACGCATGATGTGGGGCACCATCAGCCCGATGAAGCCGATGAGGCCCGAAAACGACACGGCCGCCGCCGTCGTCAGCGAGGCCACGATCATGAGATTCCGGCGGGTGCGGCGACTGTCTATGCCCAGTTCTCGGGCCCGTTCTTCGCCCATGAGGAGCAGGTTCATGCGCCGGGACATCAACATCATGTAGACGAAGCCCGCCATCACTACCGGCAGCGTGATCCAGATCTTGTTCCAGGTGGCGGTGGTGAGGCCGCCCATGAGCCAGACGACCACCGTGTGCAGGTCTCGCTCCGTGGCCACCATCAGAAAGGACGTGATGGCCGTGAGGGTGGAGCCCACCGCTACTCCGGCCAGCAGGAGAGAGGCCGCGCCGGTGAAGCCCCCGATGGTGGCCACCCGGTACACGAGGAAAGCGGCCAGTACCGCTCCTATGAAGGCAAGGAGCGGGAGCGTGTAGATGCCGAGGGAGGTGAGGGGCCTCCACACGATGGCGATGGTCGCGCCCAGTGCTGCTCCGGCGGACACGCCCAGCAGGTAAGGTTCGGCCAGGGGATTGCGGAAGATGCCCTGGAACGAAGCGCCGGCCGTGGACAGGGCGGCGCCCACCACTAGGGCAAGGACGATGCGGGGCAGACGGAGGTTGAGAAGCAGTCGGGGCGCCCAGTCGGGGAAGTCGCCGGTCGCCGCGGCCCCCTCGCGGAAGAGACCGGCGAACGCCCGGAAAGCTTCTCCGACGGACATCCCTGCTGCGCCGACCACGGCCGCCGTGACGACCGCCGCCACCAAAGCAGCCGCCAGTGCCGCCATCACCAGGCGATAGGTCCTGCGACGTTCTTGGCCGGTCGCCATGTTCTCGCCTCCGTTTCGACCGCCGCGGCGCGGGCGTTCCGCCGCGCAGCGCGCCGCTTGTCCGGCGCCGGCTCCCGAGCGAAGGAGCCGGCGCCAAGAGCGGTCGTACTACCCGAGCCTAGAAGGCTCCGGGATGGATAGCTTCAGCCAGAAACCGCAGACCCTGTCCGACACGAGGCCCTGGACGGGTCGCCGTGGTGTCATCGAACAGGAAGACGCTGCCGCTCTTGACGGCCGCCATGCCTGCGAAGCGAGGGTCACCCTTGAATTCTTCAGCGCTCGAATATCCGGAAGCGCTTGGCAGGAGGACCACATCCGGGTCGGCAGAGATCAGTTGTTCGGGCGTCAGCTGGTAATAGGCCTGGACCGCGACTCCCTCGACGCCGGCCGAGCCGATGTTCACACAGTTGGCGAGTGACAACATCTCGTCCACGAATGACCCCGGCCCGCACGTCCAGAGCGTGTTGTCCAAGCCATAGAAGACTCTGGGCTTGTCTCCGGTGGCCGTGGCTGCCTCGGCGACCTCCGCTATCTCAGCCTTGATCGACGTGATCAGCTGAGCCGCTTCCGCCGTCTTGCCGGTCACGGCTCCGAGAGTGGTGATGTTCGCGTAGATCCCATCCACTGTAGCCGGATTGAAGATGATCACGGCGGCTCCGGCGTCCCGGATGGGCGCCAGCGCCTCTTCGTTGCCTGAATAGCCGACCACCAAGTCGGGGCTGAGAGCCATGATGGCCTCGGTGTTGGCCATGAAGTCGCCGATCTTGGCGATGTTCTCCACTTCAGTAGGGTAGTCGCAGAGCGAGGTCACGCCTACCACCCGTTCTCCCAGCCCGAGGGCGAACAGCGTCTCGGTGCCGGCCGGAGCCGTCGAGACGATGCGCATGGGCTCGGCTTCGACGGTGACGCTCGTGCCGTTGTCGTCGGTCACGGTAACAGGGAAGGCGGCCTGAGTCGCCGTGGTGGAGGTCGGCGCGACGGCCGTTGAAGTGGTCGACGCTGAGGTCGTTGTGGTTTGAGCCGCCGTGGTGACGCTGGTATCCGCAGCTCCGGTGCGGTTGGACCCGCAGCCTGCGAACGAAAGCGACCCGGCGATGAGGAGCGCCGTCAAGAGCAGTACGAAGATGAAGGGGCGGTGCGATAGTCTGTGCCGTCTTGACGACGGCTGGCAAGGCCCCGCCGAGATGCGGCGAGGCGTCCGGTGTCCGTTCATGCGGACTCCTTTCGATCCAACCTATGGTCATGGCCGCAAGATGGTGGAGAGCAGGTCAGCTACTCCCCGGCCTGACCGCATCTAGGTCGAACCGAGTCGGCGCCCCGCGATAACGGGACGGAGTCGCTCTCTCCGCGGAAAGCGTCTGCTCCTCCTCCTCAGCAGGTATCTGACTCCCGGGTCCATGCGCTCGCTCTCGCAAGGCCCGGTTACAGTGGCGGGACCGCGCCGGATTCTCACCGACTTCCCTCGGGGCTCCGGTTCTCCGGAGCCTGACTGCGGAGGCACCATGCTTGCAGGCGGAACTCTAGCACTCTTGCATGGTGAAGCCAACACTCAGGGCGGGAGACGGTCGGGGGGGCGGGAGATCGGCACGCCCCGAACGGGTTCCGACTGGGGCCGCGTTTTGATACGCTGGTCGGGTGAGAAGCTCGGTGAGCATAGCCTTGTTCTTTCTGATAAGCGGGTTCTTCTTGGCCGTCCTTTTGGCGGCGCTTGAGCACAGTCGCAGGCTGCTGGCCGTCGCGGGCGGTTGCCTCGTGGCTGTGGTCTGCATCATCGTGTTCCTGACGCCGGTAGACCTGCCTTCGTGGCACTTCGGGCGGGACGACGAGGTCCCCGCCACGACCACGAGGGGGAGCGTGACGGTTGGTATCACAACTACGACGAGCAGCGCGCTGCGGACCACCACTACGACCTTGGAGACCCCGAATGTCCAATCTCCCTGACGAGCGCCCCGTCCCCATCGGCGGTCGGTCCGGCGCCGATTGTTCTCCCGGAGCCGTCCGGCTCGGAGCCGCCGAGCCCGGAGCCGCCGGGCCTGCGGCCGCACGGCAGACAGCCCCCCTTTCCTATCGTGACGCCGGGGTGGACATCGAAGCAGGGGAAGAAGCGGTTCGGCTGATCAAGAAGGAAGTCGAGAGCACCTATATCCCTGGAGTCATGGGGTCGCTTGGTGGGTTCGCCGGTCTCTTCGAGCTTCCAAAAGATTTGAAAGACCCTGTTCTCGTGACGGGCACAGACGGGGTGGGTACCAAGCTGCTCTTGGCCCAGGAGACGGGCAGGCTCGACACCGTGGGAATCGACCTTGTGGCCATGTCGGTCAATGACGTGCTCACCATCGGCGCCCGGCCCATCCTCTTTCTCGATTACCTTGCCGTGGGTCGGTTGGTCCCGGACGAGATGGCCCGGTTGGTGGCCGGGGTGGCCGAGGGTTGCCGTCAGGCCGGTTGCGCGCTGGTGGGCGGCGAGATGGCCGAGATGCCGGGACTCTACGGGCCCGGAGAGTTCGACATGGCCGGTTTCTGTGTGGGCCTCGGCGAGCGGAGCAGACTGATCGACGGGTCCAAGGCGGTCGCGGGGGACGTGGTGCTGGGACTGGCTTCGAACGGTTTTCACTCCAATGGGTTCTCCCTGCTGCGTAAGATCCTCGAGAAGAACGGTCTCCGAGCGGGCGACCGGTTCCCCGGCTTCAGTGAGACTATCGCCGACACCCTTCTCCGACCCACCCGCATCTATGTGAAGAGCGTTCTGGGTCTGTTGGAGAAAGGCCTGGCGGTCAAAGGCATGGCCCACATCACGGGGGGCGCCATCCCCGGCAACCTCTGCCGGGTGGTCCCCGATGGTCTCTCGGCTTCGCTCAGTCGCGGCAGTTGGGAAGTGCCGGCCATGTTCCGGACCGTCCAGCGTCTCGGCGATGTTAAGGAGGATGAGATGTTCCGGACCTTCAATATGGGTGTCGGATACGTTCTCGTGGTCGCTGAGGCGGACGTCGACCTGGCTGTTTCGATGCTCGCGGCGGCGGGCGAGGAGGTCATCTCCCTGGGCGAGCTCGTCCCCGGAGAGGCCAAGGTCGTCTGGGATGGTGCGCAGTGAGGGGTGAGATCGCGTGAGCCCGGCCCGCACCCCGGTGTTTCGGCTGGCCGTCCTGGCCTCGGGTAGCGGGACCAATCTGCAGGCCGTCATCGACAAGTTGCACGGGCGCCTTGCCGGTGTGGGCGGCCCCGTCATCGAAGTGGCACTGGTGATCAGCGACAATCCCGACGCGCAGGCCCTCGAGCGGGCGCGCGAAGCAGACATCCCTGCGGCGGTCTTCCCGATCGACCACGGCGGCAGCCGGGCGGAGCACGATCTGATCATGGCGGCGGCCATCCGTAAGGCCGAGGCTGAGCTGGTGGTGCTGGCCGGGTACATGCGGATGGTCAGCCCCGCTTTTATCCAGGAGTTCCCCTTCCGCGTCATCAATCTGCATCCGGCCATACTGCCGGCCTTCCCGGGGACCACCTCCATCAGCGACGCCTTGCGCTACGGGGTCAAGGTGACCGGGGTCACCGTGCACTTCGTGGACGAAGGGTTGGACACCGGTCCGGTCATTGCGCAGGAGCCGGTGCGGGTGAACGATGGAGACACGGTCGAGAGTCTGGCGGCGCGCATCCATGAGGTGGAGCACCAACTGCTGCCGGCCACCATTCGTTTGATCGCGATGGGAAAGATACGGGCGCCACTTCCGGGAACACGGGTCGTCCAGGTAGACTGGAGCAGCGACGATTCATCTGATACATAGACGGACAGACGACAGGACACCGCCGGGCCGCCGGACCGGTCTGTGAGCGAGGAGGAGAGAGTGAAAGTCAAGCGGGCGTTGGTGTCGGTCTCCGACAAGAGTGACCTTGTTCCATTCGTGAAAGGCCTGGTGGATCTGGGGGTGGAGGTGATCTCCACGGGGGGGACCGCCAAGCATCTGAGGGATGCCGGGCTATCTATCACCGGCGTCTCAGACGTGACCGGTTTCCCCGAGATCATGGACGGACGGGTGAAGACGCTACATCCGGCCATCCATGGGGGCATACTGGCCGATCGTGACCGGCCGGCTCACATGGAGGCCATCGCCGATCTGGGCATCGAACCCATCGATCTGGTAGTCGTCAACCTCTATCCCTTCGAAGAGACGGTCGCCCGGCGTGGCGTGACCGAGGCCGACGCCGTTGAGAATATCGACATCGGTGGGCCCAGCATGGTGCGCTCAGCGGCGAAGAACTTCTCCGGAGTGGGGATCGTCACCGATCCGGCCGACTACGAAGTCGTGCTCAAGGAGATGCAGGACAACCAGGGTGAGCTCCCGCGGGAGACCCGTCGTCGTCTGGCAGCCAAGGCCTTTCACCACACGGCTCATTACGATGCGGCCATCGCCAACTGGTTCGGAGAGCAGGACGCCGACTTCCCTGAGCATCTCATGATAGATCTGGTCAAGCTCAAGGAGCTCCGCTACGGCGAGAATCCCCATCAACGGGCCTCGTGGTATTCGGAGTTGGGAGCGGGCGGTACATTGCCTGCGGCGCTCGAGCAGCTCCACGGAGCGCATCTCTCCTTCAATAATCTGCTGGATCTCGATTCCTGCCGCAGGGTGCTGGAGGAGTTCGCGCTCCCGGCCTGCGTGATCGTCAAGCACAACAACCCTTGCGGCGTGGCGGTGGCGGAGACGGCGGCGGCGGCCTACGAGAAGGCCTTCAACTGCGATCCCGTCTCGGCCTTCGGTGGGGTCATCGCGCTGAACCGCGTGGTCGATGAGGCCGTCGCGCGACTGATTTCGCAGATCTTCGTGGAGGTCCTGTGGGCCCCGGGGTACAACGAAGACGCCATCGACATCCTGGCGGCCAAGAAAGACATCCGCATCCTGACCGGCCAGCTCAACCGCGACACCTGCGGCAGCTTCGACATGAAGCGTATCGTGGGGGGCATGCTGGTGCAGGATTGGGACTGCGAGGTCGACCAACGCGAGAACATGACGGTCGTCACCAGCCGAGGCCCCAACGAACAGGAGTGGGGCGATCTGCTCTTCGGCTGGCGGGTGGCGAAGCACACCAAGTCCAACGCCATCATCCTCACCAAGGACCTCATGACGGTGGGGGTCGGCGCGGGACAGATGAGCCGGGTCGATTCGGCCAACCTGGCCGTCAACCGGGCCC
>LSQX01105910.1_pt1 | contig 15902 bp, 20 predicted proteins | sample 654561 | NCBI WGS metagenome assembly LSQX01 (sample SAMN04489861, study PRJNA283612) | anaerobic digester metagenome | isolation source: 4 biogas reactors fed with cattle manure at either 37C or 55C with and... | place: Denmark: Kongens Lyngby | collected 2014 | reverse complement strand
CCACCTACGGTTATGCGGCAAGCCCCGCACATGCCCGTGCCGTCGACCATAATCGGGTTCATGGAAACCCAGGTCTTGAGCCCGTAAGGCCTCGTGGTTTCGCACGTGGCACGCATCATGGGGATTGGCCCTACCGCGACCACCTCGTCGCACTTAAGTCCGCCGTCGATAAGTTCCTTGAGCTTGTCCGAAACAAACCCCTTAAAACCACGGCTTCCGTCGTCGGTGCAGATATGAAGTTCATGAGAGCACGCCCTCATCTCGTCCTCCAAGATGATGAGGTCCTTGGAGCGGGCTCCGATGATGCTAATTACTTTGACTCCACGCCTATAGAGCTCCTTGCACTTGGGGAGAATAGGTGCCACGCCTACTCCGCCTCCAACGGCGACCACCGTCCCGCTGTCGGGAAGCTCGGCTGGGACTCCAAGAGGGCCCACCAGGTTGAGGATTCTGTCGCCGACCTCGAGTTTACCCAGGAGAATGGTGCTAAGGCCGACTTCCTGGAAAACCAAGGTGACCGTGTCTTTCTCACGATCAAAGTCGGCGATGGTCAAGGGGATCCTCTCGCCGTTTTCCCTTACGCGGAGGATGACGAATTGGCCCGGCTCGGCCTTGGCCGCGACAAAGGGATTCTTCACAACAATGAGCTTCGTGACTGGGGTAAGGTTCTTCTTCACCAGTATCTCGTTCATCCGGCTGCCTCCCACTTTTCTCTTTGCGCCTTAAAGCACCACTTAACATTGTACTAAACTTCACGCAATATGCCCATAAGTACGCCGTTCACAAACCGGGGACTTGCGTGAGTACTAAACTCTTTGCACAGTTCAAGCGCTTCATTAATGACGACCTCGAGAGGCGCCTCTTTGACATACAAGACTTCGGCCACGGCCATCCTCAAGATAGCGAGGTCGACCTTGGGCATTCTGGAGAGGGCCCAACCTTGAGAAGCGCGGGATATGAGGGCGTCGATCTCGCCTACGTGGTTTACGGTTTCATAAAAGAGACGCCTCGCGTATTCGAGGCTCTGAGGCGCGTTCGATGGGACGAGGCTTCCGAAAAAGTCGTGAGCGATGTCTTGAAATATGGTCTCAAGGTCACCTTCCTTCATGCTTTCCCAACAAAAAAGCGCAGAAAGCGCAAGGACCCTGGACTCATGCCTCTTGAGCGTTTTCCTCATCTTGGTCAATGGAAATCCGGTCTCCCCGGAAGCTTCTCTTCCAGGAACTCCCTAATACCCCTTCCTTCATCGTCTATCCACTTGCCAATATAGTACCCTAGAAATGTAGCCGTCCCCAGAACCAGAGTCTTCCACAAGCCGAGGGAGATGAGGCACACACCGCACAGAAGCCCGAGGGCTGTGCCAATAGACCTGCCCGGATGCTCCTTCATGTACTGGAGGACTCTCTCCCATAACGGTGCCATGCGGAAGTACCTCCTACCGTCTTGAGTCCAGCGAAATGTCAGATACGGTGACCTTTACCGATTCAACTGCCACGCCCACAATATCGCGGACATAGCTCGCCGTGGTTCTTTGGATCTTGTCGGAGAGGTCGGGCAGGTTGGCATCCAGAGCGGCCTTCACGTCCAGAGCAACCCATACGCCTGTCTTTCCCTTGGATAAGTACACTCGCGTCTTGACATCCCTGACTCCCGGGATTTTGGAGACTACCCTCGACACCAAGCTCTTGACCGCCACCAGGGAGATCCGGACTTCTCCCATGTCACTATCGTGAATGACGGCTTGGTCGGGCACCCTCTTGAAGGCGTAGTAGATAAACCTGAGCCCCGCCAAGAAGATGAGAGACGATACGACCCCAACGGTGGTCCTGCCTGACGACGACATCATTATGTTTCTGGTCCATACCGCCGGACGTTCCCACCCAAAAGTCAAGAGTAGGGTAAGGAAAGATATTACCGTTAGAGCCAGTGCATAGAGGCTTAGAACCACCCTGTCAAGTATCCCCATATAGCCACCCCACCGGATTATTGGTCTTCCGCGTCGTAGTTCGCCTGCTCTTGGAACGTTACTCCTTGAACGTGGATGTTGACTTGAGTCACCTTGAGATCGGTCATGCTCTCCACAGACTTCTTGACCGTCTCCTGTACCTTATACGCGACTTCCGGTATGCGGGCTCCGTACCTCACGGAAAGATAGAGGTCCAAAGCCACTTCGCCGCCATTCGATATGACACGGACTCCCTTGGTGGGGTTCTTCCTTCCAAGGATAGCTCCCCCTAGGTCGCCAACAATACTGCTGGACATCCCGGCGACTCCTTGCACCTGGCACGCCGCCGTGCTGGCTATTGCTCCGATCACATCGTCGGATATCTTGACTTCCGATTCGGCCCGAACGCCGGTATCCACCCCGGCAGGTTGATCTCCAGACACACATTATCCTCCTAAGCCGGCTCGCTAAACTTCTTGAGCCTCGGCGTTATATCTCACGAGCACCAACCANNGTTCCAGTTAACCTGCAATGCGAGCCACGAGGCTCACCTAGATGTCTCGCGGCATGTCCCCGCGATCCGAGCATTTTCATTCACAGGAGAACACGGTGATCTTGTCGAGGCCGAGTTTGGTGACTTTCCTCACTGCCTCTCCGATTTGGGCTACGTCCCGTTCGCTCAAAGTCCTTGTCCTCACAGCCACGGTGCACGCATCGGGCGATAAGAAGACCAGGGAATCCCATCCTTTCGCCTTGAGAAGCCCCTCAATCTTGAGCTCTTTTCCCATCGTATCCACCAAGAAGAGGTACTGGGCATGGGCGGCGTCCCTAACCTCTTTTGACGCTTTCGGGTCGTTCATCACGGCTTTCACCATGTCGACCTGCTCTTTATGGGTCTTTTCCCTATCCAGCCTGAACTCAACGAAAAAGTCGGTGTCTCCGCCTGTCATAGAACTGGCGGGCACGGCCCCTTCGTCCGAAAAGAACAAGGCGAACTGAGACCACTTGGAGACTACGTAGTAGATGAGGGCTCCCAGGAGCAAAATGTACAAGACGGTTTTCCAGTTTGCTCTCTTAAGGATGCCTGAACCGGCCGTCCCGCTCGAAAAGCTTGCGAACCTCACCCTACCTTCCTCCTTTCATAGGAGCTACCTGGATCCTGTATAGGGGGATGCCCAAGAGCGCTTGGGCTGCCCGGTATATGTCCTCCTTTATGCCGGAAGATGAAGCTCCTTCGGCTACTATGAGGCAGCCTGCGACTTGAGGGAGGATTGTCTTCTCGATCAAGGGAGCCTCTGATGAACCGAAGCGGCCGCTTACGGGCTGAGACACCTCGTTTTCCGAGATGTTTTGCCTCATCTGTCCGCCTTCCAAGGTCTCGGTCTGGGAATTCATAGACCTCGTCACATTCTCCGCATAAACATTTTCGGGACCTGACAACAGCGTTACTTTGACCCTGACCTTACCGACACCGCGGATAGAACCTATGGCCTCCTCAAGGGCGGCCTCTATGCTCCTTGCATGCTCAGTGAGTCCGGCGACCGCAGCATCTTCGGCGGCCCTCATCTTCGGCCGTGCAGTTAAAAAAGTGCCTGCCAGTATTAGAGCCACTCCGATGAGCCCCAGTATCACAAGTCTCAGGGTTTCGGGCCTGAGAAGCGCCTTCGTGTGCACAGCAGTTTTCACTTCCTCTCACCTCTTAAGGACCAAGGATTGATATCTCCACCTTTTCTCCGGGAATGCCGGTGTAAATCTCGATAGCCTCACGAAATGCCGCCAGCCGGTCTCCGGAGGCCGGCATAACCTCTACGTCCACCCTATCCAGAGAAAACCCCCCGTCTTTCGTGCTTACCGAAACCGCCTTTATCTCAACCCCGCACTTCTGGCCCAGCTCTTCTATGCGGCGGGCCGTCTCGTTACTGTAAAACTCCCCGAGAGAAAAATCGCTGAAAGTCTCGCTTGCGCTTCGNNCTCAAGATCCCCGCCAGAGGCGCGATGACGCACAAGAGGAGAAGCAGCTCGGATACGAATTTGGCCTGCCTCATTACCGACTTGGGGACGAGGAGCATAACAGTAGACGCGAATACAGCGAGGAGGAATATTCCCCGGGCCCATTCTCTTACGGATTCCAATGCTCACACCTCCCTGAAGGACAATCGCTATACGGGCCGAACTGCCTGGGCAACCAGGGAAAGACAGATAACGAACACAAAACACGTAACAAACACCGACATGGCGAGGAGGGCGATCCCGTCTGCCATGCTCTTTAGAGACCTGCTGACCGCATTGCCGCAGAGAGGCCCCAGGACGGCCACCGAGAGCTTCCAGACAACCAGACAGGAAAGTATCTCAACAAGAGGTGAAAAAAGCGCACCAAAAAGGGCTATGCAGCCCGCTAGCCCCATGGCGGACCTCAAGCTGTACGCCGAGCAGAAGAACATATCCATGGTGTCGCTCACGAGTTTCCCGGCTACGGGGATAAAGGTGCCGCTCATGTACTTGGCGGTCCGGTAAGCCATTCCGTCGGCCAGGGCTGACGCCGCCCTCTGACTCTGGACCGCCCCAACGAAACACGCCATGAGGAGCCCGATTCCTACGAAAGCCACCTGCCTGAGCATGGACGCAATACCCGATGCCCGTTCACCTCCCCCTAGATTGCCGGCCATATCCAGAGCTATGGATGTGTATATCATTGGAAAAGCCACATCCAGGACAAAAACGCTGGCCACGGTACCCATCCCAAACACGAGGGGATGGAGCACTCCGGCCGTGACCGGCATGCCCGAAACAAGCGATAGACCGGAAAGCGCGGGTATAAACGCGAAAAACGCAGCGCGAAGATTCTCCATGGCCGTTCTTGCTATCGCCAGTACGTCGCGAAAAGAAAGCACGGCCAGGGCAATCAGGGCAAGGTGAGACGCCCACAGAGCCAGTCTGTTGACTCCGCCCGGCGAAATGGTCGTAGCGAGGATCTCCAGGCATGCCATGGCGACGCCTATGAGCACGATTTTCCCGAGGATCTTGGAGTTTGCGAGGAGGCCGCCCGCCACGGTTCTTGTGAGCATCCTTCCCAAGTCGCTTAAGGGAAGGCCCTTGCCTGTCAAGATGTCGGTGACTATGTTCCGCCAGCTTAGTTCACCGTCTCCAACAATCTCCCGGAACACCCGGTCAATTGGATTGGTGACACCGGAATCTTCAAGGTTCCTAAGTGAAGACCTCCATATTTCAGCGCCCTCTCCGGCACCTCCCGCTTCCCGGACCTCTCCCCCGGGGGCCTCAAGAGGACCTCCGGGCGGCGCGAACGCGCAAGAAAGGAAGGCCAGGAGACCAAATATCAAGGCGAGTGACCCGAGAAAACCCTTCCTGCCCATTCCCCTCACCCTTACGACATTAGCGTCCTTATGACGTTCAAGACTTCCTGGACTATGGGCAGGGCCGATACCAGGATCAGTATCTTCCCCGCCATCTCCACCCTCGTGGCCACCATTTCCTCGCCTGCATCACGGCAGATCGAAGCCCCCAGGTCGGCTACATAAGAGATGGCCAGGACTTTCAGGATGATCCCGAAATAGAGGGGCTCAATACCCGATTCGGTGGCAAGGTTTCCGAAGACGGCGATAACCGATGATAGCCGTGGCAATATCACAAAAAAGAGCATGAGTCCGACTACGAGCGAGAGGCCCAAAGAAAGCTCGGGCCGTTCTTTCCTCACAAGGAGCAAGACAACGCTGGCTACAATGCCCAGTCCGACTACCTGGAAAATGTCCACAGGAAGCACCTCATGGCAATTGGAATGTTGACCTTACCGAGTCAAAGAAATCTGCCACCAAACCCGTGACAAGCGTAAGGACTATGACTATTCCGGTAAGAGTGACCAGCCACGCGTACTCCTCTTTGCCTGCCTGCTTGAGGACTGAGTGCAGCACTGAGACGATTATCGCCAGTCCGGCGATCTTGAATATTAGATCGACGCTCAGCATGATAAACCCCCTCGTCTAGATGAGCACGATGACGGCGGCAAGTCCGGTTAGAACTCCCAAGTGCCGGTACATCCTGGCCTTCTTCTCGTATTCACCTTCCACCGAACGCACGAAGGACCGGACTCTGTCTATGGACATGTCTATAAGCCTTGCTTGCTCCTTATGACCGCTTGTACCCAGGGTCTTGACCAGCTCGCCGAGAAGGTCCCGGGCAAACCGGGGTAGAGCCTCGAGGCCGGTTTCCTCCAAGACAGAAAGAAACACATCTTCCGGAGTGCGCCTCCCGGATATCCCGGAGCGGTCGCCCATAAGGCAAAGGAGCTCGCCTACGGTCCCTCCTGCCCTCTTGCCTGCGGCGATCATGGCCATGGGAAGCGGACGCAACATGTAAGAGACTTCCGATGACNNGGCCCCTCCGGCGTGCATCCGGGTAGGCCTTCAAGGCGAGTGGCCCGGCAGGACCCTACGCCCTGGGCATGTCTCCGACGTACTCGACGGTCCCCGGACCCCGTCGCCTGGAGAGGACAACGGCTTTATCGAAATAGCCTTCGGTAATGAGCCATCTGGAATAGGGCCGCATTCTGAGCTGCTCCAGATTGCTTCCGTGGCATGTGGCAAGCACGACCGCACCACCCGAAATGGCCGCCGCAACGGCCTTCGCGTCTTCTTCGCCCCCGATTTCATCTGTGGCCACAACCTCCGGTCCGATGGAGCGCATGACCATCATGATCCCCCGGGCTTTTGGGCACCTGTCCAGCACATCTGCGCGGGGGCCTACGTCATGCTGGGGGACTCCTCCGTAGCAGGCCGCTATCTCCGAACGCTCATCGACGATGGCGACCTGAGAAGGGCGGATCCCCGCCTCAGGCATCCCCCCGCTTGAGATGCGGCAAAGGTCGCGGAGGAGGGTAGTCTTCCCGGCCCCCGGCGGCGACACGATCAGCGTTGATGAGAGCCGCCCGTCGGGACCGGCCAGCTCCCTAGCCAGCGCGGTGCCCGCACCACGTACCTCCCTGGCGATCCTGAAACACAGGCCCGACACCTCGCGCAAACGCACCATCCCGTTTTCCCACACGGCGGCCTGCCCGGTAAGCCCTACCCTGTGCCCTCCGGGTATGGTAATGTACCCGCTTGCGAACTCGCTTTCCAGCGCGTAGTAGGAACAGTCGCTGATTAGGGACAATGTCCGCGTAATCTCCTCGCGGGTGGGGACGAGGTTTGGAATGCGGGTCCCGGACCCATCCAAGAGGACGTCTCTTCGAGGCAGGACGACACAGACGGGAAGCCCCGCCCGGATCCGCAATTCGGTAACCGGCGTACCGCGTGGCAGGCCGGCCAAGATCCCCCGGCGGAGGCGGTCGGGGACTAAGGGGAGCACCTCGCGCTCGAAAGCTCCCCAACCTGGATCTTCCCGTAAGGGCAAGAAGTCGACAGAAGTCCTGTCAACTTCCCGAGGCGCCAAAACAATGCCTGTTCTCGCTGGAGAACCCACCGGTCCTTCACCCTCCCGTTGTCATAACATATTTTGGAAAGAGGGGCTGTATGACTGGAAGACCGGGTGCAAGAAACAGGGTCCCTGAAAACACGAGAGGCGCCCGGTCGGGCGCCTCGTCTAACAGCTTCGTCTTATCTGGAACCGGGGGTATCCGCTCCGTATCCTACGGGCTTAACCTCCGCACTAGTTCGGGCTACGTCCGGCTCTCGCCGCGCGGCCGGTCATCATCCTCGTCGTCATCGTCGCACAGAACATCCGATTCGTCACATTCGCACTCAAGTTCTATATCCAGGTCTTCATCGTCATCCCACTCGATATCGTCCTGGGAAAACGCTTCTCCGCACTCAGGGCAGATTATCTCAGTCTCGGGATCGTCCAGGACCGGTGCTTCTATCTCCAGAAGCTCACCGCAATTGGGACACTCGATCTCAATGAAGTCCTCACCGTATACCTCTTCTTCAACATCCGACAAATCCTCGTCGATCGACTCCACATATTCCTCTAGATCATCCTGGGCCTCTGCCAGTTCTTCGATTGCCTGAGCCATCTCCTTGAGCACGTCTGAAATGACTTTTATCGCCTTGCCTTCTTTGGTGCTGTCCGATATATCCAGGCCCTCAACGAGTCCCTGGAGATACGCGACCCTCTCCTTAAGCTGAGACATCTGAACCCCTCCTTTGTTATCGACTCCCTGCTCAACTAGTCAAAAGCTGACTTTCTACCCTATCGAAAAGCGCGAGTAGAAAACGCTAGACCCTTTCGATGTAGGTGCCCGTCCGGGTATCCACTTTGAGGACATCCCCTACGTTCACAAAGAGCGGCACCTTAACCGTGGCACCGGTTTCGAGTTTTGCGAGTTTGGTGCCGCCTGTCGCCGTGTCCCCTTTGAAGCCCGGTTCGGTCTCAACAACTGCCAGTTCGACGAAATTGGGGACTTCGACACCAATCACCCTGTTATCATAGCTCAATACGACGACGTTCATGTTCTCCTTGAGGTAATTGGCACCATCGCCTATGTCTTCCCGCTTTACGGTGATCTGCTCGTATGTCTGGTTGTCCATGAGCGTGTAGTCGTCATCAACCGAGTAAAGGAACTGGGCCTCCCTGCGCTCAATGTGAGCCCTCGGGAGCTTCTCGCCTGCATTGAAAGTCCTTTCGAGCACGGCTCCCGTTATGACATTCTTGATCTTTGCCCGCACAAAAGCGGAACCTTTTCCGGGTTTGACGTGCTGGAAATCGACGACAATCCAGGGCTGGCCGTCAATCTCAACCGTCACTCCGGTGCGGAAGTCATTTGTGGATATCATGCGGACACCTCACTAACGGTTTAGGAGCTTTCTATCACGATGAGTTCCTTCGGGCTTGCGGAGAGTATCTCCTTGCCGTTTTCAGTTATTACAACCAAATCTTCGATGCGGCACCCCCCGAACCCGGGTATGTAGATACCGGGCTCGACGGTTATCACCATTCCGGGCTCCAAGAGGGTTTCGCCCTTCTTCCCGGCGCTGGGCCCTTCGTGCACTGCCAAACCAACCCCGTGGCCCGTTCCGTGACCGAAATACTCACCATATCCTGCATCTTCTATAACCTTCCTCGCCGCGGCGTCTACCGCTTTCCCGGGCACCCCGGGCTTGGCCGCCTCCAGGCCTGCGAGCTGCGCTTCCAACACGATCTTGTAAATCTCCTCGTGCTTCTTGTCGAGGGGACCTATGACAAAGGTCCTTGTCTCATCGGAGCAATACCCTTCATACCTTGCCCCGAAATCGAACGTGAGGAAGTCGCCGGGTGATACCTTGTTGAGAGTTGGACGCCCGTGGGGAAGAGAAGACCTTTGGCCGCTCACCACTATCGGCGGAAAAGCCAGGCTTTCTGCCCCGAGCCTTCTCATGGTAAACTCCAGCTCCATAGCCAGTTCGCTCTCGGCGGCGCCTACCCTTATGGACCTTGTGACCAGGGAAAACGCTTCGTCGGCGATTTCCTGAGCCTTAGCTATAAGGGATATCTCTTCCGGGGTCTTCCTCATCCGGAGATCCTCGACCCAGCCTGCCACGCCCTTCAGGGCGACTCCTTCAAACCTTTCCGCCATTCGCTCATAAGCGGCGTAAGTGACTTGGTCCTTCTCAAAGGCGAGGGAACGAACCCTTTCCTTCTTGAGGGTGTCTTTCAAGGGATCGGTATCCAAACTGGTTTGTATCACTTGGAAATCTGGGGCTTCGCTTGTCGCCTGCTCCGTATACCGCGAATCGGTGAATATGTATGAGGAGTCCTCGGTGATAAGGATCTGCCCTGCATCCCCTTTGAATCCCGACAGATACCGCCAGTTCAGGTATGTGGTGATGAGAAACGCATCTACGCCTTCGCCTGCCATTTTCTCACGGATCCTTGCAAGTTTAGCCTGAGCCCCCACGAACCCACCCCCGGCCTTGGGAATTTTTACTTGCCAATTCTACCACAGAGGGGACCCGTCCGGCGACTCACCGGGCGGGTCCCCGGAACAAAGATCTTCCTTAGGCGTAGAACGGGTATTTCCCGGTCAATTCCTTAACCTCTCCGGCGATCTTCTCAGCCTTGGCCTCGTCGCCTATGGACGAAAGGGTCTCGTCAATAAGCCGCGCGATCACCTTCATATCGGCTTCTTTCATTCCGCGGGTGGTGACCGCCGGAGTCCCGATCCGTATCCCGCTTGTGATCATGGGCTTCCTGGTATCGAACGGAATGCCGTTCTTGTTGACCGTGATGCCCACCTTGTCGAGAGCGACCTCGGCGTCTCTCCCGGTGATGCCCTTAGAGGTGAGGTCGACAAGCATGAGATGGTTGTCGGTTCCACCCGACACCAACCTGTAACCCCGTTCCATGAGCGCTTCGGCCAGCGCCTTGGCGTTCTTTATTACCTGGTTCTGGTATTCCTTGAACGACGGTTCCAGGGCCTCTTTGAAGGCGACGGCTTTGGCGGCAATTACGTGCATGAGCGGCCCGCCTTGAGTGCCAGGGAAAATGGCCTTGTCTATGGCGGTGGCCCATTCCTTGGTGCACAAAATCATGCCGCCACGGGGTCCCCGGAGGGTCTTGTGGGTGGTGGTGGTCACGAACTGGGCGTGGGGTACGGGAGACGGATGGAGTCCCGCTGCCACAAGCCCGGCTATGTGCGCCATGTCGACCATGAGAAGGGCTCCCACTTCATCGGCGATTGACTTGAAAGCGGCAAAGTCTATGGTCCGCGGGTAGGCACTGGCTCCGGCGACAATGAGCGCAGGCCTTGCTTCCTTGGCTACCTCGCGCACCTGGTCATAGTCGATGCGCTCGGTCTTCCTGTCGACACCGTAGGCTACGAAGTTGTAGTACTTCCCGGAAATGTTCACGGGGCTACCGTGGGTAAGGTGGCCGCCGTGGGCAAGGTTCATACCGAGGACGGTATCACCGGGCTTCAGGCAGGCAAAGTAAACGCCCATGTTTGCCTGCGCTCCCGAATGGGGCTGGACATTGGCGTGGTCTGCCCCGAAGAGCGCTTTGGCCCTGTCTCTTGCCAGGTTCTCGGCCACGTCTACAACCTCACAGCCTCCGTAGTACCGCTGGCCCGGATATCCTTCTGCGTACTTGTTGGTCATGACCGAACCCATGGCCTCAAGCACGGCTTCGGTGACGATGTTTTCCGAAGCGATGAGCTCGATGACGCCCATCTGCCTCTTTTTTTCATCCTGAATGGCGGCGTATATCTCAGGGTCTACATGAAGCAGCGATTTCACTTGTATCCCGCCTTTCTTTAGTGTGGGATCCGTTATCTCGCAAGAAGGTGGATGGGCTTCGCGCTCACCCCGTGCATGGCCTCAAACATGGCCTCGGGAAGCGTCGGGTGAGCATGGATCATGTTCGCGACCTCCTTGGCCGTCATACCGGCTTGCATCGCGAGCGCCGCCTCGTGGATAAGGTCGTCGGCGTGAGGTCCGAGTATATGGACGCCCAAAATCTTGCCGGTATCGGCATCACCGATCACCTTCACGAGCCCCTCGGTCTCGCCGATGGATAGAGCGCGGCCGTTGGCGCTGAAGGGGAACTTGGAGACCTTCACGTTGTAGCCCTTCTCCTTGGCTTGCGATTCCTTGAAGCCGACCGATGCACACTCGGGGATGGAGAACACACATGCGGGAACCACAGAGTAATCCATACGAGCCTCCTGGCCGAATATGTTCTCCACCGCCACGATGCCTTCCATGGATGCGACAGGTGCCAGGTAGGTCCTACCAACCACATCTCCGATGGCGTAGATGCCCTTCACGTTCGTCTGCATCGTATCGTCGGTCTTGATGCCGTACTTGTCATGCTCGACACCGAGGGCCTCCAGGTCTATACCGCCGAAGAAGGGTACTCTCCCCATGGCTATGAGGATCACATCGGCGCGGAACTCCTTCCGTTCGCCTTCCTTCGTCTCGGCTACGAGGACTTTCTCGCCGCTTTCTTCGCGCATCTCTTTCACGTAGATGCCCGAATGGACGTTTATGCCCTTGCGCTTGAACATGGGCATGAGGCGCCTGGAAATCTCCTCGTCGACCGGCGGCAGGATGAGAGGCGAACGCTTGACCATATCGACCTTGGAACCAAAAGCGTTCCAGATGCAGGCAAACTCGGCTGCGATCACACCGCCGCCGATGATTAGCATCCTCTCGGGGACCTTATCCAGTTCCAGCGCGTCATCAGAGGATATGGCGTGGGCCAGGCTCTCCTTAGGCACTGGAGGAAGCTGCTGGGTGGAACCTGTTGCCAGCACTATGTTTTTGGTCTCGAGGACCTCTTTGGACCCGTCGTCGTAGGTAACCTCGACCTTGCCGGGGGCCGGGACGTTCGCCCACCCGCGGTAGACCGTAACGCCGTTCCCTTTAAGGAGCATCTCGAGTCCGTCTACGAGCCGCTTCACGGTATTGGACTTGTGAGCCATAACGCCCGCGAGGTTTAGCTTTACTTCTCCGATTTCGACGCCGAACTTGTGGGCTTCCTTGGCGGAGAGATATGTGGTCGCTGCATGGACGAGGGCTTTTGTCGGTATGCACCCGACGTTGAGACAGCACCCTCCGAGTTTGTTGCCTTCGACCACGGCCACCTTGCCGCCCAACTGGGCTCCCTTGATGGCGGCAACATACCCGCCCGGGCCACTGCCGATGACGACTAGATCAAACACTGTATCTCCTCCTTACCGCTCTTCCTAATGCAATTCCTCGTTCTGCCTGCCCCGTTCCATGGTCCAGGCAGGGTTTCCGTATTTCGTCTCCGCGAGTTCCCGCGCCTCCTCTTCTTCCCTCGCCGTTAAGTTGCCCGGTTCCAGCCGCCAACCCAAGACGGCTTGAAACCCCGCCTTGAGGTGCTCCTGAAGCTCGGCCCTCTCGCAATCCCGCCCCAGGGCGTCGCATATTCCTGCGGCTTTTCTCTCAAGCATTGTCCGAGCCCTTTCGGCGTGTTCCGGTGATTTTGTGAGGATGCACTTTACCAGTTTGGAGGCGTCAAACCTGAATGGGATGGAACCGTGCTGCAGGATTATACCGTTCTTCCGGTTCTGGGCGGATCCGATAAGCTTTTTCCCTTCCCAGAGGATTTCGAACCATGAAGGTGCTGAGAAACAGGCCGCTTGACGAAATCTAGGATCTCTGGACGTAACTCCTCGTTCCAGCGCAGCTAGGGTGGCCGGAATGCCCATGAGGCGAAGACCCTCCACCAACGCTTGGGAAATACGGCGGTAGGTCTCGAGCACAGACCCGGGCAGGATCTTCTCCGGCACTATGACGCTGTACGTAAGCTCATTGTCGTGAAGCACTGCTTTCCCGCCGGTCACCCTTCTTACCAGGTCTACTCCCTGAGACGGGAGGGCTTCGAGGTTCACTTCCCTCTTAACGTCCTGGAAATATCCGAGTGACAGACACGCAGGATCCCACTGGTAAAAACGCAGCGTAGGTCCCGTCTCCCCCCGCGCGCAAGATCTCAAGATGGCCTCGTCAACCGCCATGTTGAAGCTACCCTTCGCCGGCTCATGGGATAGCAGGCGGACCAACATCGAAGACTCCCCTCCCTCAGGTACGCGCTGAGGCCAAACCGCACTCACTCAAGGCCTCCAGCGCTTCTTGCTCGGTGAGAGCCCGCGGATAGTTCATCATGACCTGCCCGGGACGCTCGGTGTAATAAGGCCTATTGCAGTAGAGGCACCCGCTCGTCTCAAAAGGCTTGCCGGCCAATACCTCTCTCCGGAGGTCGGTCCGATCAAGGTCAATACTCGCTATCCTCCCGTCTCTGAGTTCGATTTTCTCCGCGTTTCCTCCTCTTTTGAGGTAATATGCGGCAAGCTGAACTCTCCGGTAGTTTGAAACGTCGGGCGGCGGCGTCTTTTCCATCGCAGTGCCTCTAACCGGCGTAAAGGCAAAAAGCCCGACAGTAATTCCTGCCGATTTGGCCCTCGCCAAGAACCTCACAGCATCTTCCTCGGTCTCGCCCAGTCCCACGATGAGGTGGGTAGAAACGCGACCCGGCCAAAGGCGCGCGGCTTTTTCTAAAACGGTCCACGCACGTTCGAAGGACCCGCCTTTCACCCTCGCGTACACCTCGGGAGAGGCCGCGTCTATGGGCAGTCCGACGTTGGTCGCTCCTTTTTTGAAAAACAGCTTCACCCTGGCAACCGACACCGGCGTCACGGCGACACTGAGGAGTACCTGAGGCGACATTTCCCTCACTTCACGCAAGAACTCAAGGGCGGGGCCTTGAGACTCCGGGCATTCTACGGTCTGGACACAGACCCGCTTGAAGGCACCTTGGGAAATCGCCGCGGCAAGAGGCCCCTTCAGCGCTTCCCAGGAGAAACGGGGCCAGGTAACCCTGGAAAGGTGGTTGGGAGCCGACCTACTCCCTTTCGCTTGGGCACAGAAAGCGCATCTGTTCAGGCAGTCTTCTCCGAACAGGACGTGGGCGGTCGTAGGCTTCTCCATGAGCCTAATCCGCTTAAGCCCCAAGACTGAAGCTGTGCCCGATGAAACTCCTATAGGGACGGTTTCCAAGCTAGATCCGGTCAAATGAGCAGCACTCTTCCTTCCTAATCACAGTGAGACCGAGCGCCTCCGCTTCTCGGAGCGCCCGGGGGTGAGGCAGCACTATCCGGTCGCACCCAGCCCGCACCGCCAGCGGGTCCAAGAGCTCCCTGTACTTGCCCCTAGGACGCATGCAGCCGAGGGAGATGTCCAGCTCCGGGGCGCGCGTCCTGGTCCAAGCAATGAGACCGGCGACTTCCTCCGGCGTTGGAGGAGGATAGTCCTGCCACGCCGTGTTCTCGGTGGGGATGAAAACGATGAAGATGATGCGATCTATACCCTCTTTAAGCAGGAAATCCACCGCGTCGTACTCGCCCCTCAAGCGGCCCTTATAGAGCCCAACCAGGACATGGGGTACCACCTCGGCATTTCCCGCGCGTAGATTCCTAAAGGTCTCCACATAGTCACGGCCCGTCCACTTCCCGTGGAAAGCTTCCCTTATGGTCTCCTCGTCCAAGACAAAGTCAAAGGAGATGACGGACGCAGTCCGGGCTATGGCCCTGGCCGCCTCAGGCGTCGCCACCCCGGGGTGAACGTTCACCCGGAAACCTCTTCCCTCTGCTTCAAGACGACGCGACAAGGCAGAAACCTCATCCAGATGAGAGAGGAGCGGGACGGCTCCAGATGTATCGCAGCCGCCCGAAAGGAGGATGCTCTTCGGCCGCTTTTCGAGGAGAGCCTCAGGCAAGCGCTTAATGTCCACCATGTGCTTTAGGTAATGGCCGCCGCAATGGGAACACGCAAGCGGGCAAGCCTTCCCCGTGACGCTCACGGCCATGGTCTTTGTCGGGTAGACCGCCCAAAAAACGGGCGGGCGGCCTTCTTTCTTTGCCATCATTGCATCTTCAAGAGCTTCCTCAGTAAGCGGGCTCCGGTTTCTCTCCAATCCCATAACACCTGTCTCTCGTGGAGCGTGTCGGGAGGAGGTCTTGCCTCCTCCCGACTGTACCTTGTATTCCCAAGGAGCCTTCACAGGACCTCGCCCGGGGGAACGGATCCCGAAGGCCCCTGGGATAGTTACATTCCCTTATGCCACCTGATTCTCGGGTTCTTGGCGGCACCTGCCTCATCGAGACGTCCCACTACCGTGGTATGGGGGGCCTTCCGGAGCATCTCCGGATTGGAGTACGCTTCCTTGGCGATTGCGATGAGCGCATCGGCGAAGTAGTCCAGGGTTTCCTTAGACTCGGTCTCCGTCGGCTCTACCATGATAGCTTCGTCCACGATGAGCGGGAAGTAGTTGGTCGGCGGGTGTACGCCGTAATCAAGGAGACGCTTGGAAATATCCATGGTATGGCATCCGGTCTCCTTCTTTATCCTCTGGGGCGAGACCACGAACTCGTGCTTGCAGTGCCTGTCGTAAGGCAGGTCGTAGTACTCGGTTATGCGCCGGAGGATGTAGTTGGCGTTCAGCACCGCGTCCT
>LSQX01005729.1_pt1 | contig 15905 bp, 10 predicted proteins | sample 654561 | NCBI WGS metagenome assembly LSQX01 (sample SAMN04489861, study PRJNA283612) | anaerobic digester metagenome | isolation source: 4 biogas reactors fed with cattle manure at either 37C or 55C with and... | place: Denmark: Kongens Lyngby | collected 2014 | reverse complement strand
CAAAATTATAACGCTGTAAATTACATCTAGAAACATTAATGGAATAAGAAGGCAATACAAAGGCTATAAAGAGCTTAATTTAATCATAAAATGGTTAATTTTAACTGATGTACCTTGAAAACTTAAGAAAAAAGGGCATAACTAACCAAACCTTAATTTATGGTAAATTAAGGTAGCGACTTAAAATTGATTGACAATGAAATGGCTGTATATGGGTTAAGCTATAGACTTAACAGAGCGAATTTTATCTATAGCTCCCATACGGTAAGCGAGTAAAACGATAATAAGATGAGCAGCACCAGCCATAAACAAATCTGCTTTAATGGTTCTGCGATTCCTGGCTTTAATACTACCAAGCTGTAGAGGGAGTTTGAGCCTTGATATAACTTGCTCAATGATATGGCGGCAGTCTGCTATCTTATCCCACAGCTCTGTACCTCTAGGTATAGGGGTATTAACTCTGTAGTTGTCTTTGGGATAAGTGTAAAACATTCTTCCACAATTGGAAGTAGTGCATTTATTCTCACAGGAACAGATATATTTGCCGCTGGGGAGCTTGGTAGTTTTAGGGCATATGAACTTATTTCTTAAAGCTCTGTTTTTACCTTTGCAGGAGCCATCCCATTTCATGGGGAGGGATGGGGCTTTAGGGCAGGTAGGGATCCCATATTCATTGAATCCTGGTTTGCCGAAATCTTGTTTGGTATTTCTGGGGTTAAGGGCGATGACAGGAAGAATTCCGTGCTTTTCGAAGAGGTATTTATAGTTGGGGACATGATCGAAGCCTGAATCAGCAGTTAGGGCCCAGATGTTGAAGTTAGGGTGACGGTTGAAGAAGTTGTTCATAGCAGGGATAAGGAGTTTGCCATCCCATGTAAGTTTGGTTTCTTCAGGTGAATTTAAGTTGGTATTATTGGTATCTGGCTGATAATCGCAGAAGTCGAGGTGTCTAATGATGCCGAGAGCATTGGAGACGACAACAGCTTTATGAGCGTAGCAGAAGGTGCCGTTGATGTATTGTAGTTTAACGTTGGGGTCAGCGGAGGCGGATTTAGGCATTTGGTTGTAAGCCATTTTGTAGATATCTTCTTTAGGTTTATCTTTGTTAAGGTGTTGAAGCTTTTTAACGAGGGCATTGAAGAATTTAGGGTTATTTTCTTTGACGTAGCATTCGATGCCCGTGGTATCCATGATATAGAGCTCAGCTGGGTTGAAGCCTAATTCTTTTTCAAGGGTTTGTGCGATTTCTTGGCAGATGGGTTCAGTGATATCGACCAGTTTATGGAAGAAATTTTCAATATCATCGGAGTAATCCTGTTTAAATCTTGAGTAGAAAGAGGGGTCAGGGACGGATTTAAGGCCGCAGAAATCACGAAGTTCTTTAGAGTAGGAGAGGAAGGTAACAAGTAAAGAAGGGCCTGGGATAGACAATAATTTTTGAAGTAACAAGGTAGAGACAATAGAGGTGAGGGAGTTATTATGATGACGACCAACACGTTTATTATAGTTAAGATGCCAGGATAGAGGGATTAGTTCTTCAACATTGATGAATTGTTCTAGGAGATGAAGTAGCATAGGTTTTTTGATGACGATGTATTTATGGAAATCGTCGATGAAATCTGAGAAGGTAAGTTGTGTAGGTTTCATGCAGGATTCCCTTCCTTTCCTTTTATGGATTAAATTTATATATTTAACATAAAATACAATTCGACAGAAGTGGAGGGAATCCTGCTTGAAATAAGAAGTAAAACCCTGAAAAATAGAGAATTTTAGGGTTTTACAAAAGCCTAAAGAAGCTATAATATAAGGAGGGGGAAAAATGCGGGCAAAAAGAAATACCGTTCTTTGGATGTATGCTCTGGGGTATTTCGGCATATCTATTTTTACCCAGACAACAGTTAAATGGTATCAGTATTTTTATACGCCGCCCGATGCCAGTGTAAGCGGGCTAAAGGTTTTGATTCCGCTGTCCCTTATAGGTATCACCATGGTTATTGCACGAATTTTTGACGGTATAGCTGATCCGGTGGTTGCCTATTTATCTGACAACTGCAGGAGCAGTATGGGCAGAAGGATACCTTTTATACTGTATGGTTCAGTGCCGCTGACCCTATCTTTTATAGCCATTTGGTTCCCGCCTGTGGATGGTGAGTCTGTCTGGAATTTTGTGTATCTGATGATAGTGCTTATATTGTTTTTTATATTTTTCACCGTGGTGGTAGCACCTTACCTTGCTCTCATAGGTGAGGTGTCCAGGGACAAGGAGGAAAGGATAAAGCTGACCACCATGCAGGGCGTGACCCAGGTCCTGGGTGTAATGGTGGCTGAGGCAGGCTCGGGGGCTATAATACATATGAGCAATTTTAGGGTGATGGGCATATCATTAGGTCTGATATCCCTTGCTACCATACTGCTGACACCATTGTTTGTCAGGGAAGAAAAAATAGCGCCATCGGAACAGCAGGCAGGCATGTTTACATCTATAAAAATGACTATGAAAAACAGATACTTTATATATTACCTTGTTTCATATTTAATGATCTGGTTTGGCATAAACACATTGACCATTGCAATGCCGTATATCACTGAAATACTTTTGGGAGAAACAGCTGAGATGTCGGGATTTTTAATCGCAGGTGCTTTTGTGGTGACCATTATTGTCAGCCCATTTATTCCAAAGACGGTTATTAAGCTGGGGAAAAAGAGGGTAATGGAGCTGACCCATCTTATCCTGGGTATTATACTGTGCAGTATGTTTTTGTTTGGTACGGTTATAAACGGCTGGATGGCATACATTTTGATTTTTGCTGCGGGTATACCCCTTGCGGTTACCTTTATTGTACCTAATGCAATGGTGGCAGACATAGCTGAGTGGGATGGGTTGACCACCGGCAAAAGGCGTGAAGGGATGTACTTTGGAGCTCAGGGTTTAATAATAAAGATTGTCATCGGGATATCCTCTCTTGTTACGCCGTTGATATTCGATATTTTCGGCTACACCAGAGACAATCCCTTAGGTCTGAAACTTATCGGGCCTATAACCGGGATTATAGCGCTGATAGGTATATTTTTTATACGAAAGTATGATCTGACGGAACAGCAGTTAGAAGACAGAAAGCTGTAATAAAATTTTATAACAGCGTCTTCCCTAAAATATTACGAAACTATTTGCCTAAATGAATATTTATATTATGCATATCCGGAAGCAGAACAGGATAAAATAAGGATAAATTTTTTAAAAAAATATTAAAAATTTTTTAACTACAAGAAGGATTTTTAATTTTTTTATAGAATATGTAATCATTAATGTAATAATTTTGTAAAAAATGCAATACAATTGTAATGGGCAAGTCCTATCATAGGGGAGATGAGTTTTTATGAAAAGAGTATTGGCTGTTCTATTGCTTGGCATAATTTCTTTAACAAGTCTTACAGGTTTTGCCCGGATAGAACAGCAAGGCAGTCTTTTTAACTACAGAATAACAGTTCCGGTTTTTTCTATGCTGATTAACGGGCAGGAAGTAGGTACAGTAAAATCACCTGCAAAAGGTCTGGCTGTATACGATAGAGTAGTGGAAAAACTAATGAACAGTTATAGCGACGAAGTGTTTATTGATGCTGATGTAGTCTTTAGAGAACAAAAATTGCACTACGGACCTATAAGCTCCGAAAAAGATTTGGCACAAGCTATAGAACAGGCCATAGTTGTTAAAACGAATGCCTATGCACTTGTTATAAATGGTGAAAAGGTATGCTATGTAAAGGATACTGAAATTGTACAGCAGGCATTAGATGAGCTTAAGGATGCCCAGACTCAAAAAATACAGGATAAAGAAAACAGCGAATTGCAAGAGACACATATTAAGGAAGACATAACTTATCAGACGGAAGCTGTGGCTGTCAGCCAGCTTGTAGATAAACAAAAGCTGATGACAATTTTAACTCAGGGGACTGAAGAAGTGCAGGAGTATGAGGTAAAAGAAGGCGATACCCTATGGTCAATTGCTAAAGCGTTTAAAATACCGTTTTCGGTCTTAGAAGAGGCCAATGCCGATAGAGATACTGATGATCTGCATCCGGGAGATAAGGTAAAACTGACCGTTGAGAAACAGCTGGTGACGGTTGTAGCGACGGAAAAACAAAAGGAAACAAAAGAGATTCCCTTTGAAACCGAGGTTCGCGAGGACAATGCTTTGTTAAGAGGCAAGACCAAGGTTCTGAACGAAGGTAAGAAAGGGAAGAAGGAAATAACCTATTTAGTGACCACAGAAAACGGAAAGGAAATAGCACGTGAGGTTGTGGAAGAAAAAATTATAGAAGAACCGGTTAAGCGTGTTGAGGTTAAGGGAACCAAGGTTCCTCCCCCGCCCCCGTCCAGGTCTAAATCAAAATCCTCTTCATCTACAGGTGCGGTTTTAGGTTCTGCAAAGGGGAGCGATGTAGTGGCTTATGCCAAGCAGTTTTTAGGAACACGCTATGTATATGGTGCCAACGGACCAAACGCTTTCGATTGTTCAGGTTTTACATGCTATGTATTCCGTAAGTTTGGCATTAATCTCCCCAGAAGATCTATAGACCAGCGCTATGTAGGAGTTGCTGTGTCAAAAAGTAATTTGGCTCCTGGAGACCTGGTGTGTTTTGGCAGCCCCGGACATGTAGGGATATATATAGGGAATGGACAATTTATACACGCTTCATCGGGTTCCCGTAAGAGGGTTGTGATAGATAATCTAAGTTCGAGCTATTATCAGAAGCGTTATGTATGTGCCCGCAGAGTACTCAAATAATATCAGGCAATAATAAAAAACGGCCATTATGGCCGTTTTTCTTATTTTCAGTATAAATCAAGTATGTAATGTGCTGTGCGAAGTTTCATGTTGAGAATATATAACTGTTTATAAAGCCTGAGATTAAGAAATCAGTGTAATAGGAATACTATATTGAGAGGTTCATTTCGTATTAACGTAGGGGAGGATCACCTTTATAAGTTTCTTGATTAGTTCTAGCTCTGGAGGGGAGCATTTATTAAGCAGTTCATTCAACTCTTCGATGATAGCAGGTGTGTAATCCCCATGATTCTCGTTAAGAACAGAATATGTTTTGTGAGTTTTACCGAAAATAAGGTAGTCCAATGAGATATGAAGGCAGCTGGCTATTTTGACTAAAACAGGGAGGCTCATCTGTCTTTCTCCCCGCTCCAGCTGTCCAACATAGTAATCCGACAGACCTACAATCTCAGCTAACTCTTCTCTGGTAAGATCAAGTTTTGTTCTCTCTTCTCGTATCCGCCGGCCGATTGCCACAATGTCTATTTCTTTATTTACTGCCATATAATTCACTCCCAATTCTGCACACTTATACTTTAACGAATTATTTGGTTTAAATGAATTTGCGGTGAGCATACTAATTAAATTGCCAGCGAGCATATATTGATGTAAAATTATGTATGACGATTACCTGTGGGGTGATTAGGTGGATATGAAAAGCAAAATAAAAATAGCTAGAAATTTACTAAATAATGCAATAGAGATGAATGTAAACAGAAAAATAATACACAGGCTAAGTCGAAAAATTGATAGTTATATAATAGCATATTATAAAGAGTTTGGGAGGCTGGAGGTTAATGCGGAGCAAGAAGGTGAGCAATGATTATCTTCTTACGATAATAATATCGATTGATCTTTTGTTATGGTTTATATGATTTTTTTAGTCCATGGAATATATGCAGGAAATTACAGTTTGATGGAGGTGTCCTTTACAGCCGTTCAAGCGGCAAATAAAGTATTAATAATTGCCGGGGTTATAAAGCTATATAAAGATATATACACCGATATGCTTACCGTCCTATATACTAGAAGGTATTTCTACAGAAGATCGAATTATTTTATAAAATAGTTAAAAAAAGTATTTAATATAGTGAACTTTTATGTTATTATTTTATTGTATTATTCGGTAATTTTAGAAAAGGGGATAGGATAACTATGGGTAATGTGAAAAGGATATTTGTTGAAAAGAAAAAAGGCTTTGATATTGATGCTAAGAATTTATACAGGGAATTAAAATATAACCTTGGCATAGACGCCCTGGAAAACGTAAGGATAATTAACAGGTATGATGTTGAGGGTATTACAGATGATGAGTACAAAGCCTGCAGAGATGTTATATTGTCCGAAATGCCGGTGGACACGGTGTACGATGAGAAATTTGAGTTGGGGGACAAAGAAACTGCATTTGCTGTTGAGTACCTGCCGGGACAATACGATCAACGGGCTGATCTGATTGCCCAGTGCATTCAGCTGTTAACCGGAGGGGAAAGGCCTTTGTGCCGTACTGCAAACATTATTGTTCTGCGTGGTAATTTATCGAATGATGAGGTTGCAAAAGTTAAGAACTACTGTATGAATCCTATAGAGGTAAGGGAAGCCTCATTTGAAAAGCCCATGTCCCTTAAACAGGAAGCAGAATGCCCAAGTGATGTGGAAGTCGTAGAAGGCTTTACCACCCTATCAAGCGATGAGCTGATACAGTTTATTGCCGACAGAGGTTTTGCCATGGCTCTTGATGATATGGAGTTCTGTCAGGCTTATTTCAGAGATGTGGAGAAGAGGGATCCTACCATTACTGAACTTCGTATGCTGGATACCTACTGGTCGGATCACTGCCGGCATACTACATTCCTGACAAGAATTGAGGATATTCAAATCGAAGAGGGTAAATACAGCCAAATCATTGAAAAGGCCTTGGAAAGCTATATTAAATCCAGAAAATTCGTATATAAGGATCAAGAAAAGAACAGGGATATCAGCCTAATGGATATTGCAACCATCAATATGAAAGAGTTAAGGATGAAGGGCATGCTGGAGGATTTGGAGGAATCCGACGAAATTAATGCCAGCAGCATTGTGGTAAATGTGGATGTGGATGGTAAAAATGAGGAATGGATTGTTATGTTTAAAAATGAAACCCATAATCATCCCACTGAATTCGAGCCGTTTGGCGGTGCTGCCACCTGTCTGGGGGGAGCAATAAGGGATCCTTTGTCGGGCAGGGCATACGTTTATCAGGCAATGAGGATTACCGGCAGCGGAGACCCCAGGACGCCGGTAGATAAAACCTTGTCCGGTAAACTTCCTCAGCGTAAAATAACCACGGGTGCTGCTGAAGGGTATAGTTCATATGGAAATCAGGTTGGTGTCGCCACTGGTCAGGTTGTGGAGATATATGATGAAGGATATGTGGCTAAAAGAATGGAGCTGGGTGCGGTTATCGGTGCTGCTCCGAAGCAGAATGTAGTAAGGGGTAAACCGGAACCCGGTGACGTGGTGATTCTTCTTGGGGGAAGGACAGGTCGTGATGGATGCGGTGGAGCAACGGGTTCCTCAAAAGAACATGATGAACAGTCGCTGATTAGTTCAGGGGCCGAGGTGCAAAAAGGCAATCCTCCAATTGAAAGGAGAATCCAGGCACTTTTCAGAAAACCATCGGTAAGCCGGCTTATTAAAAAATGTAATGACTTTGGTGCAGGTGGCGTGTCTGTGGCTATTGGTGAACTGGCCGATGGCATTGAGATAAATCTGGACGCCGTACCTGTGAAATATGAAGGGCTTGACGGTACTGAACTGGCAATATCAGAATCACAGGAAAGAATGGCGGTGCTGGTTTCTGCTGAAGATGTGGAGCGGCTTATCTCTGCAGCTGCTGAAGAGAATTTAGAGGCAACTCCTGTTGCTCATGTTACGGAAGAGCCCAGAGTCAGAATGAAATGGCGGGGGCAGTTGATAGTCGATATAAGCAGGGAGTTTTTAAATACAAGCGGTGTCAGGAAAAAAACCACAGCCGTTGTAACAGCTCCTGATGAGACGGAATTCTTCTTTAAAACGCTGCCTCAAGAGGTGTCAATGTACGAACAGGATATAAAGAAAGCGTGGCTTAACAATCTTGAAAGGTTAAACATCTGCGGTCAGAAAGGACTTGTGGAGATGTTCGACAGCACTATAGGGGCGGGCACCGTGCTTATGCCTTTTGGCGGGAAATATCAGTTAAGCCCTGCCGAAGGTATGGTAGCGAAGATACCGGTTCTTAGTGGAGATACCTCTACCGGTACCGTTATGACTTTCGGATACAATCCGGTGTTATCTAAGTGGAGTCCTTTCCACGGTGCCGTGTATGCAATTATTGAGGCGGTTTCAAAGGTATGTGCCATTGGCGGTGATTACAGAAGTATAAGATTGACACTTCAGGAGTATTTTGAGAGGTTGGGAGAGGAGCCCAAGAGATGGGGGAAACCCCTGGCGGCCTTGCTTGGAGCTTACTACGCCCAAACAAAGCTTGGAATACCGTCTATAGGCGGCAAGGACAGCATGTCGGGAACTTTTAATGACCTGGATGTTCCACCAACACTGGTAGCCTTTGCGGTGAATACTTTAAATGTAAACCACGTTGTCTCTACGGAGTTTAAAAAAGCGGGAAGCAAGGTTGTATTGATTCCTTTAAACAGAGATGACAGTGGTCTGCCAGATTTTGAACAGCTGGATAAGAATTATACGAAGATTAATTTTGCAATAAAATCCGGAAAAGTTCTTGCCTCCTGTTCTATAAAGTTCGGGGGTATTGCAGAGGCTGTAAGTAAAATGTGCTTCGGTAACATGATTGGTTTTGCGTTTGAGGAAATTAAGGACTTAGGAAGGCTTTTCACACCCGGATACGGTTCCATCATACTGGAGATTCCTGCAGATGAGGATCCTGAAGAGCTGTTCTGCGGCCTCGAATACCGTCTGCTGGGATATACCGATGTAAAGCCCCGGATTTGTATAAATGGTATCAGTATAAGTTTGCAGGAAGCTTTGGAAAGCTGGAAGAGACCACTTGAAGGGGTTTTTCCCACGAGGCCTTCCATAGATGGAGATTTCGGACAGAATCCGGTAATTGACACGTATACAGGAGGCTATCGTAAATCAGGGGCTGTACGCGTGGCAAAACCCAGGGTGTTTATCCCCGTATTTCCGGATACCAACGGTGAATACGATACAGCAAAGGCCTTTGAAGAGGCCGGTGGGGCTGTTGACGTTTTTATCATGAGAAATCTTACCCGAAAGGATATTAAGGAGTCCATAGAGACCATAGTGCAAAAGATAAAAGATTCCCAGATCCTTGTGTTGCCCGGTGGCTTTGACGGAAAATACGGCTTTGGTGCAGGCCGGTTTGCTTCTGCAACCTTTAGCAATCCTTATATAAAAGAAGCGGTAATGGACCTTATAAAGAATAGAGACGGGCTCATACTTGGTATAGGCAGTGGTTTTCAGGCACTTGTCAAGCTTGGTCTGTTACCTTATGGAGAGTTCAGGGATATAACGGAGGACAGCCCGGCCATTACCTTTAACACCATAGGACGTCATATCTCCAGAATGGTTTATACAAAGGTGGTATCCAACCTTTCACCGTGGCTTTCAAAAGTTAAACCGGGAGATATTCATGCCGTTGCCGTATCCCATGGGGAGGGCAGGTTTATCGCCCCGGATAACCAGATTTGGGAGATGATTAAAAACGGGCAGATTGCCACACAGTATGTGGATTTTGATGGGCAGCCGGTATATGATATTGAGTTTAATCCAAACGGTTCGTTAATGTCCATTGAAGGGATTACCAGTCCCGATGGCAGGATACTGGGTAAGATGGGACATTCAGAGAGAAAAGGTACCAATGTTGCCAGGAATATACCCGGTTGTAAGGATCAGAAGCTGTTTGAGGCAGGGATCGAATATTATAGTTAATAATTGTTTACCATTGCCAGGCTTCTCATAGGATTACCGTCTTGGTTGTTTGATGGTAATCGGTCTGATAATAAGGAGGAGATCTATGAATATAAAGCGTATTATACCATGTTTGGATATTGCAGACGGTCGGGTTGTTAAAGGAATTAACTTTGTCAACCTCCGGGATGCAGGTGATCCGGTTGAAACGGCCATGATATACAATGCAGCAGGAGCTGATGAGCTGGTATTACTTGATATAACTGCCTCAACTCAGGGTAGAAAGACTATGGTGGATGTTGTTTCAAAAACAGCTGAGCGACTTTCTATACCTTTAACAGTTGGAGGCGGGATACGCAATTTACAGGATATCAGGGATATATTAGCGGCAGGAGCCGATAAGGTTTCAATGGGTTCGGTGTCCGTTCGTAATCCTGATATTATAGAGGAGGCGGCAGAACAATTTGGCAGCACGTGTGTTGTGGTGGCTATTGACGCAAAACGACGTCAGGATGGCAGTGGCTGGGACGTGTATATTGGCGGCGGAAGGGTAAATACCGGCAAGGACGCTGTAGAATGGGCTTTGGAAGCAGAGAAAAGGGGAGCCGGTGAAATACTTCTCACCAGCATGGATGCCGATGGTACTAAGAATGGATACGATATAGAACTGACCAGAGCGGTGACCCAGGCTGTTGATATTCCGGTTATTGCGTCGGGAGGTGCCGGTTGCCTGATGCATTTCTCTGAAGCTATAATAAAAGGAGGAGCCGATGCGGTATTGGCGGCCTCTCTGTTTCACTTTGGTGAGATTACCATAGCTCAGGTTAAGAGTTATCTTCAAAGCTGTGGAATTCCGGTGAGGGTATAATGATGTTAAGGTTCCAATAATCCTGTTGTTCTATGAAAAAGCAGATTGGAAATATACATCTGTTTTGTATGTATGCTATAATTAAGTTTATTAGCATGGATTTCCGGTGAATAATATTTGTTGAATAACCGGTCTTTATCATATATAGTCAAAAGGCGAAAGGAGTTTTGTGATTTGAAAAATGATATGGTGCTGATTCTTGACTTTGGAGGGCGGCACAGCCAGTTGACTGCCAGAAGGGTCAGAGAGGCAAAAGTTTACTGTGAAATACTGCCCTACAGTACATCCATTAGCAGAATAAAAAATCTAAACCCCAAGGGGATCATATTGGCAGGGGGGCCCGCATCCATAAACGAAGAAGGGGCACCTTTCTGTGATAAAGAATTGTTTGAACTTGGTATTCCTGTTCTAGGTATATGCTACGGCATGCAGCTTATGAACGTCATGCTTGGCGGGCAGGTGGCTGACGCTCGACAGGAAGAATTTGGTAAGATCGGCATAAGACTGGATACATCCAGCAAACTGTTTCATGGTATGGACCCTGAAATTTCCTCCGGGATAAGCGGTGATGGTTATATAAGCAATATGCCGGAAGGATTCAGGGTGACAGCTGATACTGGCAGCGGTTTAGCAGCTGCAATAGAGAATGAATACAGAAGATTTTACGGTATACAGTTTTACAGTGAAGTTGAGAATGCTGCTGAAGATAATAAAATACTCAGGAATTTCTTATTTGAAGTATGCGGCTGTTCGGATAATTGGAATGTATCCTCCTTTATAGAATATATGATCGAGGATGTGCGCCGCAAGGTTGGAAATGGCTCTGTACTATGTGCCCTTTCAGGTGGGGTGGATTCATCCGTTGCCGCTGTATTGGTACACAAAGCTATAGTGGACAGGCTTGTCTGTATTTTTGTTGATCACGGACTCCTCAGAAAAAATGAGGCAGATCAGGTTGAAGACATATTCAAAAATAAGTTTAACATAAACTTTATAAGAGTAGATGCGGCAGACAGGTTTCTTAAAAAACTGGCAGGGGTGACCGACCCTGAAAGGAAGAGAAAGATAATAGGCGAGGAATTCATCCGGGTATTTGAAGAGCAGGCTAATAAACTTGGAACGATGGATTATCTGGTTCAAGGGACAATATATCCTGATGTGATCGAGAGCGGTGGGGAAAACTCTGCAACGATAAAGAGTCATCACAACGTAGGAGGATTACCGGTAAACATTCAGTTTGAAGGTATCATAGAACCGTTAAGGAACCTGTTTAAGAATGAGGTTATACGGGTAGGACGGGAACTCGGTGTTCCTGAAGAGATATTATCAAGACAGCCTTTCCCGGGTCCGGGTCTGGCGGTCAGGATAATAGGTGAGATAACCAGGGAAAAACTGGAGATTGTCAGAGAAGCGGATTATATATTCAGGGAAGAGATCGCAAAAGCAGGTATGAAAAATGATATAAGCCAGCATTTCGCTGTACTTACTTCACTCAAATCTGTAGGTGTTACGGGTTCTGAAAGGACATATGACAACGTAATTGCATTGAGGGCAGTTGTTACAACGGATTTTATGGCGGCAAGCTGGGCCAGGATTCCGTACGATGTACTTGACAGGGTTTCCAGCAGGATTGTAAACGAAGTTAAGGGTGTAAACAGGGTTGTATATGATATTACAAGCAAGCCCCCTGCTACAATTGAGTGGGAATAGGAAACAAAGAAAAACGGAGGTTACCCTCATAATTTCGGGCAGCAAGCGTTGATATTAAGAAATTTATAAGGCTTGTGTACAGCTTTATTGGTGTTTTATGTCTCAGTCATGGGTCATTTTTTCAATAGCTTTTACAAGGTCATCGGCTTCATCCTGAGTGTTGGTCCATGTAAGCAAATAAAGCCCCCTGGATGACAGATTTTCCATAATTGTGGGGATTTCGTCAGGTGTGACGTGCAGTATCAGCCCTTTGCCTGCTTCCTGTATTCTTTTGAATACCGGAATATAATGAGTGGGGCCGGGCTGGCCTGCTACATTTGTCCACTGTATCGCATTTATATCTTTAACGGACAAAATCAAATCCAAATGTTTTACCTGCTCCTCGCCGTCCAGGTGATAAAGTGCATAATCAAGCCATTGGGACTGGGTTTCCAGCTCATATAAAACGAACTCTTCAAAAAGCTTTGGAGAAATCATTACAGACAGATCGCATTGCAGCTGTCCCAAACGGCCGGGTGCCCAGGTATTCAGCCATCCTACTGAGCTGCCTCCATCATTGTTGTCCAATACTATGTCATACATTTCTGTATATACCTTTTCCCAGACACATTGCACTTTTTCCAGGCCTATTTTTACCTCGTCCGGCCTTTCCACCATATCCATCAATAAATTTTCAGGCCTGCGTAAGTGGGACAACGCATCGAGAGCGCCAACGGCATCGGGCATAGAAACAATAAAGTCTCCTTTTGCCACCTCAACATATTTCTTTGCAAGGCTGACAGTCTTTTTATATAAAAAGCTGTCAGGGTCGAAAGTAAGCTCGTTATAGTCTTCGATATCCGCTTCAAACCAAATTGTGCCATCAAATCGTAAGCGGACATTCTTAAAATAGCCTGCGTGACCGGCGGGACCCAAATCATGTATTAGAATTGGCAATGAGTCACCGGCATAATATGTATTTTCAAACCAGTTCAGGTTGCGCTCAAGTATCGAATCAGCATCCGTCCACCACTTACGCCTTTTTTCCTCGGTGTCCGGAAGGGGGAAGTGGCCGAAAGCTCCCCCGTCACGAACCGATGTAACCGAGCAGAGGCAACGATCTAATAATTCACCGTGCCAAAATGCTGTATGGCGTTCCTTTCGTTTATCCCAATCTTCTATGTATTTCATCGTCTGCCTCCTTGTTATTTCTCTAATATAAAGCCTACTGACAGAGTTTCGGCTGCATTAGGTCCAATCATAGCTGTAAAGCGGCCGGGTTCGGAGTCAAAAGCTCCATCCAGAGTTGTAAATCTTAGCATATCTTCGGTTATGTCAAAAGTTACCCTGCGCTCTTCACCCGGCTGTAGCTCTATGCGTTGGAAGCCCTTTAATTCCTTGACCGGTCTGGAACGGCTGCCTGTAATGTCCCGTATATAGAGCTGAACGGTTTCAACGCCGGTTCGGGAACCGGTGTTTTTAACAACAGCGGAAACCTTGATAATGGTATCAGGAGTCAGCACATCATTGTCTATTTGAATATCTTTGTATTCAAAGGTGGTATAGGTAAGCCCATAACCAAAGGGGAATAAAGGAGCATTAGGAATATCCAGAAAAGCAGAACAGAATCTGTTTTCCTCGGTATCCTCCAGTTTTGGACGTCCGGTATTAAGATGGTTGTAATATACAGGGATCTGACCTACTGTATATGGAAAGCTCATGGTCAGGCGTCCGGAAGGTGCATCGAAACCAAGGAGCACACTTGCAATTGCATTTCCGCCTTCAGTACCTGGGAACCATGCCTCCAGTACTGCGGATGAATGTTCAACAACCGGCCGCAGATCCAAGGGACGGCCGTTAAACAGCACAACAATGACGTTTTTGCCCGTTGCATAAAGGGCTTCCAACAGCTCCTGCTGCCTTCCCGGCAATGTCAGAAAAGCGCGACATCCGGCTTCTCCGCTCATGCCTGCATGTTCCCCTAAAGCAGCAATTATTACATCGCATTTCCTGGCTATTTCGACGGCTTTGGAGATTTCCTCGTCGGTACCTTCTTCAATATCACAGCCCTTAGCTACATGTAATGAAATGGTGGGCATGAGGTATTCCAGGCCTTCTTTAATTGAAACAGCTTCCTCCTCGCGGCCTTCACATGACCAACCACCGAGTATGTGCTTAGAGTCTCCGAAGGGGCCAATCAATGCAATCTTTTTGCCTGCAGCATCCAAGGGAAGGACATTATCATCATTTTTCAGCAGCACCAACGACTGAACGGCTACCTTACGGGCTAATTCACGATGCTCCTTGCACAATATAATTTCCTTTTCCTTTTCGACATCCGCAAAGCGGAAGGGGTTTTCGAAGAGGCCTAGCTTGGCCTTCAGCTCTAATATGCGCTCCACTGCTTCGTCAATAAGGGCTTCATCCAACACTCCTTCCTCCACCAGCTTTTCGCCCCAATTCAGAAAGGTACAGCTTGACATTTCTATGTCCGTTCCTGCTTTGATGGCCTTTAAGGCGGCCTCACGATCATCCTCGGCTACACCGTGTGGTACAAGTTCTTTCACAGCGCCCCAGTCAGAGATAACGGTTCCGTTAAAATCCCACTCCTTGCGCAGTAGTTCCCGGAGCAACCAGGTATTTGCCGTGGAAGGGACACCGTCAAGGGTGTTAAAAGACGTCATTACCATATCACATCCGGCATCAATGGCAGCTTTATAAGGGGGAAGGTATTGATCTCTCAGGGTATAATTGCTTAGTTCTACTGTGTTATAGTCTCGCCCTTGCTCAGGGGCACCGTAGCCTGCAAAGTGCTTTACACATGAAACTAAAGTAAAAGATTCATCATAACTGTTACCTTGATAGGCCTTTACAAATGCCCTTGCAAATAAGCTGTTCAGATAGTGATCCTCCCCGGTTGATTCCATGACACGTCCCCAACGTGGATCCCTTACCAGGTCCACCATGGGGGAGAAATTGACATGAACTCCGGCTACGGCTGCTTCTTTGGCTGCAACCGCCATAGCCCGTTCAACCAGATCTGGGTCCCATGTACAGCCTAAAGCCAGGGGAATTGGGAATATTGTACGATAACCGTGTATGACATCCGCCATAAAAAGAAGGGGTATGCCGAGACGGTTTTTTTCAAGATGGCGTTTTTGAATATCAATCGTTTGTTTAGCTCCCGTAGTGCCCAATACGGAGCCCAGCAATGCAATGTCATCCTCAGATATATTCATTTCATTTATGGGTCCTGTTATAGCGGCGGATTCGGAAAAATAGAATCCGTCAAGCTGAGTCATTTGGCCAAGCTTTTCCCTTAGGGTCATTTTTTTGATTAGTTCTTTTACTGACATCATTATTGCACACCTTTCTTAGAATATTTGTTACTTTGTTATGTAGATCGAAAATACATTGAAACGAATTGAGTTTATCGTTTAACTATATAATTTATTGTAATTATAACTTTATTTTTTGCATAATTCAATAGATTGTTGTTAATAAATAAATTTATAGGGAATAATTTATTAGAAATGATCATAATAACATGAAGTTTATAAAATATTTGTAAAATTTTCAGATTAAGTCTATATAATGGT
>LSQX01211317.1_pt1 | contig 15907 bp, 8 predicted proteins | sample 654561 | NCBI WGS metagenome assembly LSQX01 (sample SAMN04489861, study PRJNA283612) | anaerobic digester metagenome | isolation source: 4 biogas reactors fed with cattle manure at either 37C or 55C with and... | place: Denmark: Kongens Lyngby | collected 2014 | reverse complement strand
TCCTTGACAATTGACAATCTCCCCGCCCCCCTACTCCATCCGGCAGTCGCCCGTTTGTCCCCGCCGCCGTCCCCATGGCGCATCAGCACCCAGAAAACGTCTCGTTTTTGCGTCTGTTTCCGCCGCGCCAGCGGCGTCCCCAGCGTCCGTGTCCGTCCGTGCAAGTCCGTGTGGCTGTTCCCACCGCGCTCCCGCCCAAGTCTACAGTCTAAAGTCTGTGGTCTCTTGTCTGCGCGGCACCGCCGCCCCGCCCCCCTGGGATCGCCGAGCCCCAGCTCGGCACAAAAAACGCCTCGTTTTTACGTCTGTTTCCGCCGCGTAGCGGCGTCCCAAATGTCCGCCTGTCCCGCCCCGCACGCGCGGGACGGGATGTCCGTCGGTGGCCGTGTCCGCCTGTCCCGCCCGCGCGGGATGTTTGTCCGTGTGACTGTTCCCACCGCCCGGCCCCCCGCCTGTGGCTGAGGTCGCTGACCTTGGCTCCCCCTCGCTTTTCTCTCGCCAAGACGCAAAGACCGCCAAGAAAAATCCAAAAACCTCAAAACATGTCTAAAATCATACATTTTCAGCCAACTTTAACCGATTCCCGCCTACTTTAGCGCCTCCCCGACGTTTTCAAGACAGCTTTATAAAGTTGTCAGTTCGACCCAAACACTGGCACAATGGGAGCCGCGGTTTGAGTCGGAATGAATTTGGGCGAATACCTCAAAAAACAAGGTTTCATCGGTTGCCTATCAAAAAAATGAAGAAAAAGAACAAAATCTTCAAAAAAAACTTGGATTTTGATATTCGCAATCAAGATTCGTTGCTGAGCATCCTGCTCCTCGACCGCACCAAATCCGCTGAAGCAGGCCATCAAAATATAGTCTGGGCTAACGATTACTATATCGAGCACGGCATCGAGGCTTACGCCCCATCTGCCCCTATTTTGCCCGAACTCATCACAGGGGCAAATCGCTCATTAATCATACCCCGTGCACTGAAAACCATCGGGTTGCAGAAGGAACGCACCAAAACAAACGCTGAAGTTTTCACCCCCCCCTGGATCGTACAAAAGCAAAACGACGCCATCGACGCTGACTTCCAAGCCGACGACCGCGAAACCTATGTCCGCCGCAAATGGCTCGAAATCACCTGCGGCGAAGCCCCCTACATGACCACTCGCTACAACATGGAAACCGGCGCCCACGTCCCCATCCCCGAACGCCACGGCTTCGTTGACCGCAAACTCGCCCGGATCAATGCCGAAGTCACCGACAAAGCCGAATGGCAGCGCTTCGCCGAACTCGCCTACCAGGCCAGCTACGGCTTCGAGTGGAACGGCGACTCCCTCCTCCTCGCCCGCGAAAACCTCCTCGCCACCTACTACGACTTCTTCCTCAACACATGGAACGCTCCCCCCGCCCAACTCCTCCTCGAAACCATCGCCACCATCATCAGCTTCAACGTCTTTCAAATGGATGGTCTCACCGGAACCCTCCCACCCGCGCGATACAAAAACAAACCCGACCCCGAGCCCATGACGTGTGCACCCAAAGAGAAAGCGGTACAAATGATACTGCCAGGCACCGAAGAGCCCTCCCCCCTCATCACCGGCTTAAAAGCCAAAATCATGAACTGGGACTTCCTCACCATGGAACCTTTCCTCCCCGGAGAAGCCGCGCCATGAGCAAGAACCCCGCCCTCATCCGCACCACCAAACTCATCTACCCCCAAATCTACGCCTATGTCCTCCCCCAATCCCCCGCCCACAACGGCTGGATCAAAATCGGCTACACCGAGCGCCAAAATGTGGATGAGCGCATCCTCGAACAAACCCGCACCGTCAACCTCGCCTACGACAAACTCTGGTCCGAACCCGCCCAATACCGCACCACCAAAAAATGGTTCCGCGACACCCATTTCCACGCCTACTTGCGCGCCAAAGAAATCGAACAACGCCCCAAATCCGAATGGTTCTACTACGACGGCTATCCCGAACAAGCCCGCGTCCACCTCAAAGAATTCCGCTCTGGCGAACTCGACCAAGCCAACCGCCGCCTAACCTACCAGCTCCGCGCCGAACAGGAAGACGCCGTCCAAACCACCCTCGCCTACATCCAAGCCAACCCCGGCGGCGAATTCCTCTGGAACGCCAAACCCCGCTTCGGCAAAACCCTCTCCACCTACGACCTCGTCCGGCGCCTCGAAGCCCAGAATGTCCTCATCGTCACCAACCGACCCGCCATCGCCAACTCCTGGTTCGACGACTTCCAAAACTTCATCGCCTGGCAAACCAACGCCCTCTTCGTCTCCACCACCGACTCCCTCAAAAACCGCCCCGTCATCACCCGCGATCAATATGTCAGAATGATTGATCAACCCGAGCACAAGTACGCCCCTTGCATCGCCTTCATCTCCCTCCAAGACCTCAAAGGCGCCATCAGTTTCGGCGGCGGCTACGACAAACTCGAATGGGTCAAGGAAACCAAATGGAACCTGCTCGTCATTGATGAAGCCCACGAAGGCGTTGACACCGTCAAAACAGAAGTCGCCTTCGACAAAATCAAACGCCACTTCACCCTCCACCTCTCCGGCACCCCCTTCAAAGCCCTCGCCGGCGGCAAATTCAGCCAGGACCAAATCTACAACTGGACCTACGCCGACGAGCAAGACGCCAAAGCCGCCTGGAACCCCCAAAGCGAAGAAAACAACCCATACCAGGACCTCCCCCGGCTCAACCTCTTCTCCTACCAAATGAGCCCCATGATCACCGAAGAAGTCAGCAAAGGCGCACAAATTGATGGCAAAGATGTGGACTTCGCCTTCGACCTCAACGAATTCTTCGCCACCAACACCGCCGGCAACTTCATCCACGAAGCCGAAGTCCTCGCCTGGCTCGACACCCTCTCCCGCAACGAAAAATACCCCTTCTCCACCCCCGACCTCCGCAACGAACTCAAACACACCTTCTGGCTCCTCGAACGCGTCGCCAGCGCCAAAGCCCTCGCAAAACTCCTCCGCAACCACCCCGTCTTCGAACACTACGAAATCGTCATCGCCGCCGGCGATGGACGCAGCCGCGACGACGACTCCCTCATCACCCCCCAAGCCCTCAACCGCGTCCGCGAAGCCATCCAAAACCACGACCGCACCATCACCCTCTCCGTCGGCCAGCTCGCCCTCGGCGTCACCATCCCCGAATGGACCGGCGTCCTCATGCTCTCCAACATCCAGTCCCCCAGCCTCTACATGCAAGCCGCCTTCCGCGCACAAAACCCGTGGAGCTATGAAGAAAACGGCAAAATGCGCTCCAAGCAAAACGCCTACGTCTTCGACTTCGCCCCCGAACGCACCCTCATCCTATACGACGACTTCGCCAACAACCTCTCCCGCAAAACCGCCGCTGGCGCCGGAACCACCGCCGACCGCGAAGAAAACATCCGCACCCTCCTCAACTTCTTCCCCGTCATCGCCGAAGACGCCGACGGCAAAATGACCGCCCTAGATGTCCGCCAAGTCCTCACCATCCCCCGTTTCATCAAAGCCCGCGAAGTCGTCCGCCGCGGCTTCATGTCCAACCTCCTCTTCCAAAACATCCACCGCATCTTCTCATCACCCGAAATCCGCGAAATCCTCGACCACCTCACCCCCGTCGCCCCCGGCAAACCCACCCTCCAGCCCAAACAAACCCCGCTCGAAATCCCCGACATCCAAGTCGATGCCCACGGCAACGCCACCGTCCCCAACGCCATCGTCATCGCCACCGCACAAGCCAAATTCGGCGAAAAAATCTACCAAAACGCCGCCGTCCAACAGGCCGCCCAAAACCGTTCCCCCAGCCTCCCCGCCATCGCCGCCACCAACTTCGCCCAGCAAACCCTCGACGCCGCCAAAGAAATCGCCAAAGAAAGCGGCGTCACCGTCGCCCAGGCCGAACAAGCCGTCCGCCAAACCGCCAACGTCATCGCGCGCGAAATCGAAGTCGAACAGCGCAAAGCCAACATCCGCGTCGCCGAAGCCCAAACCACCTACGATAAAACCGTCGCAAAAGCCCAACACAACCCCGAAGCCATCGCCGCCGCAAAAGCCAAATTCGAAGCCGCCACCCAAAAAATTCAACAGGACCTCACCCAAAAAGCCACCGCCATCGCCACCAATACCCAACACACCGCCGCCCTCACCAAAACCATCCTCCAAAAAGGCGAAGAAAAGAAAAAACAACTCCCCGAAGACGACGTCCGCGCCCGACTCCGCGGCTTCGCCCGTACCATCCCCTCCTTCCTCATGGCATACGGCACCCCCGAAACCACCCTCGAAAATTTCGACGCCAATCTCGACGATGCCGTCTTCAAAGATGTCACCGGAATCACCCTCGAACAATTCCGCACCCTCCGCGACAAATACAACTTCTTCGACCCCGTCGTTTTCAACGAATCCATCCTCGAATTCCTCCGCAAAAAAGAAGAACTCGCCGACTACTTCTCCGACGCCCAAACCGAAGACATCTTCGACTACATCCCCCCCCAGCAAACCAACCAGGTCTTCACACCCAAAAAAGTCGTCCGGCAAATGATTGACCACCTCGAAGCCGAAAATCCGCGCATTTTCTCCAACCCAAACACCAAATTTGCCGATTTATTTGTAAAATCTGGCCTCTACCTCGCCGAAATCGCCAAACGACTCTATTCCGGACTCCAAAAAGCCATCCCCAACCCCAAAAAACGGCTCCAACACATCTTCCAAAACCAAATCTACGGCTACGCACCAACCCCCATCATCTACAACATCGCCAACAACTTTCTCTTCGGTAATCTCGAAAATCTCCCGAAAAACAACCTGAAATTCCAAGATTTAACCGAAATCGCCAGAAATAACGAGGAAATCAACATGAAATTCGATGTCGTCGTCGGAAACCCGCCGTATCAAGAGGAAGCTGTCGGAGAAAGCACAAGCAATGCACCAATATATCATATTTTCATGGATAATGCCTGCACAGTTTCTGACAAGGTTTTACTTATAACCCCAGCTCGATTTCTATTTAATGCAGGCGATACACCCAAAAAGTGGAATCAAACAATGCTTAATAATGTGCACTTTAAGGTGTTATTCTTTGAAAAAGATGCGTCAGCGGTCTTTCCTCAAGCAACTTTTCCAGGTGGGGTTGCTATAACCCTATACGACAAAACAAAAAAGTTCACCCCTATCGGGACATTCATCCCGGACAAGTTACTAAGATCGATAACAGGCAAAGTTGACAGCGAAGACAACAATATATCAAGTTTTGTTAGTGGAAGAGGAGTTTACAAGTTATCCGATAAAGCTATTGCTGATAACCCTGAGATAACGACCATCCAATCAAAAGGGCACCAGAAGGATGTTGGTACATCAGCATTCGAAATCTTAAACAATATTGTTTATTTTGAAACAAAGCCGAAAGACAAGAATACTTATGTTCAAATATATGGCTTAAAAAACTCTGAACGCACATATTTTTGGATGAGAGAAGATTATTTAGATCCACCTGATAGTTTTGCAAATTACAAAGTATTTATCTCAAAGGCAAACGGTGCTGCATTGAAAAATGGCACGATTGTTGGAGTGCCCATAGTTGCCGGCAAAAAAGTCGGCGCAACCGAAACATTTCTTACTATCGGGGGCTACAAAAGCAAATTGGAAGCTGAAAATCTTGCGAAATACATCAAAACAAAATTTGCACGAATATTGGTGAGTATTTTGAAGGTAACGCCTGATAATACAAAGGAAAAATGGGCCAAAGTCCCCCTCCAAGATTTCACCACCAAGAGCGACATCGATTGGAGCCAACCCATCCCCGAAATTGACCGCCAGCTCTACAAAAAATATCGCCTAACCAAGCAAGAAATCGCCTTCATCGAAGAAAAAATCGCCCCCATGACCTAAAACCCGCACCCCGCCGGGGTCAGTCCTTGACAAATGACAATCTCTCCCTCCCCATGCCCTCGCTTGCGCTTCTTTCGCGTCCCATGCGCCTTTTGCGTTAAAATCGCTTGGCGTTCTTCGCGTCTTGGCGAGAGACAATGCCTTTTCTTTGTGTTTTTTGTGTTCTGTGTGGTTCCAAAAACCAATAAGGAATGGTCTTCCCTCATATCGGACGCCTCGGCGATGCGTCCCTACCTTTTTTTCGACCAATCACGCATTCCCGCAATCACGCAATTCTCCCACCCCCGCTCCCCCGCTCGCCGCGTCAGCGGCGTCGCGCCAGCGCCAAAGGTAGGAATTCGGCGAGACATCTCCCCTCCTCAAAAAATAACAACAGTCACCCATGCTACCTTGTGGCACAAGGTACCATCGGTTTTCCGCTCATCCTTCCACTTTCCACCTGAAACCTTCCACCGTCCCGCGCTTACGTTCCTTTTGCGTCCATTGCGTCTTTTGCGTTAAAAATTCTCCCCAAATAATTCACGCGCCCCCCCCGTCGGGGTCAGTCGTTGACAAATGACAATCTCTCCCTCCCCGCACATCCCTCGCTTGCATTTCTTTTGCCCCCTTGCGCCCCAAAACCGCAAAAACCTCGAAAAAATCGACAAACTCGAAATACTCGAAAAACTCGAAAAACTCGCCCTCTGGCTCCAAACCAGCGAAGGCATAGACTGGAGCGTCGAAAACGAAGACGACACCGATATCATCCCCAGCAATGGCGCCATCATGCTCCACATCCGCAACGAATACCTCCTCCCCCTCGCCGGCAAATGGGAAAACCAACGCATCCGCGACTACCTCGACCACGCCGCCCGCCGCGATTAACCGAGGGGGGTCAGCCCTATAATATAACCAGAGGGGTCAGCCCTATAATATAATATTTTCCCCTGCGCTTTCCGCCCCAGTATTACGATTGTGCACAATCGTAATACTCATCCTCGCCCCCAATCACTAAATCTCCCCCCCCCCACGCCTTCGCTTGCGTTTCTTTCGCGTCCCATGCGCCTTTTGCGTTAAAATCGCTTGGCGTTCTTCGCGTCTTGGCGAGAGACAATGCCTTTTCTTTGTGTTTTTTGTGTTCTGTGTGGTTCCAAAAACCAATAAGGAATGGTCTTCCCTCATATCGGACGCCTCGGCGATGCGTCCCTACCTTTTTTTCGATCAATCACGCATTCCCGCAATCACGCAATTCTCCCTCCCCCGCTCCCCCGCTCGCCGCATCAGCGGCGTCGCGCCAGCGCCAAAGGCAGGGACTCGGCGTGTATATCTCTACCCTCCTCAAAAAACAACAACAGCCACCCATGCTACCTTGTGGCACAAGGTACCATCGGTTTTCGCCCATCCTTCCACTTTCCACCTGAAACCTTCCACCGTCCCACGCTTGCGTTCCTTTCGCGACGCTCGCGACTTTTGCGTTAAAATCTCTTGGCGTTCTTCGCGTCTTGGCGAGAGACAATGCCTTTTCTTTGTGTTTTTTGTGTTCTGTGTGGTTCCAAAAACCAATAAGGAATGATCTTCCCTCACATCGGACGCCTCGGCGATGCGTCCCTACCTTTTTTTCGATCAATCCCCCGCTCGCCGCATCAGCGGCGTCGCGCCAGCAGCCAGAGGAACACCGGTCCTCCCGCCAGCGCCATCAGCGCCCCCACCGGCACCTCGACGGGCGCGGCCGCCCACCGCCCCAGCGCGTCGCACCCCGCCAGTATGCACCCCCCCGCCAGAAATGAAACCGGCAGCACCACCCGCATATCCGCCCCCAGCACCCGCCGCACCGCGTGCGGCGCCAGCAGCCCCACAAAACCGATCGGCCCGGCCACCGCCGCCACGCCCGCCGCGGCCAGCCCCGCCCCAACCGCCGTCCACTGCCGCACCCGCGCCACCTCCACCCCCTGGCCCGCCGCCATCGCCTCGCCCAGGCCCAACGGATTATACTCCCGCGCCAGCGCCGCCAGCACCCCCACTCCCGGACCGGCCACCAGCGCCAGCGCCCCCACCGCCCGCCAGTCCGCCGCGTCCAGCCCCCCCAGCAGCCACCGGTGGAAACCCGCCAGTTTGTCCGGCGACACCAACCCCGAGGCCGCCATGATCGCCCCTCCGCTAATCACCCCCACCGTCACCCCCGCCAGCAGCATCGTCGTCGTGCCGCCCCCCTGCCGCCGCGCCACCGCCAGCACCAGCGCCAGCGCCCCCCCCGCCCCGATCAGCGCCAGCAACTGCGCCGTGTTCACAATCCCCGCCTCCACCCACAGCCCCGGACACATCCGCGCGACAAACGCCCCCAGGCCGGCCCCTCCCGCCATCCCCAGCGTCCACGGCTCGGCCAACGGATTCCGAAACGTCACCTGCAGCGCCGCCCCGGCCATCGCCAGCGCCCCCCCCGCCAAAAGCCCCAGCCAAACCCGCGGCAGCCGCAACTGAAAGAAAATCCGCGCGTACGGTCCCCCCGCCCCCCCCCGCGCAAAAATGGCCCGCCAATCCAATTTTTCAGCCCCAATAAACGGCAAAATCACCGCAAAAAGCACAAAAACGGCCAAAAATAGCCAAATTTTACGGTTTTTGATCATTTTTTCGCCAAAATCACCGGTTTTTCGGTCGTTGGGTGCCGGATCACCTCGAGATGGCGTCCATAGACCGCCAGCAGCCGTTCCTCCGTCAACACCGCATCCGGCGGGCCGTCGGCCGCAATTTGGCCCGCCTGCATCAAAATCACGCGCTCGCAGAACAGCGCCGCCAGATTCAGATCGTGCAGCACCATCACCAGCCGCAGCCCCTCCGCCGCCCGCTCCGCCAGCACCCCCATGATGGCCGCCGCCTGGCTCGTATCCAGCGCCTGCGTCGGCTCATCCAGCAGCAAAATCGCCGGTTCCTGCGCCAGCGCCGCCGCCACCCACGCCCGCCGCCGCTCCCCGCCCGACAACTGCGAGAGCCGCCGCCTCCGCAAGGCCGTCATGTCCGCGGCCGCCAGCGCCCGCTCCACCGCCGCGCAATCCGCCGCGCGCTCCAGCTCGAGGCTCCCCCCGTGCGCGTGCCGCCCCATCGCCGCCACCTGCGCCACCGTATAATCGAAAAGCGCCGGGCACTCCTGCGGCAGATAGCCCAGCCGCCGCGCGATGGCTCGACGGCTCATCCGCGCCAGACCCTTCCCCTCCAGCCGCACCTTGCCGCGGCCCGGCCGCCGCAACCCCGCCGCCACCTCCAGCAGCGTGCTCTTGCCCGCCCCGTTCGGCCCCACGATGGCGCAAAGCCCCTCCCTGCCCAAATCCAGTTCCGCGATCCGCAGCGCCCAGCCGCCCGCCTCATAGGCAAACTCGATCCCCCGCAGCTCCAGGACGCCCGGCGTCATACTCACTCCGGCTTGGCGGCCGCCCCTCCGCCCTCCGCCGTCGGCGTCACCGCCAGGCGAATGTGAATATCCCGCAACTGCTTGTCATCCACCTGGGCGGGCGCATCCATCAGCAAGTCAACCGACTTCTGGGTCTTCGGAAAAGCAATCACGTCGCGAATGCTGTGCCCGCCCGTCAGCAGCATCACGAGACGATCCGCGCCAATCGCCAGCCCGCCGTGCGGAGGCGCGCCATACTCGAGCGCCCGCAGCAAGTGGCTAAACCGGCTCTGCACTTCCGCTTCCGGTAACCCCAGCACCTTGAACATGCGCGCCTGGAACTTCGGATCATGAATCCGGATGCTGCCGCCGCCCAGCTCCGTGCCATTCAGCACGATGTCATACGCCTGCGCCCGCACCTTCTCAGGCGCCGTCTCCAGCAGCTCCACATCCTCGGCCAGCGGCGCCGTAAAAGGATGGTGCACGCTTACCAGCCGCCCCTCGTCATTGCGCTCAAACAACGGAAAATCCGTCACCCACGTAAACCGGAACACATCCGCGGGAATCGCCTCAGCCAGCGCCCCCGCCAACAACCGAATCCGCCCCAGTACCGGCAGCGCCTTCTCGGCCTTGTCCGCCGCAAACAAAATCAGGTCGCCCGCCTCGATCCCCAGCGCCTCCTGCAGCCCGGCCCTCTCCGCGTCCGAGAAAAACTTAACAATCGGCGATTTCCACGTGCCGTCCTCCTGCACCCGGATATATGCCAACCCGCCCAGCCCGCCCTCCCGCGCCAGCCCCGTCCAATCCTCCTCCACCGTCTTAATCGTCGCCTGCGCCAGCCCCTTGGCATTCACCGCCTTCACCACGCCGCCGGCCTCCAGCACGCGGGCAAACACCTTGAACGCCGTCGCGGAAAACACCTCCCCCAAATCCACAATCTCCATGCCAAAACGCAAATCCGGCTTATCCGTGCCAAAGCGCTCCATCGCCTCGCGCCACGTCATGCGCGGCAGCGGCAGCTGCGGCGCTGGCAACTCCGCCGCCGCCATCACCCGCGCCAGCATGCCATCCACCATCGCCATCACGTCATCCGCGTCCACAAACGACATCTCCACATCAATCTGCGTAAACTCCGGCTGGCGATCCGCCCGCAAATCCTCATCACGGAAGCAGCGCGCGATCTGCACATAGCGATCCAGCCCCGCCACCATCAGCAACTGCTTATACTGCTGCGGCGCCTGCGGCAGCGCGAAAAACATCCCCGGTATCACCCGGCTTGGCACCAGATAATCCCGCGCCCCCTCCGGCGTGCTCTTCGTCAAAATCGGCGTTTCCACCTCCACAAAGCCCTGCTCATCAAAATACGTGCGCGCCGCCTGCAAAATATGATGACGCGCCATCAGCGCCCGTTGCATCCCCGTCCGCCGCAAATCCAAATAGCGGTACTCCAGGCGCAAATCCTCGCTCACCAGCTCCGCCTCGCGATCCTCCAGCGGAAACGGCGGCGTCAGCGCCTTGTTCAGCACCTCAATCGCGAGCGATCGCACCTCAATCTCCCCCGTGCCAATCTTCACATTCACCATCTCCTCCGGACGCCCCCTCACCTCCCCCTCAATCCGCACCACAAACTCGCTCCGGCAGCTCTGCGCCGCATCCCACGCCGCCGCCGAATCCTGCGGATCAAACACGCATTGCGTCAGCCCGTAACGGTCGCGCAAATCAATAAAGATCAGCCCCCCATGATCCCGAACGCTATCCACCCAGCCGCACAGAGCCACCTGCGCCCCGGCATCCGCCGCGCGCAACTCGCCGCAAGTATGTGTCCGCATGCTCATCCTCATCATCCTCCTGCACCATGGCAAAAACCCGACTCTACCCTCCCGCCCCCCTCCGGGGCAAACTTTTCCACGACAGCTTTCCCATCATCCCGCGCCGGTTTGGGGTTGGCAAGCCCCCCCCGTCAGGCCTACGGTGCGGGTTATGCGTCACCGTCGGCAAATCCTCCTGCGCGCGCTCGCGGCCGCTTGGCTCGCCTTGGCCGCCCGGCAGGCCCCCGCCGCCTTCCCCTCCCCCGACGACTGGCGCGACCTCAACATCTACCAAATCTTCACCGACCGTTTTTACGACGGCGATCCCTCCAACAACAACGCGCAATCCGACGCGCGCTACAGGCCAACGGACTCCCGAAGCATTCACGGCGGGGATTTCAAGGGCATCGAACTCAAACTCGACTATCTCCGCTCCCTCGGCGTCAACGCCATTTGGATTTCCCCCATCGTCCTCAATGTCGGCGGCTCCGCCTATCACGGCTACGGCGCGCACAACTTCTATGAGCTGTCGCCGCCGTTCGGCACGATGGCCGACCTCACCAACATGGTCGCCGCCGCCCATGCGCGCGGCATCTATGTCATCGTGGACATCGTCTGCAACCACCAAGGCGACCGCATCAGCAGCCGCGACTCCGGCTATCCCGCCTACAAGCCTTCCGGCTACAACCTGCGCTGGACCCGCGACACCAACCGCTATCCCCCCCCCTTCAACGATCTGTCCTACTTCCACAACTACGGCAACATCGGCAACTACACCGACCCCGAACAAATTCTCGGCGAGCTGAGCGGCCTTGACGACCTCCGCACCGAGGATGCCTATGTCCGCTCCAACCTCGTCGAAATCTACAAATACTGGATCCGCGAAGCCGATGTGGACGGTTTCCGCATTGATACCGTCAAGCATGTGGAGATCGGTTTATGGCAGCACTTCAATCCCGCCATCCGCGATTACGCCGCATCCCTCGGCAAGACCAACTTCTTCCAGTTCGGCGAGGTCTATGACGGTTCCGAGCAGAAATGCGGCTATTATACGGGAACGAAGGCGGGGGGGGCGTACTGCCAGGATTCGACGCTGGATTTTCCGCTGTATTACCGGGCGGACAGCGTGTTCGCCCTCGGCACCGGCAACACCAAACAGATTCAGGACCACTACGCCAACATTCCCGCCAACTTCGCGCCGGCGGCACAGGACCGCCTCGTCACGTTCCTGGACAACCATGATGTGCCCCGTTTTCTCAGTGCCGGCAAAGCCAACAACGACACCAACCGCCTCGTCGCCGCCCTCAGTTTTCTGTATTCCTCGCGCGGCATTCCCTGTCTTTACTACGGCACCGAGCAGGCCTTCAGCGGGGCGGGCGATCCGAACAACCGCGAAGACATGTTCTGGGGCAGTTTCGGTTCCGGGCCGTCGGCGAACCGGGACAACTTTGATTTTACGCATCCGCTGTTCCGCCATGTGGCGCAGCTCAACAACTTCCGGCGGCTGTATCCCTCGCTGACCCGCGGCACGCATGTGAACCTTTGGAACAACCCATCCGGTCCCGGGCTTTTCGCCTACGCGCGCCGGCTGGGCGGCGAGGAAATCGTGGTGGTCCTCAACACCGCCACCAGCACCCAAACCCTTGCCGCGCGTCCTACGACCTATGCCCCGGGCGCCGTCCTCGTCAACCTGTTCAACACCAATGAAATCCTCACCGTCACCTCTGGCAACGACGGCTTCCCCTCCGTCACCATGCCCGGCGCCTCCGCCAAAATGTTTATCGCGCGCCATCTGTGGAAGCCGCTGGATCCCGTGGTCGAGGATCAGAGCCCGGCGCACGGCAGCACGAATGTGGTGGCGGGAGCGCCCATCACATTGACATTCAGCCAGCCAATGGACGCGGCATCGGTGGAAAGCGCGTTCAGCATTCAGCCGCTTGTTGCCGGAAGTTTCAGCTGGTCGGCGAACCAGACGGAGATGACCTTTGCGCCGTCGGCGGGATTCGGCGCGCGCACGAATCGGGTCAGGCTGGCGGCGACGGCCTACTCTCCCGAAAGCAGCAACTCGTTCACGGCGTCGTTTGAAACCTTTTTTGTCGCCAGCACAGCGCCGGTTGAGGATACGGTTCCGCCGACGGTTCAACTGCTGACGCCGCCAGCGGGCGAGCAAGTAAGCGGCGGACTGCTGATTTCCGGCACGGCGAGCGACAATGTGGGAGTGGACCGGGTGGAAGTGCGTCTGGACAACCAGGCATGGGTCACAGCATACGGCACGGAAAGCTGGTCGTATCCACTGGACAGCGAGAGCTTCCTGAACGGGACGCACCAGATTCAGGCGCGGGCGCGGGACGAGGCGGGGAATGTGTCCACCACCGCGAGTGCGACGGTGCGGTTCTTCAACATCCCGGCGGACTATGTGCGGCGGATCAGCGCGGGCAATCCCAGCGCGGTGACGAATTGCGACGGGCAAATCTGGATGGCGGACCAGGAGTACACCCTCGGCGGCTTCGGATATCAGGGCGGAAGCGAAGGGCATATCGGCGACACGATTGACAATGTGTGCGAACAGGCGCAGTCGCTGTATCAGCGGGAGCGCTACAGCAGCAACGATTCGACGAGCTTCCGCTATCTGTTCGACTGTCCGCCAGGTCTCTACGCGATCGAGTTGCTGGAGACGGAGACGTGGGTCAACGAGGCCAATGCGCGGTTGTTCGACATTTATATCCAGGGCGAACTGGCGCAGGAGGATTGCGACATCTTCACACTGGCGGGTGGTCAGCGGCTGCCGTTGAGTCTGACCTATACGGCAACGGTCGCCAGCGCGCGGCTGGAGATTGAGTTCCGGCCGAAGCAGGTGGAGAACGCGCGGGTGTCCGGAGTGTCGGTGGAGAAAATTGCGGACCTCGACACCGACGGCGATGGCATTCCCGACTGGTGGACCCTGGCCTACTTCGACCACGCCACCGGACAGGAGGGCGACAGCTCTCGCGCCGGCGACGATCCCGACAACGACGGCCTGAGCAACCTCCATGAATTCCTGGCCGGCACCGATCCCGCCGACCCCGGATCCTGCCTCCGTATCAACAGCCTCGACCACGGCGCCCAACCCGCCTTCCGCTTCAACACCGTCTCCGGCCGCTCCTACAACATCCAAGCCACCCGCGAGCTATCCAAAACCAACAACTGGATCCTCCTCCGCCAAAACATTCCCGGCAGCGACGCCCCCGCCCTCTTCACCGACACCAACCAACCGCCCTTCCGCTTCTTCCGCCTCCAGCTCGACCTGTACTAATCTTCTAATTTTTATTCCAAAAACACTTGCCCCCTGCACGGCAGGCACCTATGCTCCCCCAGTCAACCTATCAAGCAAGGAGAATAGTCATGGCAAAAATTGATTTTGGCGGCGTCATCGAAGAAGTGATCACCCGCAAAGAGTTTTCTCTCGCCAAGGCCCGGCGCGTCCTCAAAAACGAAACCGTCGCCGTCATCGGCTATGGCGTCCAGGGCCCGGCCCAATCGCTCAACATGCGCGACAACGGCATCCGCGTCATCGTCGGCCAGGACCCCAGCTTCAAAAACGACTGGAAGCGCGCGGTCAAAGACGGCTTCAAACCCGGCGAAACCCTCTTCGACATCGAAGAAGCCTGCGCGAAAGGCACCGTCATCATGATGCTCGTCAGCGATGGCGCTCTCAAGCACATCTGGCGGCGCGTCGAGCCCCATCTCACCCAGGGCAAGGCCCTCTACTTCTCCCACGGCTTCGGCTGGGTCTATCGCGACCTCACCGGCGTCAAGGCGCCCAAAGATGTTGACGTCATCCTGGTCGCCCCCAAGGGCTCCGGCACCTCCGTGCGCCGCAACTTCCTCGCGGGCGTCGGCATCAACTCCAGCTTTGCCGTCGCTCAGGACGCCACCGGCAACGCCGTCGAGCGCACCCTCGCCATCGGCGTCGCTGTCGGCTCCGGCTACCTCTTCCCCACCACCTTCGAAAACGAAGTCACCTCCGACCTCGTCGGCGAGCGCGGCGTCCTCATGGGCGCGCTGGCCGGCATCATGGAAGCGCAATACGACGTGCTCCGCAAAAACGGCCACTCCCCCTCCGAGGCCTTCAACGAAACCGTCGAAGAACTCACCCAGAGCCTCATCCGCCTCGTGGACGAAAACGGCATGGACTGGATGTACTCGAACTGCTCCGCCACCGCCCAGCGCGGCGCGTTGGACTGGAAGCCCAAGTTCAAAAAGGCCGTCGCCCCGGTCTTCAAGGACCTCTACAAGGCCGTCAAGAGCCAGGCCGAGGCCAAGCGCGTCATCCGCGTGTGCGGCGCGGCCAACTACAAAGAAAAACTCGACGCCGAACTCGCCAAGATGGGCGACTCCGAGATGTGGCGCGCCGGCGCCGCGGTTCGGGCCCTGCGACCGCGCGAAAAAGCCCGCCACAGCACCGTCGGCGTCGGCGGGCGCGGCAAAAATTAATCCATCCCGGCCCTCCCCGCCTGCCGCCCCGCGGCAGGCGTTTTTTTATCCCCCACCCCATTCGCGCACGCCGTCCTCAAAATTTGATGCGTACCCGGTTCGCCGTGCGTCCCGCGCCTGCGGGATGGCAGTGCGGCAAAGGATTTTGACAAAACGAGAGGCGTTCATGGCTTGCCGTCCGCAGGACGTGGCAGTGCGGCAAAGGATTTTGACAAAACGAGGGGCTTTCCCGGCAAAATAAGGCGCGAATTTTTCGATAATGGCGCGCCGCGGACGACCCTTGCTGGATGAATATCCGCAAGGGTCGTTCTCGGCGTGCCAGGGCGGAAAAGACGGGCCTTGGTTTTGCCGCCTCGTTTTTCAAAAT
>LSQX01287641.1_pt2 | contig 15909 bp, 12 predicted proteins | sample 654561 | NCBI WGS metagenome assembly LSQX01 (sample SAMN04489861, study PRJNA283612) | anaerobic digester metagenome | isolation source: 4 biogas reactors fed with cattle manure at either 37C or 55C with and... | place: Denmark: Kongens Lyngby | collected 2014 | reverse complement strand
TCATGTCAAAACCGTCGAGCGCGACGCCCGGCGGCGGCTCCGCCCCGGCCAGCCTGGCAAGCGTCGGGAACAGCTCGAGCGACGTGAGGAATTCGCCGTTGACCGTGCCCGGCGCGATTCTGCCCGGATAGCGAACGAGGCTGCACACCCGCACGCCGCCCTCAAACACCGAACTTTTCCCTCCCCGCAGCGGCGCGTTGTCGGCGCCTCCGGAGCCGCCGTTGTCGGAGAAGAAGATCACGATCGTATTGCCGGCCAGCTCGTACAGGTCGAGCAAATCGAGGACCTCGCCGACGGCGGCGTCCATCGCGGTGACCGCCCCGAGGTAGTTCGTCATCCGCAGCGCCCTGTTGGCCACCTTGGCCGGTCGATTGTAGCGCGTGCCGTCGACGACGCCCTCCCCGGCGTACATCCCCGGGTACATCTTCCGCCACTTCTCCGGCGCCTGCGCGCCGGAGCGGATGACCGGATCGAGGTTCGACGCGCCGTGGGGCGCGTTGAAGGGCAGGTAGAGGAAGAAGGGCCGGTGCTTGTTTTCCTTGATGAATCGAACCGCCTCGCGGCGGAACAGGTCGGTCGAGTAGACGCCCTTGTCCTCGGTCGTCGGCTCATTGTTCCGATACATCGACGGCACGCCGTAACGCTCGTGGGTGTAGTAGTCGATGCCGGTGTTGACGAAGCCGTAGAACTCGTCCCAACCTCGGGCCAGGGGCAGAAACCGCCGCTGCATGCCCAGGTCCCATTTTCCGAAGATGCCCGAATAGTAGCCCGCCTGTTTGAGCACTTTGGGCAGAAGGACCTCCCGGGTGTCCATGCCGCCGATCCGTTCCCAGGTAACGGCATATTCCTCCGGCGTGTATTGGCGGCCATAGTCGGGCGCTTCGTTGCGAATCATGTCATAGATGCCGTTGCGCTGCGGATAGCGGCCCGTCAGAAAGGCCCCGCGGCTTGGCGTGCAGGCCGGCCAGGCGACATAGAAGTTCGTCAGCCGCACGCCTTCGTTCGCCAGCCGATCGAGGTTGGGCGTAATGATGTGGTCGCCCAGAACGCCCAGATCGTTGTAGCCCTGGTCGTCGGAGACGATCAGCACGATGTTCGGCTTGGCGGCCGCAAGGCCGCCGGGCGCGGCCAGAATCAGCAGAATTGCCGGAAAAAATCGCATCAGGAGGTTCTCCGTGTCGATCGGTCACAGGCTGCGCCGTTCCCAAGCTCCCGCTTGGGAACGAGGAAGGAGGGTTTTCCGTCACGCAGCCTGGCCTTCACCGGGTTCGATTTCATCGCCAGCCGTTCCTTTCTCGCGGCAGCCCGGCGCTCATTGTTCGCGCTTGGCGCGCCTGGTGCAACCCCCGGGTCCTGGGGAGAAGCGAAACCGCGGGGCGATCCTGGCCGCCCGAGGATGGCCCCGTTAGAATGGATGCGATTGTGCACGGCAGAAGCGCGGGGCGCGAGGCGGACTGCTCGCGCGACGCGTCAAAAGGGGAGCGTGCGAATGCCGGAGTTCATCCCGATCGCGAAGGTCCGCGACGTGCCGGAAGGCCGGGCCAAGGCGTTTACAGTCGCGGGGCGCGAAATCGCCCTGTTTCACGTCAAAGGCCGGTTCTACGCACTCGACGATTATTGCCCCCACATGGGTGAATCGTTGAGCATCGGCGAGGTCCACGGGGATGCGGTCCTCTGCGCCCGGCACCTCTGGGCCTTCCGGCTCGCCGACGGCGTTTGCCTCGACGTGCCCAGCCTTGCCGCCGGCACGTTCGAGGTCCGCGTCGAGGGAGACGACGTGCTCGTACGGATCGCGGAGGAGGCTTGAGGAGGCGAGGTATCGCCGAGCGGTTCCTCCGTTCGTCCTGACAGGGCCCGAGGGGAAAGCAGATGGGAAACGGCAAGCTCAAAGTGGCGATCCACGGGGCCGGCTGGGTGGCCGGCGCGCATGCGGCCGCCTGGCGGAGGAATCCCCATGCCGAGATCGTCTCGATCAGCGATCGGGATGCCCGGCGGGCCCGAGCGCTGGCCGATCGTTGCCAGATCGCCTGCGCCGTGCGCGACGACTATCGCGAAGTGCTTGGCGACGCGCGGGTCGACGTGGTCGACGTGTGCAGCCCGAGCCACCTGCACGCCGAGCAGGGGATCGCCGCCGCCCGGGCCGGCAAGCACGTCCTCGTGGAGAAGCCGATGGCGCTGACGGCGGAAGAGAACCGTCAGCTGCGCGACGCCGTGGCCGAGGCCGGCGTGAAGAGCCTGGTCGGTTTCGTGCTCCGCTGGAACCCGGCCGTGGAGACGATCAAGTCGCTGCTCGCCGGCGGGGCGATCGGCGAGCTGTTCTATATCGAGATGGACTACTGGCACGGGATGGGGCCGGCCCATCATGCGTGGAATCTCCACAGCCGGAAGAAGACCGCTGGCAGCGCGATGCTGCTGGCCGGATGCCACGCGGTCGACGCCCTCCGCTGGCTGGCCGGCGACGAGGTGGCCGAAGTCTCGGCCTTCGCGAACAACCAGCAGGGACGGTTCGAGTACGACGCCAACGTGGTCGCCGTGATGAAGTTCCGCAACGGCGCGCTTGGCAAGACGTCGGTCCTCTTCGACTGCCAGATGCCCTACCAGTTCAACATGGACCTGGCCGGCACCGAGGGGACGATTCGCGACAACCGCGTCTGGTCGAAGAAGCTCTTCCCGGGACAGACCGGCTGGGCAACCTGTCCGACGATTCTGCCCGACTCGGGCGACGTCCATCACCACCCGTTCGACGCCGAGATCAACCACTTCGTCGACTGCATCCGCACCGGCCGCCAGTCGCATTGCAGCGTGGCCGACGCCTACCGCACCCACGAGTTGTGCCTGGCGATCGACCGTTCGATCGAGTCGGGCGGCGCGCCGGTGGCCGTCGGCGGGGCGTACGGTGGGTGATTGGTGGTTCGTGGTTCGTGGTTGGTGAAGAGGGAGGTGTGATGGAATCGCGCGAGATTGTGCGCCGGGCGATCGAGTTTGAGCGGCCGGAGCGGCTGCCGTTCTGGCAGCATTGGAATCATAAGATGCCGGGCTTTCCCGACGACGTCCACAATATCTGGGAGATGGACCGGGCGGAGGCGGGCTGGTTCTTCGATCGGCCGGGGGTGGACGACTGGGGCTGCGGCTGGAGCACGACCGAACTGCGGAACATCGGCCAGGTCACGGCCCACCCGCTGGCCGACTGGTCTGGCCTGGAGGGCTATCGGCCGCCCAACCCGCGGAACCCGTTCTACTACGAGCGGCTCGGGCCGCTGATCGGGGCGGCCGGCGGACGCTACGTGGTGCTGACGGCCCACAACCTGCTCTTTTCGCGGCTGCACAAGCTCCGCGGTTTTGCCGCCACGATGGAGGACTTCTACCTTGCGCCCGAGCGAATCGAACGGGTGCTCGACATGATCGTCGATTTCAAGATCCAGCAATGCGACGAACTTCGGCGGCGGTTCGGGGCTTCGATCGACGGGCTGTTCGTGGCCGACGACTGGGGCACGCAGGACGGCACGTTCATCAGCAGACGGCTCTTCGACGAGTTTTTCACCCCTCGGTACAGGAAGATTTTCGACGCGATTCACCAGTGCGGCTGGCACGTGATCCTGCACAGTTGCGGGCGGATCAACCCGTTCGTGCCGGGCTTCCTCGAGTTGGGGGTCGACGTGCTCAACATGCAGCAGTCGCGCAGCTACGGCTTGGAGGAGTTCGGCCGGCAGTTCCGCGGCCAGGTCTGTTTCGCCGCCACGGTCGACATCCAGACGACGATGCCGCGCGGAATCGAGGCGGAGGTCCGCGCGGAAGCCCGGCTGCTGCTCGAGCATTGGGGGACGCCCGAGGGCGGCCTGATCGCCTTCGACTACGGCGACTGGCAGGCGATCGGCGTCAGCCCGGAGATGCCTCGCGTGATGTTCGATGAATTTGCCAAGGGGCGCGTCGGCGGGGGATCGGCGTGAAGCCCGGGTTGACCGGCCGCCCTCCAGGGCGGCCTGGCCGGTGGATTGACCCGCGGCCGGATCGCTCGGCAGGCGGCCGGAAAATCCCCGCCGACCGCCGCCGACGCTCTGCGTTGGCGGCGACTGGATTCGGGCTCGGGAGGCGGGTATCATGGCGAAATCCAAGCGGACGCGTGCGCCGGCAGACGCCCCCCGCCCAAGCGCGGCTCCCACGGGGTGACGCCGATTGCGGGAAAAACCGTGCCGAACCGGGCCAATCGCGAAGTACCGCGGGTGCGGGTTTCCCTGGCGGGGAAAGACTTGATCCAGTTGAAGCAGCAGGCGAGGTGAAAAATGAGGAAGGGGCCGATGAAACAGATGCTCATGGCAATCGCGGGACCGATCGTGCTGGCGGCATGCGCCGTGGCCGCATCGCCGACCCCGATCAGCGAGCGGCAGGCGCGGCCGTCGCCCGAATGGGTCACGCGGGGCGTGATGTACCAGATTCAGCCGCGGGCCTTCACGCCCGAAGGCACGCTGAAGGCCGCCACCGCGCGGTTGCCGAAGCTGGCCGAGCTGGGAATCGACATCGTTTACCTTTGCCCCGTGTTTGTCTCGGACGACGATCCAGACACCCGGGGTTGGAGCCCGCGCCAACGAGCCTCGAAACTGAACAACCCGCGCAACCCGTACCGGATGAAAGACTACTATCACGTCGATCCGGAATACGGCACGGACGCCGATCTGAAGGCGTTCATCGCCGAGACGCACAAGCTTCGGATGCGCGTCCTGCTGGACATGGTCTATTTGCACTGCGGCCCGCGGGCGGTCTTTCTCCAGGAGCACCCGAACTTCGTCAAGCGGGACCAGGAGGGCAAGATCGTGGCCGCCGGGTGGGGATTCCCGGCGCTGGATTTCTCCAATCCCGAGCTCCGCGAATACCTGTGGAAGAACATGGAGTATTGGGTCCAAGAGTTCGGCGCGGACGGGTTCCGCTGCGATGTCTCTGACGGGATCCCGCTGGACTTCTGGGAAACGGCGCGCGACCGTTTGGACAAGATTCAGCCCGAGGTCTGCCTGCTGGCCGAAGGGACCCGCCGCGAGGACCAGCTCAAGGCCTTCGATCTCGACTACGGCTGGGGGTTCAAGTGGGATGACCCGGCAAGCATCAGGAAGCAATGGGAGAAGATGCGGGACGAACGCCCGCGCGGCGGAGCGCGGTTCATTCGCTTCATCGACAACCATGACATCGCCAACGACGCGTGGCACAACCGGGTGGAAAAGGCGTGGGGGACTCCGCGCGTCCATGCCACGCTTGTCGTGCTCTTCACGCTCGACGGCGTGCCGTTCCTCTATAATGGCCAGGAAGTCGCCGACACCGCCCGGCACAGCATCTTCGGCCGCCTGCCGATCGATTGGGCCAACGGCGACACGCCTGCGGGCAAGGCCCGTTTCGCGTTCTGCCAACAGCTTTGCGAGATCCGCCATGCGGAGCGGGCGCTGACCGGCGGCGAGCTCGCATGGGTGGACAACGACGCGCCCCAAGCCGTCTTGTCCTACCAGCGATCGTTTGAAAACGAACGGGTCCTGACGCTTGTGAACCTGGCGGGACGGCAGGTCCGCGTCGAGATTTCCATGCCGGCGGAGCAGACGGCGGGGCTTCGCCAATTGCTCGGCCAGGGCGCGAGAATGGAGACCGCGAGCGGCGGAAAGAGGGCCTTCGTCTTGGAAGGATACGGATTCTTCGTGGGCAAGAGCCGATAGGGGCCGCCCACGCGGATCGCAGCCTGACGGCCTGGCAGCTATTTCGTTTCAAACCGGATGTTGCGGGTATATTCGGTGATCGTCACGTCGGGGGACTCCGCGGTCACTGTCTTGCCGAAGCGGACTACATTCTGGAAACAGAGATTCTCCACGGTGTGCCGCTCGTCGTGCCCGACCACACAAATCTCGCCGCGAAACCTGCCCTTGATTTCCACCCGGTCGATATTCTTGAATACGCAGTCGGCAAGTGGATGTCTCGGTCTGAAGTCCAGTCCAGCGGATTGACGACCGGAGGCCGGGCGCCGCCTCGTTTCGATGCGTTCCTGGAGACTGTCCCCGTTGTGCCACACCCGATCAGACTCACGGGGCGCGCCCCGTTCTTGACATTGCCGCGCGCGGCCTTCAGACTGTTGGCGTCAGCCCGTGCAACCGTTTGCGGAGGCAGTGCCCGGGAACCGTTCCCCTCGCATCTTTCCCCGAGTGTAGCAGTGAGAATCGCACCGTTTTGGCTCTGTTGCACGTGTTGGACGGCCGGAGTGGGCCTTGCGCCGGCTGCGGACACGCCGGCGCCGCCGCTCGAAAAACCGGGCTGGAAGCTCACCTTTCACGATGAGTTCGACCGGCCGCACTTGAACGACATGTACTGGTTCCCCGCCTACCGGTCGGGCCGCAAGGAGTATTTCAAACGCATCGGCAAGGAGAGCCGCTGGGTCGACCACAACGCGCACTACGTGATCGAAGACGGCGTCCTCAAACTCCGCATCGACGAGCGACTGCCGTTCCGCCCGGACAAGAGCACGCCCTGCGTCAGTTGCGTTCAAACGTCGGATCACCGTTTCGGGGCGACGACCAGCGAGTACCAGATTCTCGACAAGTTCGCGCAGAAGTACGGCTGGTTTGAAATCCGCGCCCGGTGCGCCAAGGGGAGCGGCCTGCTCAACGCCTTCTGGCTCCACCAGCACGATCCGACGAAACAGGAGTACACGCCGGAGGGCCGCCGCCGCGGACTCGGCGAGGGCGTGGTGGAAATCGACATCTTCGAGCTCCCCGGCAACATGGTCGAGAGCCGCCGCAACACCTGCGCGATTCACTTCATCGACAACGAAGTCCGCAAGGCGGGCAACTACGTCTACAACATGGACTTCGACGCCTCGGAGGAATTTCACATTTGGGCGATGGAGTGGCAGGAGGGGCGCGTCGACTGGTACGTGGACGGGAAGGTGGTCAACACCTACAAAGGCCCCACTCCGCAGGAGAAGATGTTCGTCCTCGTCGCCCTCTTCCAATACTCCGGTTGGATCGGCCAGATCGACCCGAACATGACCTACCCGCGAGATTTCGAGGTCGACTACGTGCGGGTTTACGCGCGGGAGGCGTAACCGCGGGCCTGGAACGCCTACCTTTCGGCCCGCTTCAAGGCCCAATTCCCAATGGCCAAGCCGAGGCAACGCTCGGCCATTGATTGAAAGCACCGCATGCTGGGAATTGAACCCCGCCTGCATCTCCCGCAGCAGCGGCCGTTCGACCGGCCTTCACCAGCAATAGACGTGAACCGCGTACGGCGCGAAGTCATCTTCCCACACGTTCGACTCGGCCGCCAGCCGGCGGTCTTCGAACAACACCTCGACCGGCCCGGCCTCGCGTCCCGCGGTGATCCTCGCCCGCACCGCGCTGCGGGAGGAATTGGCAACCAGCAGATAGCGGCGGCCTTGGTGCTGTTTCAACAGCCAGCTGACGGCCGGATACCCGAGGCCGTCCTCTTGGGGGCCGCTGAGGATTTCGATCCGCTGATCTTGCGGCGGATCGCGCTGGACCAGCACGTCGTGCAGCGTGGCCAGCTCGCCCGCGATCCGCTTCAGGCCGGCCCACACCTCGGGATCGTGCGTCACGCCGTGGTTCCCACCCGTGCCGCCGTAGGTGTAATAGGTGACGCCCTTGGCGCCGTGGATCACGGCCAGGTAGGTCATCACGCGGGTCTCCGCCAGCGTGGGATAGCGTTTCCAGCCCCAGCCTTCGAAGTCCTGGATAATCGCCCAGACCGGCGCCCGGCGGCCCGCCCGGCACAGGTCCTCCTCGATGAGCTTCATATCGCGGGTCACGTCGGCCACCTCGCAATCCTTGTCGGAGCGGATCGGGTAGAGTTCTGGCAGGAAGGCGTCGGTGGCGTCAACGTAGTCGGCATACCGCGATCTTCCCGGCCCGGCAAAGACGGCGTCCGCCTGGACCGTGATATGGAACGGATCGACGTCGTCGAGCGCGCGGTGCACGCGCCCGAGCTCCGCCGCGCTGATATGGCTGGCCGTATCGTCGGCCAGATACCAGGCGAGAAGGGCCGGCTGGCGGCACTCTTCCGCCACGGTGCGGACCGCGGCCTCCGCGTCGCGTCTGTTCGCGCCGCCGCGCGGAGCAATGATCACCCGCAGCCGATGGCGGTCCGCCGCCGCATAGAATTCCTCAAGCTCCGCGTCGCGCCGCGTCTGGTAGGTATGGATCGTATTGAACCCGGCCTCGCGAAGCTCCGTGAAGCAGCGGTCGAAATCGTGGCCGTTGTGTTCCCGCTTCCACACGGAATAGAGCCCGATGGGAAACAGCGGCCGGCCGTCGACCAGGACCACGCCGTCGTCGCGAACCGTCGTGATGCCAGAGGCCGGCGGCGGCTGGACGAGAATCCACCACGGCTGCTCGCAGGCGTTGCCGGCAAAATCCCCGGCCTTCACGAGCACGCGATGCACGTTGGGCCCGTCTTCAGATCCTTGGAGCGGCTCGCGCAGCTCGTATCGGAAGGCATTCTCGGCTCGCTGCCACTCGACGGCGATCGGCTTGCCGTCCAGCAGGACTTCGACCGAATGGCGATCCACGCCGGTGCCGTCCGCCCCATCGGACAAGGAGAACACGAGCGGCTGCCGCGGATCGTCCGTTCTCCGCGGGGCGTAGTCGGCCAGCCGCGGGGGCTCGCGGTCCGGCCCCAGCCACCCGCAGTCCTCGACCCAACACCGTTCGTCACCCAGCCGCACCTCGCGGACCTCGGGCGTGACAGCGGGCCGCGTGGTCGCCAGCACGAGGCGATATTGCAGCCATTGATGTCCGGCGTGGAGGGCCGGCAGGGCCGCGCCGCTGGTCATGAAATACGAGTCGGGCGACCCGTCGGGGCCGGCAAACGGCGTCCAATCGCCGGGTCCGCCGTCGGCGTCGGCCGCCGAGCGAACCTGGAACCGGACGCTGGTCCCCTCGGGCGTGTCGGCCTGCCAGGAAATCCGCCCGGCACGGCATGGCTCGGCCAGGCATTGCGGGCGCGCAATCAGCTCCCCTTCCGCCACGAATTGCGGCGGATCGGGTTGAGCGGCCCAGGCCACCTCGCGCAGCCGGAACTGCCGCTCGCCGTAGAGGTTCGGGGTGTCGAATCCGATTTGAATCACGGCCGCCGCCGCACCCCGCGGCGCCCGGGTTTCGACGGTCACTTCAGACCAGGCGTCGCCGGCCCCGGTGAACCGAAACGGCGTCGCACCGACCCGGGCTCCCTCGCCGTCGACCCAGCGGACCTGATTCCAGAACGACTCGCCATGGCCCTGGGCCATGCCCAAATCGAGCGTGTGCGCGGCGGCAATCGTCAGCCGGCAGAGCGAGCCTTCGACCACGGCGACGGGCGGACTGGCGATCTCGAAGGCGGTGTCGGTTTCCCGATCGTCGCGCCGCACAACGAGCGCCCGGCCGAGCCCCGGGTGGTCGGCGTTTTCGATCTTCAATGCGTTCTGATAGTTCTTGACCTGCCAGTCAGCCAATCCGCGATCGAAGTACCACTCAGCCGCCAATTGCCAGCGCCGAGCCAGTTGCACGGCATGGCTCTCGCCCGGCGAGCAAGCGACCTGACAGCCGCTGCAAAACCGCGCCGCCGCTGCATCGGCCGCAACCGCCGGCCGGTCCGGCTTGAAAATGCTCAGCCCCAGCGTGATCAGCGTCATCGTGCGCCAGGCGGTCAGCCGGTTCGTGTTCATGCGGGATCGTTCTCCTGGGAAGCGGTGCGGCAAGCGGCGGAAATCGCATCCCGTCGCCGACCGCGACCATTCGTTGCATGCGGGCAGTTGGCCGAATCCTGTGTCACGGAGAGGGCCAAAAAATGGAGGAATCAGGCATTCTAGCGGCGTCGCGGCACGCGATCCAGACGATGCGCGGCAATCGGGGCCACCCACACCTTCAATTGGGGCCACCCACACCTTGGTCCGTCAACTGCGCCGGCGTGTCGAACTCCAACGCTCCGTCAGCAAGGCAGCCTCGAGTCGCTCATTCCGGTCCACCCACCCGCTCGAGGGACTCCGGCGTCCAGGCGATCTGTGGGTGGTCCCTTTTGGTCTCTTTGGAGTGCGTGCGACGGATCGCCGCTTTCGTCCACCCACCAAATTGAGGGCGTTCTGGCGTTCGGCCAATCTATGGGTGGCCCCTTTCTCCCATCGCCTCCTCCGACGCGCCGACCAGCGCGGTGCCGGTGATCTACACCGGCGCCGGCGTCTTCCTGCGGACGGTTGCCTTGCCGCGGAACCCGGACCTGGTGCTCGTCGACACCCGCGTGATTGCCGCAGCGCCCGTGCGGTTCCTCGTCGCCAAAGTCAATGATTTCTGCGAGTCCGTCGGCCTCCCGACGACACTCGCACAAGTTGGGCTGGGCGAGGCAAGTGGCGACGACCTCCGCCGAGTCGCCGAAGCGGCCTGCCGGGAAGGCGAGACGATCCACCACGAGTCGTGCCCCGTTTCGGCGGACGCCGTCGTCGCCGCGCTCAAGGCGGCGAACCGGTTCGGGCGCAACCGGCCTGATCGCCGCCATCGAGCGTCGTGATCGCGGCCGCCGGGCTTGGCGGTGTGCCCCAATCTCATAAACCCAGCGGTTGGGGAGCCTGACTCGCTTAAGCCGGGAAATCCGCGGCAGACCAGGCACTCAGCAAGGTCGGCGCGTGGCAGAAAACCCTCGGGGAAATTGACCCACATGGCGAGCCGGCAACACCGGGGAGTGCGAACCGGATGCCGTCTCCCCCAGCGCGTTCGTTGACGCCGCGTGTCCCGCTGGCTAGACTCTCGGCGTCCCCGCAGTCAATTGAAAGGAGCTGGAAATCATGTCCACACGTTGCTCACGGCGTCGTTTTCTGAAACGTTCCGCCACCTTGGCCGGCGCTGCCGCGATGGCAAATTCCCTCCACGCGCCGTCCGTGCTGGCTCAACCGAATCCCGGCGACAAGCTCCGCGTGGCCGTGATCGGCGCGGGGGGCATGGGGGGCTATAGCGTCGCCTGCGCGCTCCGCGAGGAGCTTGTCGCCCTGGTCGACGTCGACGAGAACACGATCGCCAAAGTCATGAGCCAGAGTGTCAAGGACAAGGCCAAGCCCAGGATTTTCCACGACTATCGCAAAATGCTCGACGAGTGCCGGAAGGACCTCGACGTCGTCCTGATCGGCACTCCCGACCATCATCACGCCCCAGCCGCCATCCGCGCGATCAACGATGGCAAGCACGTCTTCTGTCAGAAGCCGCTGGCGCACAACATCGCCGAATGCTATGCGCTCGGCAAGGCCGCCCGAGAGAAGAAAGTGCTCACGCAGATGGGCAACCAGGGCTATTGCGGCGAGGGAATCCGGCGCGTGGCCGAGTACGTCGCCGCCGGGGCCATCGGCGCTGTTACGGAGACCCACACCCTGCTCGACCGCAACTTCGGCGGGACGGGCGGCCGGCCGCCCTCCAAGCCCGTTCCGCCCGGCCTGCACTGGGACGAGTGGCTCGGCCCGGCCCCCTACCGCGACTATCACGACGGCCTGCACCCCTTTTCGTGGCGAGACTGGAAGGCATTTGGCACGGGCACGATCGGCGACATGGCCTGCCACCGCCTCGCCTATCCCTTCATGGCGCTGAAGCTCTGGGAGGTCAAGCAGTTCACCGTCGAATGCCTGAATACCAAGGGGGGCAGCGAAGAGAAATACCCGCAGGACAACGTCGTCTGCTACCACATCCCGGCCCGCGCTGCCTTCCCCGCCTGCAAATGCTACGTCTACGATCACCAGGCGCTGCGCCCCGAGGTGATGAAGGAATTGGAGAGCAAGTATTCGGTCAAGTGGTCCGAAGCGACTCTCTTCGTCGGAACCAAGGGCTATCTCGACAACCGCGCGCAGATCATTCCCGACGCGGCCCACCAGGAGGTCCCCGCACCGCCCAAAACGCTGCCGCGCGCCAAGGCGGGCGGGCCCGTCGAGGACCTCTACGCCTGCATCCGCGACGGAGGAACCCCCGTCTCCAACTTCCCTGACGCGGGCGGCCCCTTGACCGCAATGGCTCTGGCCGGGCACCTCGCCCAGTCCGCCGGCATCGGCGGCAAGATCCAGTGGGACGTCGAGAAGATGCAGTGCACCAACCGGCCGGAAATGAACGAATTCGTCCGGCGAGAATACCGCCCCGGATGGGAGGTGTAGCCGACTCGGCGGAAACCAATCCCACGTGCATACCCGAAAACCCAACGCCGTCTTCTTCGTGCTCGAAGGCCTGAATGGCCTCGCCGTGCCGTACTTCAACAGCTACATCTACTTCCTGCTCCGCGATCGCTACGGATTCGGCAACCTCGGCAACCTCTCGGTCTCGGCCCTTGGCGGCTTCGCCTACATGCTCGCCGCCTGGCAGGGCGGACGCTTCGCACAACGTTTCGGCTACTCCAAGTCGCTCCAGATCGGCTTCGGCGGCCTGGTTGCCTGCCTGGCCCTGGGCGCCGTCGCTGCCTCGCTGCCGGCGGTGCTCCTGGTGTTCATCGGTTGGACGGTAACGGTCTGCTTCACCTGGCCGACGCTCGAGGCGCTCGTCAGCGACGGTGTCGGCGACGACGTGCTCCCCAAGAACATCGGCGTCTACAACGTGATCTGGTCCGGCGGGGCGGCGGTGACGTACTTCGTCGGCGGCGCGCTCTACGAAACGCTTGGCCACGCGAGCATCTTCTGGTTGCCGGCGCTGATCCACGGTTGCCAGTTCCTGATCGTCTTGTGCCTTGGCCCACAGCCCGAGCGCGCCGCGGATTCAGAGCCAACCGCGCCGCCGCACCCCCCGGAAGCGGCGGCATTCGCCCAGCCGGTCAGCCCGCAGGTCTTCCTGCGGATGGGGTGGCTGGCGATTCCCTTCTCGTACATCGCGATCACCACCCTGATCGCCGTGATCCCGGCTTTGTCGCAGACACTCGGGCTATCCACGGCCGAGGCCGGGCTGTTCTGCTCGATCTGGATGTTTGCCCGCCTGGGGACGTTTGTCGTTCTCTGGCGTTGGACCGGCTGGCATTATCGATTCCGCTGGCTGCTGGGCGCTTACATCGGGCTGATGGCCGGCTTCAGCATGTTGCTCCTTTCGACGAACCTCGGACGGCTCGCGGCCGCGCAAGTGATTTTCGGCGCATCTGTCGGCCTGATCTACTACTCGTCGCTGTTCTACTCGATGGATGTCGGCCAGACCAAGGGCGAGCATGGCGGATTGCACGAGGCGATGATCGGCGCCGGAATGTGCCTGGGGCCGGCTGCGGGCGCACTGAGCGTCTGCCTTGCGTCCGACTACCCCAACGCCGGCGTCTACACGGTCACGGCGCTGCTGGCCGGGGGCCTGGCCGGCCTGATCAGGCTGCGCATACGGCGGGCCCCTTGAACGCGCCCCGTGCCGACCCTGGTCTCCGCGGTCAACCGGCGTCCTCGTGATCGAGCCCTTCGATTCTCTTCAAGAAATCGGCCATTGAGGGGCACCGGTTGCGCGGGTCCGGCGCCAGGCAAGCATGAATTGCCGCGGCCAGTTGCGGGTGAATCTGGGGCCGGCGTGCCGTGATCGGCGTTGGAGGCGTGTCGTGGGTCATGGCCGCCAGCCCGGTGTCGCCGCTCATCCAGGGCAGTTCCCAGCTGCACATCTCGTAGATCGTCACGCCGAAGGCGAATATATCGACCCGCTGGTCGGTGGTTCGGCGCCGGACCACCTCGGGCGCCATGTAGTTCGGCGTGCCCGTCCGGTTTCCCGGCTGGAGAAAAGGCCCCTTTGCCGGCACGGAGAGGCCAAAGTCGGTCAGTTTCAGAATCCGGCCCGATTCGTCGAAGAGCAGGTTTCGCGGGCAGATGTCGCGGTGGATGAACCCCGCTTCGTGAACCGCCTGGAGAGCTTGCGCGATCTGGCGGATGAGGTCAACCCGACGCCCCTCGATCGACCTGTCCCGCGCGAACAGGAGCGAGTTCATCCCGGATCCTCCGAGGTACTCCATCACAAGATATTGCGCCCCATCGGTCGTCAGACCGTGTTCGAAGGTCTTCACAATGTTCGGATGGTCAAACCGCATCGCGATCTCGCCTTCGCGCGGCTTGTTGAGGCCTGGGAAGCGGCTCTCGAAAAAGGCGGTCTTCTCCGAATCGAGGATCTTCAACGCCACGATCCGGTCATGCTCCCGGTCCCGCGCCATGTAGACCTTCGACATCGTGCCCGAGATCGCCTCCCGCAGCAGTTCAAACCGGCTCTTGACGTTCAGCCGGCCCCTGCCCGAGAACAAGGCCTTGAGGCGATCGGTAACGCCCATCACACTCCCCTTGGATACCGAGAGCCGGCGGGAACTCGACACGGACGACCATTCCCCCCCATTAGGTTTACTCTAAGTCGAGTTCCTTGCTTTGGCAAGCAAGACCCATCCCCTTGTCCAAGCCCCAGACGAGGAATGCGAGCAACGGTGCCCCTATGCGCTGTTGCCAGCGGCTGGCGATCTGGCGGCCGCCTCCGCCTGACGGTCGAGCACCTTGGCCACGCCGGCGAGCGCCATCTGGGCTTTGAGGCAGGCCTGTCGAAACGTCTCGGGATTTGGGACGCCTGTGAGCAGAAATAGGTCCTGGCCGGCTGATCGGAAAACAAGGTCCCCCGAACGGAGGAATTCCTGGCCCGGCAGGATCCGCACCTGGATCGAGTCGAAGTCGAGCAGTCCGATGGACCGGCCGTCCGCCCCCGCCAACCCCCGGCGAATCACGATCCTCCGGCTGGTGAGCGAGTAGCGTCGGGCTGCGCGAGGGGCGAGCCGCCAGAAATAGAGAAGGAAGGAGACCGGGATCGTCGCCACGGCGAGCAATTTTCCCAGGGTGAAGAAACCGCCGATTCCGGCGCGGACGCTGCACATCCGCCCGACCCACCGCCCGAGCGAAAACGCGCCGATCGAAGGCCAAACGGTGATTACCGGAATCTCCTCGATCTGCGGGCGATCTTGTGCGGCGTCGAGTCTCATGGCGACCTCTCTCAGGCGATCGGGCTGCGTCAGGTGTGCGTTTCACCATCGCGGGATGTAATGAAAAAGGCCCGCTGAAACCGGAGTCTCAGCGGGCCAATATAGTTTGGTAGTGCCCTTCCGCAGAAGGCGAGGTGCGATGCATCCAAGCCAGAGAGAAGACTGTCTCCACAATTTTGACCGATTGGATGGTGTCATCCTTTCGGTAAAAATCCTTAGAAAGGAGGTGATCCAGCCGCAGGTTCCCCTACGGCTACCTTGTTACGACTTAGTCCCAATCACTGGCCTGACCTTCGGCCACCGCAGTGGACTTCGGGTCCTGCCAGCTTTCGTGACTTGACGGGCGGTGTGTACAAGGCCCGGGAACGTATTCACCGTGGCGTTGCTGATCCACGATTACTAGCGATTCCGACTTCATGGGGTCGAGTTGCAGCCTGCAATCCGAACTGAGGCGCACTTTTTGGGATTTGCTTGCCCTCGCAGGTTCGCTTCCCTTTGTATGCGCCATTGTAGGACGTGTGCAGCCCTGGACATAAAGGCCATGAGGACTTGACGTCATCCCCACCTTCCTCCGGTTTAACACCGGCAGTCTCACTAGAGTCCCCGACATGACTCGCTGGCAACTAGTGACAAGGGTTTCGCTCGTTAAGGGACTTAACCCGACATCTCACGACACGAGCTGACGACAGCCATGCAGCACCTGTGCACGTTTCACCCGAAGGCAGGAACCATCCCTTTCAGGCGGCCCATCCGTGCATGTCAAGTCCAGGATAAGGTTCTTCGCGTAGCCTCGAATTAAGCCACATCCTCCACCGCTTGTGTGAGCCCCCGTCAATTCCTTTGAGTTTCAGCCTTGCGACCATACTCCCCAGGCGGAGCACTTAACACTTTCGCTACGACCGAAAAGCTATGGAGGACCCTTCGATCTAGTGCTCATCGTTTACAGCTGGGACTACCGGGGTATCTAATCCC
>LSQX01218779.1_pt1 | contig 15910 bp, 16 predicted proteins | sample 654561 | NCBI WGS metagenome assembly LSQX01 (sample SAMN04489861, study PRJNA283612) | anaerobic digester metagenome | isolation source: 4 biogas reactors fed with cattle manure at either 37C or 55C with and... | place: Denmark: Kongens Lyngby | collected 2014 | reverse complement strand
TTTTTGGGGCGGGGCGGTAACATACGATAATACAGCCAAAAACAAACTTATTAATGTCAAGGATGATACCATCAATACTTACGGGGCGGTGAGCGAAGAAACGGCCCGGGAAATGGCTGCCGGGATCAAAGAAGTCGCCGGCAGTGATATAGCTGTGGCTATAACCGGCATTGCCGGCCCTGAAGGGGGTTCTGATACCAAGCCGGTGGGACTGGTTTATATTGCTTATCTAAGTGATGGGGAAGAAAAGGTGTATCAACTGCGGTTCAACAGCCATCGTAAGGGAAATCGTATCCTGGCAGTAAAATCCGCCCTGGATATCCTGCGGCGTCATTTGCAGGGGCGGTAGTATATAATGGGATTAATTCTTTTTCCCGGCAGTAAATATTGATTTGACTTTCCTGAAATTACTAATTATAATCTTAGAAAGCGAACATATGTTTGAGGAGGAATTTAAATGGATAATATCATTGAGCAGGGTAAAATAGATGCTATAAACAACACCATACACAATATAGAAAAACATTTTGGCAAAGGTTCTATAATGAAACTTGGAGAAGCGGCCCTCATGAATGTGGAAGTGATCCCCAGCGGATGCATTTCTCTGGATCTGGCTCTGGGAGTGGGCGGTTTTCCGCGGGGACGGGTAATTGAAATTTTTGGGCCGGAGTCTTCCGGTAAAACGACGGTGGCTTTGCATGCTATTGCCCAGGCGCAAAAGGAAGGCGGCATGGCTGCCTTTATCGATGCAGAGCATGCATTAGATCCCCTCTATGCCAAACAGCTGGGCGTGGATATCAACAATTTGCTGGTATCCCAGCCGGATTGCGGGGAGCAGGCGCTGGAAATTGCCGAAGCCCTGGTGCGCAGCGGTGCCATCGACATGGTGGTCATCGACTCAGTGGCGGCTCTGGTACCCAAGGCAGAATTGGACGGGGAAATGGGGGACATCCATGTGGGTTTGCAGGCCCGGCTTATGTCCCAGGCTCTGCGTAAATTGACTGCTCATATCGGCAAATCAAAATCCTGCTGCATTTTCATCAACCAGATCCGTGAAAAGGTCGGCGTCATATATGGCAGCAATGAAACCACCACCGGGGGGAGGGCCTTAAAATTCTATTCTTCGGTGCGGCTGGAGGTCAGAAAAGGCGAAGCTATCAAACAGGGTACGGAATTAATCGGCAACCGCACCAGACTAAAGGTAGTAAAGAACAAAGTGGCGCCGCCGTTTAGAACTACGGAGTTTGACATTATGTATGGAACTGGCATATCCAAGGAGGGAGATTTGCTTGATATAGCCGCTTCCATGGAGATTATTTCTAAAAGTGGTTCCTGGTATTCCTATGAAGGTGAACGGATTGGCCAGGGGCGGGAGAATTCCAAAGAGTACATCAGAAATAATCCTGAGTTTTATACCCTGCTGGAAAAGAAAATCAAAGAGTCCATGAGAGGGAATAATAACAGCGAATCCAGCGGCGGCGAAGAGTCCTGATAAAACAAATCACAGCATGGCTTGACACTAAGTGTTAAACTAACTAAAATCTTAGGTAAGGCTACTTTGTAGAAGCCTTACCTTTTACTTTGACCAATTAGACTACGCTAATTAATATATATTTTTCCATTTAATTTTGGAGACTGGATACATGGAACATATATGCACAAATCCTAAAATATAGATTTATTATGGTTGTCTGTATAAAGGTTGAGGTGGGTTATCTTTAACTTCACCTGTATTCAAAATCGAATATATCGGGAAGTTGAAAATGATAACTCCAACAAGGTAAGTGTTTCTTCAGGGCCGGGTGTTTTACTCGGTTTTTTTATGTAAAATATTAATGGATAAGAAATACTTTTAGGGAGGTGGAATTATCAGCATAAGTATACTGGAGAGTTTTATAATTATAGCCATTGTGCTGGCAATTGGGCTGGCAGCAGGTTATTTTGGCCGGCGCTTCATAGCCGAAAGCAAATTTGGTACAGCAGAAGAAGAAATAACTAAAATGCTTGATGAAGCCGGCAAGGAAGCAGAAGCAATCAAAAAAGAGATTCTGCTGGAAGGAAAAGATGAAATTCACCGCAATCGCCAGGAAGCGGATAAAGATATTCGTGACCGTCGCCGGGAATTGGATCGGATAGAAAGAAGGATAATTCAAAAGGAAGAAAGCCTGGACAAAAAAACTGAAAACATGGAAAAAAAGGAACAGATGCTGCAGGAAAAAGAAAAAGAAGCGGACAAAACCAATCAGGATCTGCAAATGGTTCTTACTCAGCAGCTGAAGGAACTGGAAAGACTGTCCGGCTTGACTTCGGAGGAAGCCAAAGAATTGCTGTTATCCAATGTTAGCCAGCAGATCAGGCAGGAGACTGCCCAGATGATAAAAAACATCGAAAACGAGGCGAAAGAGGAAGGCGATAAAAAGGCGAAGAACATTATCAGTCTGGCCATACAAAAATGTGCCGCTGATGTGGTTTCAGAAACAACTGTTTCAGTGGTGCCCCTGCCCAATGACGAAATGAAGGGCCGGATTATAGGCCGCGAGGGAAGAAACATAAGAACTTTTGAAACCCTGACCGGCGTTGATCTGATCATTGATGATACACCGGAAGCGGTCATACTTTCATCTTTTGATCCCATAAGGCGTGAAGTAGCCCGGATTGCTCTGGGAAATTTAGTTAATGACGGACGGATCCACCCGGCCAGAATCGAAGAGATGGTGGATAAAGCACAGAAGGAAATCGATCAGGAAATCAGGGAACTGGGCGAACAGGCTGCTTTTGAAGTAGGTGTTCACGGCATTCATCAGGAACTGATCAGGCTTTTGGGACGCTTGAAATACCGGACCAGCTATGGACAGAATGTTTTAAAGCATTCTGTGGAGGTAGCCCACCTGGCTGGTGTCATGGCAGCGGAACTGGAAGTAGATGTGATGGTGGCCAAACGGGCTGGATTGCTTCATGATATCGGTAAAGCGGTGGACCATGAGGTATCCGGCCCCCATGTGGAAATCGGTATAGATCTGGCTAAAAAGTACCGGGAAAGCAAAGATGTGATCCATGCTATTGCTGCTCACCATGGCGACATTGATTATGAGACCATCGAGGCGATTCTGGTACAGGCAGCTGATGCTATATCGGCATCCCGGCCGGGTGCCCGCCGGGAGACCCTGGAAACCTATATAAAACGTCTGGAGAAACTGGAGGCGGTAGCTGAATCATTTACAGGGGTCGACAGGACCTTTGCCATTCAGGCTGGACGTGAGATTCGTATAATTGTTAAAGCTGATGAAATCGATGATCTGCAATCAATCAATTTATCCCGGGACATTGCCCAAAAGGTGGAAGCCGATCTGGAATATCCCGGTCAGATCAAAGTGGTTGTGATTAGAGAAACCAGGGCAGTGGAATACGCAAAATAATATGGAAATTGACCGATGTATTTATGGCAGGGCGGCTTTTGGAATAAAGCTGCTCTGCTTTTTTAAAGAATGCCATATTATACCGGAGTTAAAGGGGCAGGAATTTTACCTGCTGTGCAGAAAAAGTTTATAACTTATTACATTAGGAGAAGATATTAATGAATACAGCCGGCCTGGACATTATAATCGATGCATCGGTCAAATACTCAGAGCTTAACGGGATTAAATATCAAACTGATGAACAGATTATAGCGCTTAAATTTGCCCTTAAGGGCGCAAAAGAGGATAATGGATTTCAGGACTTGCCCGTTAAATTACATAAAAATTATGAGGTTTTTCATTTGCTGTGCGGCAGTGAACCGCAAGTATTTAAAACTAATTTCCTGGAAAGGGAAGGTATTACCTTTTTTACTTTATACCGTGATGAAGGTACACTGACGGAGGCGGAGATCGATTTATACATACAGATTATGAAGGACGAATTTGACCACTGGCTTATCAAGGATGACATCGATATCGCCACCCAGGATACCTACCGAAAAAGTTTAAAAAACAATTTATTAAAAAGGATCCACAAATCACGGAACTGTAATAGCTTTTGGGCTTTTCGTTCGGGGGGGCAAGTTTTTGTATTAAATAAATGATGGAGGCATCAGGTGAATATTTTAGTAATCGGTGATATTGTCGGTAAGCCGGGACGACGGGCTTTAAAAGGTTTGCTTCCCGGCTTGCAAAAAGAATATGATATCCATTTTACCATTGCCAATGCGGAAAACGCTGCCGGGGGGCGGGGCATTAACCAGGAGGTATTCCGAGAAATAATTGATGCCGGTGTTGATGTCTGCACGATGGGCAACCATGTTTGGGATAACCGTGATATATTTACTTTTATTGATGATGAACCCCGGATTGTGCGGCCGGCTAATTACCCTGGAGACTGTCCCGGGCAGGGATTCCACGTCTATACCGCCGGCTTTAACAAAAAGGTTGCGGTTGTTAATGTTTCCGGCCGGGTTTTTTTAGGCGCTTTAGACTGCCCCTTTCAAGCTATGGAATCGATCCTGACTGACTTGCAGGGGAAAACTGACCTGATCATAGTTGATTTTCATGGGGAAGCTACTTCAGAAAAGCTGGCTTTTGCTTACTGCTTTGCGGGAAGGGTAGATGCAGTATTAGGTACCCACACCCATATAATGACAGCTGATGAGCGGATAATGCCCGGGGATACAGCTTATATTACCGATCTGGGCATGACCGGACCGGTGGATTCCATACTGGGGATGGAAAAGGAGCAGGTCATCCAGAGATTTTTGACCCAGCGTCCGGTAAGGTTTGAAGTAGCCAGAGGTGCGGCACAATTACAGGGAGTGGTTCTTAATTGTGACGAGGATGCCAACCGTGTAATGGGAATTGAAAGAATTTGTCTGGTCATAGATTAATATGAAATTATTGGCAGATACCTGCGGATAAAAAGAAGGAATTACCAAACCTATTTAGAATATACTCATATAGAGGAGAGCAAGCCAGCTATATATAACTATTGAGGGGGGTATTTTATGGAAGTATTAAAGGTTTCTGCAAAATCAAGTCCAAATTCTGTGGCAGGGGCGCTTGCTGGTGTTCTGAGAGAGAGGGGAGCAGCGGAAATACAAGCAATTGGTGCCGGGGCTATCAATCAAGCCATAAAAGCAATTGCCATAGCCCGGGGGTTTGTAGCACCAAGTGGTATGGACCTTATTTGTATACCTGCATTTACCGACATCATAATAGATGGTGAAGAAAGGACCGCGATAAAACTGATCATTGAACCCCGGTAAATCAGTTATCAGAGTTGAGAACAACCAGATTTAAAATCCTGCCAGGGCAGGTTGACATTAGGCAAAACAATCGATACAGATTAATAAAAGTGAAGATCCAAGCTTAGCGGGCCCCGCCATTGAGACGTACCAGTTACGTTGATAGAGCGGGGCTTGTTGCGCGGCAGGAACAAATAAAATCAATCGGGAAAAGAAAAATGAAAGAGGCCCGGTGAGGAAGGGAGTTTAGTATAAGATCAAATCACTCTTAAAAAGGAGGCCTTCATGAAGAAGATTATCGATTTACATTGTGATACCATTTCCTTTATTGCTGAAAACCGGGGATCATTGCGCACCAACAGCGCCCATTTTGATCTGGTCCGGGCCGGACAATCCGGCATATGTCTGCAATTTTTCGCTCTTTTCACCCTGCCCGATGATAGTAATGCCGTATTAAGGCAAATACTAAAAATGGTGCAAAAATACCATCAGGAGATGAGTTTGAACCGGGATCTGGTTTATCCTTTGCTGGAATTTGATGATATGCTGACGGCCGAGAATCATTACAAAACAGGCTGTTTATTGCATTTGGAGGGGTCAGAGGCCCTGGGACATGATGTGGAATTGCTTCAAGTCTTGTATCTATTGGGTCTGCGCAGCGTAGGACTCACCTGGAATTACCGCAACATGATGGCAGATGGGGTCAGCGAAGGAAATGCGGATGGCGGGCTGAGCAGCAAAGGCAGACAACTTCTGGATGAAATGAGCCGGCTGGGAGTGATTTTGGATCTGGCCCATCTGGGAGAAAGAAGCTATTTTGAAGCACTGGAACATTATAATAAACCTTTGATCGTCAGTCATGCCAATGCTGCAGGCTTATGCCCCCATCGCCGTAATTTAAGGGATGATCAGCTGGCAGCTCTGCAGCAAAACGGGGGAATTATCGGGGTGACAGCAGTAAAGGATTTCATCGGGGAAAAAGACGGGATAGAAGGACTTATTGATCATATAGTATATATTTCGGATTTGATAGGCTGTCAGCATGTGGCACTGGGTTCCGATTTTGATGGCGCAGATAATATGGTCTTAAAGGGAGTGGAGGAATATCAAAACCTGGACAAACATTTGGAAAAAAGAGGTTTTGAACCCGAAGAAATAGAAAATATTCTGTGGGGGAATGCCGTAAGAATATTAAAGGCTATCTTATAAAGGGGACATTTTGATGTATGATCTGCACACCCATACCGACGATTCTGACGGGGTTTTAAGCCCGGAGGAACTAATTGACAGGGCTTTTCAGGCAGGCCTGGCCGGGATCGCTGTCACTGACCATGATACAACAGCGGGGATAGCCCCGGCTTTAGAACATCAAACCAGGTATGAGGGAAGGCTGGAAGTTATTCCGGGGATTGAAATGAACACCGAAATGGAAGGCTGTGATATACATATCTTAGGGTATTTCATAGATCATCATGACGAGAAGCTGTTGGTCCGTCTGGAAGAACTGAAAAATTCCAGGCGGGGACGAGCCCATGAAATGGTACGCAAACTTAAAAACATGGGATATAATATCAGCTTCGAACAGGTCCGGCAGATAGCAAAAAATGATTTGATTGCCAGGCCCCATATAGCCCAGGCCCTCTTGCAGAATAATCATGTGTTTTCCATTCGGGAGGCCTTCGATAAACTGATTGGACAAGGACAGCCAGCCTATGTTCCCCGCTATAAATTCCTGCCTGAAGAGGCCCTGGATCTGATTAAAATGAATGGAGGTATATCCGTCCTGGCTCATCCGGGGCTGATTAAGGACCAATCCATGATCAGCAAAATGATTGCAGCGGGGATTCAGGGAATAGAAGTATATTATCCTGACCATTCTCAGGAACAGATACAGGCTTATGAAAAAATAGCTTTACAACATGGACTTGCAGTTACAGGGGGATCAGATTATCATGGTTTGAACTGGGATTTGCATGATCCACGTCTGGGTTGCTGCGGGATTTCGACGTTGCAAATGGGGGAAATAAAAAAATTACATAGGAAAATGAGGAAAAAGTAGCATATTTATATAATATAAGGCAGGAATCCTGCTTCTGGGTGTAGAAGTTACAAAAAAACTTTTACCGAAAGGCGTTATTATAAATATGCTTAGAAAATTTGCTCTTATGATTGTAATTTGTTTTGTTTTGTTGATTTTACCCCGGCCAGTATTGGCAGCAGAAGTTTTCCATACAGTTAAGTCCGGGGACAGCCTCTGGAGCATTGCCGTCAAGTACAATACCTCGGTGGATAAAATAAAACAGCTCAATCAGCTGAGCACGGACAATCTGCAGATCGGAAAATCTTTATGTGTCGTCCGGACCCAGGATCCGCAGACTGTTGCTGTCATAGATGCAGGTGCAGCTTATTATGTCGTTCAATCCGGTGATAACCTGTGGAAAATCTCACAGCAATTTAACACCACAGTGGAAAAAATAAAAGAACTTAATCAATTAAGTTCAGAAAGCCTATCGGTGGGTCAAAAACTATGTATCGCTGCTGAAAACCCGGTGGTGGAAGTATTGCCGCCTGAACCGCTGCCCGCTCCAGTCGTGGATGAAGAGGCAGATTCAGCCTCCCTGATGGAAAATATTTATATCGTTCAACCGGGGGACAGCCTGGATGGTATTGCTTCAGCTTTTGGCACCAGTGTAGCGATGCTGAAACGGATCAATAACTTAACCAGCGAAGTGATCAACCCGGGTTATGCTTTAAGACTATCTATTGCTGGCAATGAAGTGTCCCGGGGCGGTTATGAAGATCGTCTGGCAGCAGGTATTCTGGCCACAGCCAGACAACATCTGGGCACACCGTATCGATACGGTGGTTCCAGTCCGGGAGGTTTTGATTGTTCCGGGTTTGTCATGTATGTATATTCCCAGCATGGATATAATTTAAACAGAACTGCCGCATCGCAATATAGTCAGGGAGTTCCGGTCGGAAAAGCCGATTTGCAGCCGGGTGATCTGGTATTTTTCCGTTGCTATAGTTCTTCTATAGATCATTCAGGAATATATATCGGCAATAATGATTTTATTCATTCTTCGTCTCCCCGCAGCGGCGGTGTGATCATAAGCAGCCTTGATGAGAGCTACTACGCCAGATCTTATGCTGGTGCAACGAGGATTATCCAATAAAATCTTAACATCACGGCAAGATATGGAGGTTACATGGAAGAAAACATTTTCATTATGCCCGGCAGCATAATGGACAGCAAAGAATGGAAAGAGCTGGAGACCAGAGAGTTTGAACTGGGCAGCGACAGGGTCCTGGATGAAATAATAGAAAAGCGGATATGGAACAATGCTGAAATAATATGGATACTTAGAAAGATGGTCTATTTCTACGGTAAAAAGGATCATCTTTTGAAAAAAGCTCCGCCAGAGCGTTTGCTTACCAATATGACCGACTTACTAAGAGTAATGTTTATTCTTTACGATAAATTTGATCCTGAACTGGATGATAATTTAAGAAGTTATGTTTGTTCCAAACTTACAGATGCAACATGGGGAATCAGCAGTCGTACCAGAATATATCTAGAAAAAACAGCAAAGAATTTGGAAAACAGATAAAAAGCTTGAGAGCGGGACGGTAATGTCCCGCTGATTTTTTTTTGAAGGCAAAGGAAATTTTCCTTTATGCTATAAGTCCAGGTGGAGGTATATATTATGGATACGATTAGCGAGCAACAACATATTAAGCGGATCATGCAAATGGAGGCAAAAATCAATGCTTGCCAGCGCTGCTCATCCTCACGCCGCTGCTTTAGCAAACCAGCCCTGGGCAAGGGTGATCTGACCCCGGAGGTGTTACTGGTTTTTCTGGCTGCGGGCCATCGGCATCCGGAAGACAGAAACTATATGGAGATCAGGCGGATGCTTAAGAAAGAGCTGGCAGCAGAGAGGATATACCATACCTATATGGCCAGATGCCAGCCGCAAGCTTGTGTACATATTGATGATCTGGAAGATATGCTGGTGAGGGAGACCGCTTTTTTTGAAAGCTCATGCCCATTTCTGGGGCCGGTCTGTCAGGGTGTGCCCATCGTTTCGGCGGGAACCCAGATCACTGCCTGCCTGCCTTATTTAATGGAGGAAATAGATATCCTATCGCCCCAAACCATTATTTTATTTGGTGAAAGGACAGCCGAATTCGGGCTCAAGGCACTGGGTATTCTGGAAAAACCAATTATACCGGGTTTTTATCTTAATAGCGGCCGTTGCATATATACAACTGAAAAAGAAAATCTATTTACCATTGAAGACGCCAGAAAATTGGCGGCTTTTACTAATCGAAAGGCAGAACTGGCCTGATTCCGGTGGTAAAAGATGAAATTCCCTGAGCTTATCAATTAATCCTGCTTGAACACGACAAATAAAAGCTGTTGAAGCAGGAATTTTTCATGCTTACATCGATTCTCCTCAGGTTTTTACGAGCTTCATAACGATACTGATCGCCATAAATATTCGTAATCACCTCCCCTCGTTTGGGCATTCCTGTTTTCTTGGGCAGTCCCGTAATACTGTCCGCTGCTGAAGAACACATCCATATTCACTTCTTCCGGGCTTATTCGTTCCTAGAGCAGGCGGCGACTGTAGGATTTTAAATCTTCGGGGCCTGGAATCAGGTTTATAAGCATAACCTCCGGCCTGTCCGCAGTAATTTTATTCTTTTCTTCGGAATAGTATTTTCAAAAAGGTTGGCGGAGGAAGAAGCCTTAATGAAGAGTAACATCTGGAGTCGGATAGGTATCGAAGAAGCATTTCAGCAGATCGGTTCCAGCCAGAAAACGGGCCTTGACATTGGTCAGGTCAAAATCAGACAGGGTCAGGGAAAGAATATTCTGGCCCAGGGACCGGCTTTTAACCCGCTGGCATTGCTCCTGCATCAATTTACCGATACTATGGTCCTGGTTTTATTAGGTGCTACGGTTTTGTCCGGCTTAATCGGTGCCATGGAAGATGCGATAACAATAATGGTCATTGTAGCCCTTAATGCCATACTGGGTTTTATCCAGGAGTTCAGAGCAGAAAAATCCCTGGAGGCGATAAAAAAACTATCGGCACCCTTTACGACAGTTTTAAGAGGGGGGAACAAGGTTAAAATTCCGGCCTCCGAACTGGTTCCAGGTGATGTGGTTTTTTTGGAAACCGGAGATAAGGTGCCGGCGGATATGCGTTTAATTGCCGCTCATAACATGGAGATCGATGAATCGATATTAACTGGAGAATCTGTGCCGGTAATCAAGGGGGCAGAGCAGATAATGGATTCTGCCGCCCCCCTGGCGGAGATGACTAATATGGCTTTTATGGGGACAGCACTTACTAAAGGACGCGGCATGGGGTTGGTTACAGCAACGGGAATGGATACAGTTATGGGGGAGATAGCCCATAGTATACAAAGTACCAGGGGTGGAATGACACCACTGCAGATTAAACTGGACCAACTGGGTAAAACCCTTATAGTGATCTGTATCACGGTTTGCCTGGTGGTAGTTTTGCTGGGACTGTACCGGGGCGAAGCAGCAATGACTATGTTAATGGCGGGGATTAGTCTGGCGGTTGCTGCCATACCCGAAGGACTGCCAGCTATTGTGACCGTCGTACTGGCATTGGGGATCCAGCGTATGGCCAAACGCCAGGCCATTATCAGGAAATTACCGGCAGTTGAAACACTGGGCTGCACCACTGTTATCTGTTCAGATAAGACCGGGACCCTTACCCAGAATAAAATGACGGTAAAAAAACTGGCGACTCTAGAGCGGGTAATTGACGTGAGCGGTGACGGTTATGATTTAAAAGGCGGTTTCCTTTCAGCAGGACAAAGCATCGTTCCCATCCGTGACCGGGCAGTCAATATGATAGCAATGGCAGCCTGGCACTGCAATAATTCCTCCCTGGAACACCGGGGTAAAAGGATCGAGACCTTTGGCGATCCGACTGAAATAGCCTTGCTGGTCCTGGCGCGAAAAGCCGGTATAAAAAGTGAATCAGCGCGCATTAAAGAGATCCCCTTTGATTCGGAGCGAAAGAAAATGACAGTTGTAATAAAGGAGAAGGGGAAATCTTTGGTATTAATGAAAGGGGCCCTGGAAGAAGTCATAAAAAGCTGCCACTTTGTCATGCAGGGGGAACAGGCTGTCCAGCTGGATCCTTTGCTGCGGCAAAAAATTATCAACGTTCAGGATCAATGGGCCGGGCAGGCATTAAGGGTCCTGGGCTTTGCGTACAAAAACATTCCTGGGCAGGAGACTGGCTATCTGAATGATCAGGAGGTGGAAAGCGGCTTGACACTGGCTGGTATCGCCGGCTTGATAGATCCTCCCCGGCCAGGGGTGGAAAAAGCCATCGACGAGTGTCTGAAGGCGGGTATCATTCCCATTATGGTCACCGGAGACCATCCAGTTACAGCTGTTGCTATCGCCCGTGCCATAGGGTTGACGGAAAGTGAACAGGTGATCACCGGGGTGCAGATCGATCAGCTTACAGATGGGGAATTATATGAGCAAGGTGTTAGCAGCCGGGTTTTTGCCCGGGTTTCACCCCAGCATAAGAACCGCATTGTTAAAGTTTTTCAGCATCAGGGTCATGTAGTGGCAATGACCGGTGACGGAGTCAATGATGCTGCCGCTGTTAAGGCTGCCGACATAGGCATTGCCATGGGCGTAAGCGGAACGGAAGTTACCCGGGAGGCATCTGCCATGGTTCTGGCCGATGACGATTTTTCCACCATTATGAGTGCGGTTCATGAAGGACGGGCTATTTATGACAATATACGTAAATTCTTGCGTTATCTTCTGGGAGGAAATATTGGCGAGGTAATGGTGATGCTGCTGGCCTCATTGATGGGGATGCCCTTACCCCTGCTGCCCATCCAAATCTTATGGGTCAATCTTATCACCGACGGTTTGCCGGCTATAGCGCTGGGGCTGGAACCTGCCGAGCCGTTTATTATGCAAAGAAAACCCCGCAGTAAAAAGGAAAATATATTTGCCCATGGTCTGGGACAGCTGGTTTTTAAACGGGGCATTTATATCAGTATTGTAACATTATTGGCCTTCAGCTGCGGACTAATGTACTGTCGCTATGCGGGCATCGATGGTTTATGGATCCCTCGCACCATGGCTTTAAGCACCCTGGTTTTTGCCCAGCTTTTTTACGTTTTTGAATGCCGCTCAGAAGAATATTCTCCCTTTGAAATAGGGTTTTTGGCTAATCCCTACCTGCTTATGGCTGTAATCATATCCAGCTTTATGCAATTGATGGTTATCTATTGGGAGCCTTTGCAGAGCATTTTTAAGACAGCGCCCCTGGAAGGATGGCAATGGGTGATTATTCTTGCCCTTACTGGCAGCAGACTGGCGATAAAATATATCGCATTTTTATTTCGCAAATTACGTATGTGGTCCCTTCGCTATGAAACAGAATGTTGAGCCGATAGATCATGCAAAACTCAGTTGTTTCCTTCATGTTTCCCGCCTTTGTCATTGCTAGCTCAAGCATAATCAGCTATAATTCCAATAAATAACCAACGAAACGAGGAAATCAACAGGAAAGGTAGATTAAAGCATGGTAAAAAGCATGACAGGCTTTGGTAAGAGTCAGGTGGAAAATGACGGTTATTCTGTGACCTGTGAGGTACGAGGTGTCAATCATCGCTATTTTGATGCCCATATTCGCCTGTCACGGCGCTACATGTTTTTGGAGGATCGTATCAAAGAAGAGATCAAACAATTTGTAACCCGGGGTCGGATAGAAATGACCCTTAATATTGAGAAAACGGGAGAATCAACGAGGAATATTACGGTTGACAATGATTTGGCGATGGCTTATCATAAATATTTGAAGGAATTAGCAGAAAAGCTAAATATTTCGCAGGATATTAGAATAATTGATATTTTTCGTCTGCCCGAAGTGTTCAATGTCAGTGATGATGAGGAAGATCTGGAACTGGTATGGCTGGTAATGAGGGAAGCATTAAGCGGGGCAATGGCCAGTCTGGCTGAGATGCGCAGCAAAGAAGGGCAAAACCTGGCTCGGGATATCCTGGGACGCAATGACCAGATACTGGCCATGGTAGATCAATTGGAAGAACTGGCTCCCCAGGTAGCCCGAGATTATGAAGAAAAACTGCGTAAAAGGATTACTGAATTGGTGGGGCAGGACCTGGCCGATGAACAGCGAATACTGCAGGAAGCTGCTATTTTCGCGGACAAGGCCAGCATAACTGAAGAAATAGTGCGTTTAAGAAGCCATATAAAACATTTTGCTGAGTTCATGGATGAAGATGAAGCAGTAGGACGCAAATGTGATTTTTTGATCCAGGAAATGTTCCGGGAAATCAATACCGTTGCTTCGAAGAATACTCATCTGCCAATGGGCAGTATCGTAGTTGATGTTAAAGCCGAACTGGAAAAAATGAGAGAACAAATTCAGAATATAGAATAAAACAGGAGGTGATCCGGTTAAGTCCGGAAGTTTATGGACATCAAACTGGTTAACATTGGATTTGGCAATATTGTGGCCGCCAATCGCATTATCGCTATCGTAAGCCCGGAGTCAGCACCTATTAAGAGGATCATTCAGGAGGCTCGTGAAAAGGGGATGCTTATCGATGCTACTTATGGCAGGAGGACCCGGGCTGTTATTATTGTTGACAGTGCCCATATTGTACTCTCTGCTGTTCAGCCGGAAACGGTGGCAAATCGTTTAGGTTCCAAGGACGAAGTTTAGAGCAGGAATTTGATATGCAATACACCAGGAAGGGCATTTTATTCGTTATTTCCGGTCCATCGGGAGTAGGAAAAGGCACCATCAAAGAGGCAGTTTTGCCCGAGGTCGGTGCGTTGCTGGAATCCATTTCCGCTACTACCCGCCAACCCAGGGGCAATGAGGTCAATGGCCGGGAGTATTTTTTTCTCACTCCTGGAGAGTTTAACAACTGGATACAGCAGGATAAGTTTATAGAATGGGCTAATGTTTACTCCAATATGTACGGAACGCCCCGGGAATTTGTCCTTAAAAACCTGGAACAAGGCAATGATGTTTTGCTGGAAATAGACATACAAGGGGCATTGCAGGTTAAAGCCACCATGCCGGAGGGGGTTTTTATTTTTATTGCTCCTCCTTCCATTGAGGATCTGGTCAACCGTCTTTGCAATCGGGATCAGGATTCACCGGAAAGCATTGCTGCCCGTTTGGCAGCCAGTGAAGTAGAAATGACCTTTATGCCCCAGTATGATTATGTGGTGGTCAACGATAATCTTGGAGATGCCGTCGCCAGGACCAAAGCAATAATTATGGCGGAGAGATGTAAAATAAGCAATATGAAAATGGGGGGATAAAATATGATTCCACCGTCAACCAAAGACATAATAAACATAGGCAACAGTAAATACGCTGTAGTTATAGCCGTTGCCAAAAGAGCCCGCGAATTATCGGAAGATAAAAAGGATGATGAAGATTATCGTCTTTCGACTATGGTAACAGAAGCACTGGATGATGTTTTGACCGGCAAGATCAAAATTAGCTGATCATTATAGCAGGGGGTTTTTGCAGTGCCCAAAACAATTGGAATAGGTATTACGGGCGGGATCGCTGCCTACAAAATAGCTGATCTGGTGAGCAAGCTTAAAAAAAACGATTATGAAGTAATTGTTCTGATGACTGAGGGGGCAGCCAGATTTATAACACCACTGACCTTAAAAACCATATCCGGCCGCGAAGTTTTGACTGATTTGTGGCAGGACAGCCCGGAGTGGAAGGTCCAGCATATTGGTGTGGCCGAAGAAATTGATTTATTGGTAGTGGCTCCGGCAACTGCCAATATAATTGGGAAGATGGCCAATGGTATAGCCGATGACCTGCTATCAACGGTTTATCTGGCCAATACTGCACCGGTAATCATTGTTCCCGCTATGAATTCAAATATGTATCAAAAACCGGTGGTACAGGAAAATCTTAATCGGTTGAAAAGTCATGGCTGCACTATTGTTGCACCCGAATGCGGGGAATTGGCCTGTGGGGCTTCCGGTCCGGGCCGGCTTCCGGATATCGAGGTCATTTATCAGGCGATAGTGGATAAAATACATCCTAAACAGGACTTAAAAGGCAAAAAGCTGATGGTGAACGCTGGAACCACCTGCGAAGATATAGATCCAGTCAGGTTTATAGCTAACCGGGGAACTGGTAAGATGGGCTTTGCCATTGCTGAAGCGGCCAGAAACCGTGGGGCGGAAGTAGTTCTGATAGCTGGCAAATCAAGCCTGGAGGCACCCGAAGGAGTCGAGTTCCATTCCGTCTGGGGAGCCGAGGAAATGTGTGCCCGGATGCTGGAGATACAAACTGATTGTGATATCATTATTGGTGCCGCAGCAGTGGGGGATTTTCAAATCGCAGCAATTGCCCAGCAAAAACTGAAGAAAAAAGATAACGAAACCCAGCAACTGATCCTTGAACTGGTGGGTACACCTGATATTTTGAAGGAACTGGGCAAACAGAAAAGAACAGGTCAAATCATGGTAGGTTTTGCCGCAGAAACGGAAAATGTATTGGAAAATGCCCGCAAAAAACTGAAAAGTAAAAACCTGGATTTCATTGTTGCTAATGATGTAACAATGGAAAGGGCAGGTTTTGCCACAGATACTAATATCGTTACGTT
>LSQX01115722.1_pt1 | contig 15911 bp, 14 predicted proteins | sample 654561 | NCBI WGS metagenome assembly LSQX01 (sample SAMN04489861, study PRJNA283612) | anaerobic digester metagenome | isolation source: 4 biogas reactors fed with cattle manure at either 37C or 55C with and... | place: Denmark: Kongens Lyngby | collected 2014 | reverse complement strand
TCACTGCCTGTCGCCGGCATGGTCAGCACCGTGGCCAGAGTCAGGGCCCGATCGATAACCCATCCCTCAATGTAGAGATCCTGCCAGAAATCACCCTCATAACAGGCGCCCGCCGCGATGGCTTTGGCGCAATCCAGGACGCTGCCGCCGCCGACCGCCAGGATCAGGTCGATTGACTCTTTCTTGCAAATCTCAATGCCCTCATAGACCTTCTCGGTCCTGGGGTTGGGCATGACCCCGGCCAGTTCATGAACTTCCCTGTCCGCTTGTCCGAGCAGGGTCAGCACACGGTCGTAGAGGCCGGTCCGCTTAATGCTGCCGCCGCCATAGACCAGGAGCACCTTGGGTCCATAGGCTTCCAGTTCTTCAGGCAGCCGGTCAAGCATGCCGTCGCCAAAAAGGATCTTGGTCGGATTGTGAAAAACAAAATTGTCCATCTACTCATCTCCTTCGTGAATGGATTGGAAAAAAGAGGCCGCCCGCAAGAGGCAGCCTGATTTGACCGGGTCGGCGTGTCTGTATTACTCTTCCGAAATACAGTCGACCGGGCAGACTTCAACGCAGGCCCCGCAGTCAATGCAAAGCTCGGCATCAATAACGTAAAAGGCCTCCCCCTCCGAAATCGCCTCTGTCGGGCAAACCTCAGCGCAAGCGCCACAGCTGATGCACTCATCACCATCGATAATGTGCGGCATCCTCTTCCTCCTTCTGCCGGGAAGGCGTAATCCCACGCTCCCCGAATAAACTCTACTCAACGATCATAGCATAAAAGGGGTCTTTTATTCACTCAGATCCGACAGGTGATAGACCTCGACATCCTGCTCCCCGTTCCGATCCAGCCGGACTGTCACTTCTTCCTTGAGCAGATTGACCGCTTCGACCTGACCCCGGCCATCCGGCGTCATGACACGCGATTTGCGGGCCGGCATCCGCTTCTTGGCGTCGACGTAGACATGGTGCTCGTAGTTGAGACAGCAGAGCAGGCGGCCGCAATTGCCTGAGATCTTGGAGGGATTCATGGACAGGTTCTGGTCCTTGGCCATGCGGATGGAAACCGGCTCGAAATCTCCGAGAAAGGTCGAACAGCAGAGGGGACGGCCGCAGCAGCCGATGCCGCCAAGCATTTTGGCTTCGTCGCGCACGCCGATTTGCCTGAGCTCTATCCGCGTACGGAAGACGGCGGCCAGGTCCTTGACAAGCTCCCGAAAATCAATGCGCCCTTCGGCGGTGAAATAAAAAATTATTTTATTGACGTCAAAGGTGAATTCAACATCAATCAGATTCATCGGCAGACTGTGTGCCTTGATTTTGCGCGTGCAAATATTGAAGGCCTCCTTCTCCCGCATCTCGTTCTCGGCAACCTTTTCCCGGTCGGCCTTGGTTGCCTTGCGCAGGACAGATTTCAAAGGCGGCACGATTTCCTTTTCGTCTACGGATCTTGCGCCGGCGACAACTTCGCCGTATTCCATGCCGCGTGCCGTTTCCACAATGGCATAATCGCCTTTTTGCACTCCTGTGTCCTCGGGATCAAAATAATATATCTTCCCCGCTTTTTTAAACCTAATACCTACAACTGTCGGCATCTTATTCCTCCTTAAGCGTTTTGTTCATGTTCACCACCAGCGCTTCCCAGACAACCTTGCCCGGCGCATTGGCCGCAAGGCCCTTTAAACTGTCCTGAACAAGCCTGATCATGATTTTTATCTTTTTCGTGCTCCAACGCACAAAACACTTCTCAACCCTTTGCACAACATCTGTGTTGTAAACATGCCGAGAAAGCTTTTCGCTGCAGAAGAGTCCGTCACGCAGAAGATACAGCAGCATTTTTAGCATGATTTGTCCATCCCCGGCAGCGGTTTTTTCCGGCCAGGGATAAGCCGCGACAAGCTGCAGCGACCTCGCGGCAGGCAGGTTTTCCATAAACTCGAGCATTCTGTCGCGCACGTCAATAGTCTGGGCTGCCTGCAGCGCTAAAGCATTGGCAAGCGAGCCATCAGCGAGCGAGGCGAGCGCTTCAGCCTCAGCTGCCGTTGCGCCGCCAAGGCGCAGCTTATCCGCAACCGCCCGGTTCGGCAGGACGTCGAAGCGAAGGCTGATGACGCGCGAGCGGATAGTCGCAAGCAATCTCGCCTCGCTCGCCGCAACGAGGATGAACAGCCAGTTTGCGGGCGGCTCCTCCAGTAATTTCAGCAGACTGTTTGCAGCCGTGGGATTCATGTAATCAGCGGCGTCGATGACGCATACACGGTAAGCGGAGAGATGGGGCGCAAACGCCGCCTGTCTCGCCACTTCCTTCATCTGTTCGATGACAATGTCCTTGCCCGGGGCTTCCTGCTCAACAAGCAGAAAGTCAGGGTGGGCGTTCGCGGCAAGGGCACGGCAGGACGGACATCCCCTGCAGGGGCTTGCCTGTGAAAGGCACAGCAGTTCTTTGGCAAAAGCCTTTGCCAGAAGTTTCTTGCCAACGCCTTCCGGTCCGTGAAACAAGAGCGGCGACGTTTTTTTATCACCTGCGAGCAGCTTGTGCAGGAATTCCTTGTTCTGTTGATGACCGCTAATCTCTTCCCACATTTTTACACCCCGGTGTTTTCCTTCAATCCATTATAATTGAAAAGCAAGTCTTTTGCAGAATTATTTACATAAAAGCGCTTCAATTTTGGTCATAATCTCTTCTGTTACGTCGGTTTCGGCCTGCAATGCGTCGATAACCGCAATCCGTTCCGGTTCTGATGCCGCAAGCTTTAGAAAAGCGCCCCGGATTTTTGCCTGAAATTCCAGCCCTTCCATCTCAAACTTGTCGCTGACGCCCCTGCCCTGCCTGCGAACTGCCAGCTCGGCGGGGTCGCCGTCCAACAAAATCGTCAGGCCCGGCTTCAGACTGCACGTGGCAAAGTCGTCAAGCATCCTCAGCGCAGGCAAAGGTATGCCTCGTCCGCACCCCTGATAAACAATGGTGGAGTCGCTGAAACGGTCACACAGTACTATTTTCCCCGACTCAAGAGCAGGAGCGATCAGCTCGCTGACGTGGTCGGCGCGTCCGGCCAGGTAAAGCAAGGCTTCGGTCCTGTGTCCCATGGCAAGCTCGGCGTCAAGAACAAGGCTGCGGATTTTTTCCGCCGCCTTGGTACCGCCCGGCTCGCGCGTGCAAACCACGTCGTGCCCCTTTTGCCTGAGCAGGCGCGCAATGCTTGCGAGCTGCGTTGTTTTTCCGGTGCCGTCGGCTCCTTCAAAAGTAATGAATATTCCCTGGTTCATAGCTTTATCACCCTGATTTTCTTCAAAGTTCCGTCCACCGGTCCGCTTACGGGAATTCTTAAGTTTAGAAGCGCGCGGCAATAGGCCAGCACTTCGCCAGTCAGCCTTTCTCCCGGCAAGATGACCGGTATGCCCGGCGGATAAAAGCTGACCTGCTCGGCGGCAATGCGGCCTGCAGCCTCCGCCAGCTTCACGTTTTCCGTCTCGGCCCAAAAGGCCTCTCGCGCCGTCATCACCGCTGCGGGAAAAGGCATGCGTATTGCCGCCGGCTGCCCTAGCGGCGGCAGCTTCATCGCGGCTATTGTTCGGAAGACCTTTTCGATTTTATTCATAATTGCTTCGATTTCCGGATTATCATCGGCATAGGTAAGCAAAAAAAGCACGTTATTGAAATCCGCAAGCTCCACTGCTATGCCGGCCTGCCGCAGCAAGTCGGCAGCCTCCATGCCCGTTACGCCGAGACCGGAAACCTTGACCGTAACCTTGGTGCAGTCGTAGCCCGCTACCTCGCCGCGTGCCAAAACCTTTTCATCCAAAAGCTCCAGCCCCGTAACCGACTGCAGCTTTCGTCGCAGTTCGAGAGCCACGCGCGCGGCCGCTTCGACCATTGAACTGCCTGCTGCCTCAAGTTGTGAACGGGCAGCATCGAGAGAGGACAGCAAAAGGTAGTTAGGGCTTGTCGAGGTAAGGAGGCTTACGGCTGAAGCCATCTTTTCAGCATCAAGCCGTTCCGTCCGGATATGCAGCCAGGAGCATTGCGTCAGCGCTCCCAAGGTCTTATGCGTACTTTGGGCGCAAGCATCGGCTCCCTGCTGCAGCGCCGAAGGCGGCAAGAAACTGGAAAACCCCAAATGTGCTCCGTGCGCTTCGTCAACAAGGAGAAAAGCGCCGCGTCTGTGCACAAGGTCGGCAATTGCCGCAACGTCTGCCGTCAGTCCGTAATAATTGGGGGTCGTCAGCAGTACGGCCTTAATCTCAGGGTCGCACGCCAGAGCCTCCTCTATATCTTGCAGCGACGGCTGCGTGGCGATGCCGAAATTCCGGTCATAGCCGGGTTCAAGGAAAACCGCCTCCAGACCGCCGAGCACAAGAGCGCCGGCCACTGCGCGGTGCGAGTTGCGCGGTACGAGCAGCCTGTCATTCGGCTTCAAGGCCCCGAGCAGCATCGCATGGATGGCTCCCGTTGTACCGTTAACCGCGAAAAAGCAACGGTCGCTGCCGTAAAGAGCAGCAGTCATTTCCTGCGCTTCCTTCAGGCAGCCGCTCGGACAATGGAGGTCATCCAGCTCCGACATCAGGGAAACATCCATTGCGGCCGCCGTACTGCCCAGGCAGCTTTTCAGCTCCGCCGCAAACCCTCTGCCGCCCTTGTGTCCGGGTGTATGGCAGGGATAGATCTTTTCCCGTTCGTAATGATTGAGCGCCTCCAAAAGAGGCTTTCTTATCTTCAAGAAAATACTCCTTCTATTATATATGTCATTCTTTAATTTTATCACATGAAGCCGCTGCGTCACAACTGTGCCGAATAAGTAAAAGACCGGGGCCACGGTTTGGGAATGGCTTTAACAAAAAGCTCCCTTGCCGGGTCTCGGTCTGTTTTTATGCCTTGGCCGGAACGTTCTGGTCGTCTTCCGGGAACAGCGTTCTCGCAAGGTCCACGGCCTCGCGGATATCCATTGTGTTGAAAACGTAGAGGTTTCCGCGCTTCAGCAAGATATCGATTCTTGACATCGTTTTCATCGATTTGGACAGAAAGGCCGCGTAGACAAGCGTCGTTCTCTCCTCGGGAGTAAATTTCTCGTAATCCTTCTTGGTCGCTAAGATCTCTTCAAGCTTTTCAATCGCGCTTAGGTATTCGTCCTTGTATCTTTGCATGTAATTCAGGAGACGCTCCATAGTAATGTGAATACGCTGCATCTTGCCCACAACGTCCGCAAGCTCCATTGAATGCTTGTCAATCTTGTCCTTCAGCTTCATTGCGCCTTTTTTATCCTTGTTGGTAATCTTGTCGACGCCGAAATCCTGTACTACCGCCGGAACATCCAAAATGGCGTTCAGAACGGAGGCCTCTGCGACCTTGCCTGCCGGCGGCACCTTGATCCTGTGCGTAGACAGCGCTTCAAGGATGGTGCTGCCCTTCTCACACTGAGGAAAGCCGGGGAACATGTTGATGTCATCTGCCTCGAGCTTATGCGTCATCGTACCGCTGTATAACGCAAGACCCGTCAGAACGCCGCTGCCGACCTCTGCGGCTCCACCCGCAATCAAGGCGGTTACTACTTTGGCCGTCTCATGCAGGGACTCCCGTTCGGGCTTGCCCATACGGAAGGCTTCATAATTCATATATTTCAGCTGCCGCGGCAGATTTTCGACTGAGTCCAGCGCAACCGCAAGACGGTCGAAGCTTTGCCAGACCTCTAACTTCAGATTTCCCGCCAACACCAAAAGAGGCAGCAATGCCTTCTGCGTCTGGTAATAATTATATTTCTCATCTTCATATCGTGCCTGGGCATTCTCCACAATCTGTTTGACGTCGCGTATATCCATGTAAATCTTAATTCCTGCCGCGCCTAGACCTGCAGCAATCCAGACAGCTATCGGTACACTCATGATAATTTCCTCCCACTTTAAAAATTCGTGTATATACCATTGTATCATTTCGCCAAGAAAAACGGAAATCCTTCTTAAATATGCCAACTCTGTAAAAAAACCGCAAGTAACCGGTCATACCGGCAAACTTGCGGTCGTTTATAACTTATACGGCCGTAGCAAGGGCTTCCTCGAGTCCGAGCTCCGCCTTTACTTCTTCCCAAACGACGATGCGCGTCTTGGCGAAGCCGTTGAAAACCGTCGCTGAGGCAGAGCTGTAAGCACCGCATGCCGGAACAAGCAGTAAGTCGCCGACCTCGAGCGGCACGGTCAGCCGTCCGCGGAAAAGAATGTCGAGCGAATCGCAGCTGGGACCCGCAAAGGTGGCTTCGATCTCATCGCCTTCCTTGTAGCTGATCAGCGTGTAGTTCCACTGGTCAAAAATAACACCGGAAAAGGTTCCGTACAGACCGTCATCAAGGAAATACCAGGTCTGACCGTTGCGCTCATTGACGCCGATCACGCTGGTAATCAGGTTCATCGAAGTACCGCAGATAAAACGCCCCGGTTCCGCCCAGATTTCCACATTGGGGAAATCTTCGTTCAAACGCGCGCTTACCTGTCCGAGAATCTCGGAAAGATTGAATTTTACTTTTGGTTCAGGCACGGGAAAGCCGCCGCCTATGTCAAGAATGCGCAGGTTTAGTCCTTCCGCCTTCGCCTCTTCGAAAATCTCGCGCGAGATGTCGAGGGCATGCAGATAAGGATCGGCATACATCACCTGGCTGCCTACATGGAAGCAGATGCCCGCCGCGTCAAGCCCGGCTGCCTTCGCTGCCTTCAGCAGGGACAGCGCTTCCTCACGAGCCGCGCCGAACTTTTTGTTCAGGTCGATATGCGCCGACGACTTGTCTATGCGGAAACGAAGAAGAACAGTTGCGCCGGGGCAAGTCTGAGCCATTTTTTCGATTTCGGCCAGATTGTCGAAGGTCATCTTGCTGACGCCGTTTTGCGCGCAGGCCCTCAGGCCCGGAGACGTCTTAATGGGGTTGGCGTAAATCATGCGTCCGCCGGCAATGCCAAGCGAGGCAAGCGTGTTGATTTCGCCGTCCGAGGCCACATCGAAGCAAGAGCCCAGACTCGCCATTTTTTCCAAAATACGCACGTCGGGGTTGGCCTTCATCGCATAATAAAACTTGACTTTTGGCAGATTCGCCTTTAAGAACTTATAGTTTTTTTCTATTTGTTTCAACGAAAGCACCAATAACGGCGTTTCGAAATTTCCTGCAAGTTGTTCCACAGCACTTTGTGTAAGTTGGAAAAAAGGCTGCCTCTTCATATCCACTCTCCCCTTGTTTTCATTCTGAATTTACCTTTATGATTTTACCACAAATACAGAAAAGTACAATAGGAAAAGAGAGGAATTTCGATAATTTTTGAGGAGTTTTGAGGAAAACTTCAAAAAACAATGAATAAACCCTAAAATTTGCTGGAATTTAATGGAATACGGTGAAATTTATGGCAATTATTCTGACAATACGCCTCCGCCGAAAAAAACCGCCGCAGAAAAACTGCGGCGGTTTTTTGCTATTTTTTCAAAACAGTGATTACGTCACAGCCCATATAAGGACGCAGCGCCTTCGGTATGACCACCGAGCCGTCAGCTTGCTGACAGTTCTCCAGAATCGCGCAGACGGTGCGACCGACTGCGAGTCCCGAGCCGTTCAGAGTATGCACGTACTCCGGTTTGGACTTGGCGTCACGCCGGAACTTTATTTCTGCCCTTCTTGCCTGGAAGTCAAGGAAGTTTGAGCAGGAGGAGATTTCCCGGTAGCAGTTTGCCGCCGGCAGCCAGACTTCAATGTCGTAAGTCGTGGCGGAGCTAAAGCCAATGTCACCGGTACAAAGCTTGACCACCCGATACGGCAGTTCCAGCCGCCGCAGAATGTCTTCGGCATCCGCCGTGAGTTTTTCAAGCTCATCCCAGGATTCTTCGGGCTTCGTGAACTTGACCAGCTCGACCTTGTTGAACTGATGCTGGCGGATAAGACCGCGCGTATCGCGCCCTGCCGACCCCGCCTCAGCCCTGAAGCAGGCGCTGTAGGCCGTATAACAGATCGGCAGCTGTGCCGCCTGCAGTATTTCTCCGCGATGATAGTTTGTCACCGGCACCTCTGCCGTCGGAATCAGATAGTAGTCCAGTCCTTCCAGCTTGAACATGTCTTCGGCAAATTTCGGCAGCTGCCCCGTTCCCTGCATGCTGTCCTTGTTCACAATGTAGGGAGGGAAAATTTCGGTGTAGCCGTGCTGCTCAGTATGCACATCCAGCATGAAGTTATAAACCGCCCGCTCAAGGCGGGAGCCCAGACCCTTGTAAAAAACGAACCTTGCGCCTGTCACCTTGGCCGCGCGCTCAAAATCAAGAATGCCCAAAGCCTCGCCGACGTCCCAGTGCGCTTTCGGTTCGAAGGCGAATTCGGCAGGCTTGCCCCAGGTGCGCACAACGGGATTCGCCGTTTCGTCCGCACCAACCGGCACTCCGGCCGCCGGCAGATTGGGTATTGTCAGAAGAATGGCGAGCAGCTGCTGCTCGATTTCTTTCAATTGCTTATCGTCCTCGGCAATCTTTTCTCCAAGGGCGCGCATCGCCAGAATCTTCTCTTCGGCATTTTCACCGTTCTTCTTCATCCTGCTGATTTCCTGTGAAACCGCGTTGCGCTCGCTCTTAAACTGCTCAACCTGCTGCAGCAGCTCTCGGCGCTGCTTTTCCAAATTTATAAACTCGTCCAGGTTCATCTCCATGTTGCGATTTTTCATCGCGTTTTGCACAATCTCGGGATTCTCCCTGACAAATTTCATATCAAGCATGTTCATTCCTCCAAATAAGTTGATGCATCAATACTCTGTAATTGTATCACAAAAATCAGTTTTTGTAACAGCCGGCTACGGCAAATCAAGATTAATTCCGTTCTCCCGCAGCCAGCTGCGCCTGAGGGCATAATCCGGCAAAATGTCGGCAACTGCCTGCCAGAATTCCGGCGAGTGGTTTTTATGAGGCAGGTGGCACAACTCGTGCACGACGACGTAGTCAAGGACAGCCTCCGGCGCCATGATGCAGCGCCAGTTGAACAATAGCTTGTTATCCGCGGTGCAGCTTCCCCAGCGCTTTTTTTGCTCCTTGACTTTTACGCTGACAGGCTTAATGCTGAAAAGCGCGACATAATAGCTGACGCGCCCTGCAATATGTTCCGAAGCGCGGTCTCGGTACCAGCTTTGCAAAGCCGCCTTAATTCCTTCCCGGCCGACGCCTTCCGTCCACACGCAAAGAACGCCGTCCTGCAGCCTTGCCCCTGCATGCCGCAGACCCGGCACAACAATATGGCGCACGGGATAATATTCCCCCAAGTAAGGCAGACAGCCTCCGCGGCTTGCCTCTGACACTTCGCCTCTTTGCCTCGCCTCCTGCCAGAAGCGCAGCTTGTCTTCAATCCAGCGTGCTTTGCGGCCGACAATCTCAGCTATGTAAGCCTGCGACACAAAATAAGGCGCTCGGACCACAACCCTCGCGGGCGGTTCGACCGCAATCGCAAGAGTGCGCCGCCTTGAGCGTATTACTTCATAACGCAGCTCTTTTTCCTTAAGACTATCCCGCAAAGCTTCACTTCCGTCCTGCACGCTTGTCACCTTCCTTCTGCCGACTAACAAGCATTCTCTACGCCGATGGCATTTTCCTGCCGCACGCAAAAGTTTTTCTTGTAAAAACCGACGTGGACGCGCCGCGACTTTAAAAAAGGGCGGCACCTTCTCCAAGTGCCGCCCGCTGCTTTATTTTTTCAGGTTAACCTGATGCACCATCTCGCCGAACAAGCCCATTGCCGCCTCGCTTACAGCCTCGGAAAGCGTCGGATGCGGATGAATGGCTTCTGTCAGCTGCTCCGCCGTCAAACCATGACGAACCGCAAGTACACCCTCCATAATGAGGTCGCTGGCGTGCGGTCCCATAATGTGGCAGCCGATGACTTTATGCGTATCGGCAGCGGCAATCAGTTTGACCAGTCCATCCGTCTGCGCCATTGTCAACGCCTTGCCGTTGCCGGCAAAGTTGAATTTGCTGATACGCGTTTCTATGCCGGCCTCGAGGCATTCCTGCTCCGAAAGCCCGACCCAGGCGATTTCGGGCGTGGTAAAGATACAGCCGGGAATTGCGGAGTAATCCATCGCAGCGTCTTTTCCGCAGGCATTTTCCGCCGCGATCAGTCCCTGGTGCGAGGCCGTATGAGCCAGCATGCACTTGCCCGTGGCATCGCCGACTGCGTAGATTCCGGGAACCGTGGTCTGCATACCTGCGTCCACGACAATGCCCTGCCGCGAGTATTCTACCCCGACCGCGTCAAGCTCCTCTTTGTTAAAGAGCGGCGTCCTGCCCGTAGCTACAAGCACTTTTTCCGCCGTTACCACCGTTTCCCTGCCTTTAGCCGATATTGTGACTTCGAGGCCTTCGTGCCCGTGTTTTATGTTTGTCACGGCGGCGCCCGTCATGGTTTTCACGTACTGCTTGCGCAAAGCAAGCGCCATTCGTTTTTGCAAGTCCGTATCACAAAGCGGCAGGATGTTCGGTGCCATTTCGACAAGCGTGACCTCGCAGCCAAAGGCGGCATAAATGCCTGCAAATTCCACTCCTACCGCGCCTGCGCCAATAACGACGAGGCTTTGAGGAACTTCGCCCAGGCGCAGTATCTCATCGCTGTTAATGACGCCTGTGCAGCTGCTGCCCGGTATTGGCGGCTTTGCAGGCACCGAGCCCGTAGCAAGAATTATCTTTTCCGCCGTGATGACGCGTTCGTCGCCGGGAGTATCCGTCTCAATCCTCACCTGCTGCGCGCCGAGAAGGCGCGCGGTACCTTCAGCCACTTCAATCCTGTTGGCTTTCAGCAGTTTCTCGATGCCGCTGCGCAGCTGGAAAATGACATTATTCTTGCGTTCCATTATCTTGTCCCAGTCATAGGCATACTCGCTGACAAAGACTCCGAATTCCTCGCAATGTGTCAGCTCCTGCCATTTTTCCGCACTTTTCAACAAGGTTTTTGTCGGAATGCAGCCCCTGTTGAGACAAACTCCGCCCAAGTCCTTTCTTTCCACCAGCAAGACCTTCGCGCCGAGCTGTGCGGCGCGCAGCGCTGCCACATAGCCGCCGGTCCCGGCGCCAATCACGCATATCTCGTAATCCATCATTACGCCTCCAGTTCCCTATTTTTTCCTTGTCCACTCCTGCCTTCCGTACTTTTCCCTACACAAAGCCCCGGCAAGCGCCTGCTCCTCCTCCGTGAGCTGACTTTCCAGCAGTTCTGCCGGCAAAGCCGCGGCAAATCCTTCTGCCATTGCCGTATACGCCTCGTCATACGTCAGAGTCCGGCCGAGAGCCGTCCGTAAAGAGGTCGCCCGGCGCTCCAGCATTTGGCTCAAAGCCTTTTTGCGCTCCGAAGCCGCATTCAGCACTCCGGCCAGCAAGTCCGGCGAAAAATCGAGTAAAATCGAGCCGTGCTGCAAAATTACGCCCTTCTTCCGCACCTGGGCGCTGCCGATGAGCTTTTTGCCTCCCACCGTCAGTTCATAATGGGACGGGGCATCAAAACAGGCGGCTGACGAATGCCGCGCCGGATGGCCGGGCACTCTTTGCGCATAGGAGGACTGCGGCTTCGTCATTTCCGCCGCCAGCCCTAGTTTTGCGAGGCCAAGCAAAAGTCCCTGCGTCAGATAGCGGTAGGAAGCGGTTATCGTCGGCGGCATGCCCGGGTAGTCCTCAGCCACCACAATGCTGTAGGTAAGCTCGGCCGCATGCAGCACGGCGCGTCCCCCGGTAAGACGCCGTACGACGTCTATGCCCTGCTCCCGGCAGAAAGCGTAATCTATTTCCTTTGCGGCCTGCTGAAAATAGCCGATACTGACAGCAGCGGGTTCCCAACCGTAAAAACGGATAGTCGGCGGAACCTTTTTATCGGCGTAAGACAGCATTACCGCCTCGTCTATAGCCATATTCCGTGCGCCGCTTGAACTGCCCGTATTGACGAGGCGCCAAACAGGCAGGCTGTCACCTATAGGCAGCTTTTGCTTTTCTTTTAACATCCCGTCGCTACCCCGCTTTCGCAAAAGGCCTGTTTTAGCTCCGTTTCCGTCAATGGACGGTGATAATTGTAAAGGACAGTCCCCGGTTTTTCATTATAATAAGGGCGGTTGCAATCCTCGCAGCCGGAGGTGCGAAAAGCGCGTCCGTCGGATAATACGTTCCGCAAAGCCGGCACCTTGATATCGACAATCCTTTCGTCATTTAATGCCACGACCGACTCGGGCCAGCCGCGTCTCCTGAGTTCCGCCGCAATCTGCAGACGGCGATAGCTGCCGACGTCGGGCGGCTGCCTGTCGGCAAACCTTGTACCCTTAAGCGGGGTAAAGGCAAACAGGCCGACCGTTATGCCAAGCCGCAAACACTCGGCAATCACACGCCACATTTGCGCCTCTGTCTCGCCGAGGCCCACTATTAAATGCGTCGTCATTCTGCCCGGAAACTTTTCCGCACAGGCACACAGGAGCTCCCAGCGTTTCTGCCACGAGCCGCCCTTGATTTCGGCGAACAGCTCGGGCGTTGCGGCATCAAGCGCCAGGCCGAGACGATCTGCGCCCCGCGCAAAAAGTTCTTCCGCCTGCTCAACCGTCGAAAAATAACACGAGACGACAACAGGCAGCGGCGAGTATTCGGATAGGGCGTCCAAAGCGTCAAGGACCTCCCCGCGGCTGCCCTTGCTGTCAACGACCTGCAGACAGACGCGTTTGATCTTTTTCTCCAGGTAAGCCGTGCCGATGCTTCTTGCCGCTTCTTCCGGCGAAGTTTCCGGCCAGGAAACACGCGATAAGAACCTGCTTTGCGCCTTGCTTTCCCTGGCCTGTGCACAGAAAGCGCAGTCATGCGAGCAGCGCTCGCCCAGCATTACGTAGGCCGTTGTCGGCAGGGCGTCCGTCTTCAGGCGGCGCGAACCGACAGCTCCGGCCGTTCCGATCGATAGCTTCCACTTGCTCATAGGGCGCAGCACTCCTTGCTTTCCTTGATTTTAAGCCCCAACTGTTCCGCCTTTTTGCAGGCAGCAGCCACAGGCTTCACAATTCCGTTGATGCCGGCTTCTACAGCCGCTATATCCAGTTCTTGCCGATAGCGTCCTCCCGGGCGCATGCAGCCCAAAATCAGTTCCGTATCAGGCAGCAAAAGCCGCGCCTCTTCCAAGAGCGCCGTCGTCTCTGACACGGCAGGCGGCGCCAGCTTTTCGTACTCGGTCTGTTTTGTCGGCATAAAGACAATGAAGACGAGCCTTTCCACCCCGAGCTCTCTAAGCAGCCGCAGCGCGTTTCTTTCCCCGCTCAGCCTGCCGCCCCTGAGTCCGATGCAGATATGCGGTACAACCCGGCGGCAGTACCTGCGCAGCAGGCTGTAGCAGCGAACATAGTCGCCGACGGTCTTATCGAGCTTCAGCGTTTCCCTGATAGTTGCATCATCACCTACGAAGTCGAAGGAAACAACGTCAGCAAGCGGGGCGACCTGTTTGATTTCATCTTCCTGCAGCAGGCCGAGATGAAAATTGTAGCGATGGCTGCCTTTAATCTCTTGCAGCTTTTGAAAAAAGCCGGCAACAGGAACACGGCCTTCGGCGTCACAGCCGCCGCTTATCAGGCAGCTGGCACCCTTGATGTCTTCCGTTCTCCCGATCGCTGACAGGGGCGTCATCTTAGACAAATAATGCCCACCGCAGTGGGCACATTTGAGGGAGCAGACCCCGCCTGTAACGCTTATGCTTTCCGTTCCCTCCGGCCTTGCGGCCAGAAGTTCCGGCGGAAAATTGTCACAGCGTACCTGCCAGCCCGTCTTCAGGGCTCCCATCTTACCACGGGCTTACGGGCAGCCTGAGCCTCATCCAAACGGCTGACCACGGTATGCTGAGGAGCCGTCAAAACAAGCCCGGGGTTCTCAAGCGCTTCACGGGCAATTTGTTTCATGGCGGCGATAAAGCCATCCATGGTTTCCTTGCTTTCCGTTTCCGTAGGTTCAATCATCAAAGCTTCCTCGACTATCAGCGGGAAGTAGATTGTCGGCGGATGATAGCCGTAGTCAAGCAGCCTTTTCGCGATGTCAAGAGTATGGATGCCGTTATTCTTTTGTTTCTTCGAGGTCAGAATGCACTCGTGCATGCAGAAACGGTCAAAGGGGGAGTCATAGTCTTTTGACAGCAGTTTCTTGCAGTAGTTCGCATTCAGGACGGCGTCCTCGCTCGCCTGACGCAAACCTGCTCCGCCCATGGCTAAAATGTAGGCGTAGGCCCTGACGATTACGCCGAAGTTGCCGTAAAAGGAGTGGACCTTGCCGATGCTTTTCTCCGAACAGCCAAATGTATACTTTCCTTCAAGTTTTTCTATTCTGGGATTCGGCAAAAACGGCCGCAGGCATTCCTTGACGCCGATCGGTCCCGAACCGGGTCCGCCGCCGCCGTGCGGCGTGGCAAAGGTTTTGTGCAGATTGAAATGGACGACGTCAAAACCCATATCGCCGGGACGGACGATGCCCATAATGGCATTGGCGTTCGCTCCGTCGTAATAAAGAAGGCCGCCGGCCTCATGCACAATCTCGGCTATGTACTCAATCCGGCTTTCAAAAAGTCCGAGCGTGCTCGGGTTGGTCAGCATCAAAGCCGCCGTATCGCTGCCCACAGCAGCCTTCAAAGCTTCAAGATCAATCGAACCGTCCGGTTCGGACTTGATTTCGAGAACTTCCATGCCGCACATCGTAACCGAGGCGGGGTTGGTGCCGTGCGCGGAATCGGGAACAATAACCTTGATTCTGCCAAAATCGCCGCGGTCACGATGATAAGCCCTGATCAGCTTGAGCCCCGTCAGTTCGCCGTGCGCGCCTGCCGCCGGCTGCATGGTAACTGCTGCCATGCCCGCTATTTCCGCCAAGGCTTCCTCAACCGCGTAAATTATTGCCAATGCCCCTTGCACGCTTGCTGCCGGCTGCAAGGGATGCAGCAGCGCAAGCCCGTTATAACGGGCGACGTCTTCGTTGATTTTCGGATTATACTTCATCGTACAGGAACCAAGAGGATAAAAACCCGTGTCAACGCCGAAGTTGCGATTCGAAAGCTGCGTATAGTGACGCATCAGTTCGAGCTGGCTGACTTCAGGCAAAGCCGCCTTTTCACTGCGCAAACAGGTTTCGGGCAACAGTCCTTTTTTTTCTGGCACGTCGCAGGCAGGCAAATCAAACGCTTTCCTGCCGGGCTTGCCTAATTCGAACAACAATGGCTGATTCATAATAACGCCTCCAATCCTGCCGCCAAGGCGTCAATTTCCGCTTTGGTTCTTTTTTCCGTAACACAAAGCAGCATACAGCCGGCCAGCTCCGGGTAGAATTCCTCGAGGTCAAGGCCGCCGATAATTTTCTGCTCCAGCAGGCTTGCGTTGATTTCCGCAATCGGTTTTCCCGGCCGCACCGCGAACTCCTGAAAGAAGGGCGCTGCAAAAACCGGCTGCGCAGCACCTGCAGCCACGATCCTGTCATAAGCGTAATGGGCTTTCTGCAGGCACTGCCTGGACACCTCGGCAAAGCCTTCCTTGCCCATGGTCGCAAGATATACGGATATTGCAAGGGCGCAAAGCGCCTCATTGGAACAAATGTTGGAATTAGCCTTTTCGCGGCGTATGTGCTGCTCACGCGCCTGCAGTGTCAGTACGAAGCCCCGCTTGCCATCCTTGTCCACAGTCTGCCCGACAATTCTGCCCGGCATCTTGCGCATCAGCTTGGCAGACGCTGCAAAAAATCCAAGGTAAGGCCCTCCGAAAGCGAGTGCCAATCCGAGGGGCTGTCCTTCGCCGACAACCATATCGGAACCAAGCTTGCCCGGGGCTTCCAGCACGCCAAGGGCAGTCGGCTCGGCCACCGTGATGAAAAGAGCTCCTACTGCGTGCGTCGCCGCAACCAGGCCGGCCAGGTCTTCGACGCTGCCGAAGAAATTCGGGTTCTGCACGAT
>LSQX01249910.1_pt1 | contig 15914 bp, 16 predicted proteins | sample 654561 | NCBI WGS metagenome assembly LSQX01 (sample SAMN04489861, study PRJNA283612) | anaerobic digester metagenome | isolation source: 4 biogas reactors fed with cattle manure at either 37C or 55C with and... | place: Denmark: Kongens Lyngby | collected 2014 | reverse complement strand
GCTCTAAGTAATACTTCTTTTTTAATAAAATTTATATAAAAATTTTAATTATATTTTACACTCATTAAAATATTAAAAACTTAGATTTTTTCTTATTTTCTCATTAAAACTACTTAATTTAAATTTATTTTAAATAAAAAAATCAATTTTATATATTATAATTACTTTAACTTTTAAAAGGAGGCTTGTATGTCGCTTAAGAATAAAAAACTACTAGCTATCGTGCTTGTAGCGCTTGTTTTGTGGTTTATTCCAGCTCCTGCTGGTTTAACAGACAATGCTTGGCATTTCTTAGCTATCTTTCTAGCAGTTGTTGTAGGGCTTATATTAGAGCCAATACCTGCTGCTCTTATTGGTTTTTCTGGCGTCTCTTTAGTTGCTGTTTTAGGCCTTGTTGGGAATCCAAAGGTTAGCATCTCTTGGGCATTAAGTGGTTTTTCTAATAGCGTTATATGGCTAATTTTTGCAGCTTTTATGTTTGCTTTAGGCTACAAAAAAACAGGCCTTGGTAGAAGAATTTCATTAATTATGGTTAAGTTTATGGGAAAAAGCACTTTAGGACTTGGATATGCTGTAGCTGTATCAGATTTAATTTTATCTCCATTTATGCCATCAAATACCGCTAGAAGCGGAGGAACTATATATCCTGTTGCCATAAATATCCCTCAAATTTTTAACTCTTACCCAGATAAAGATCCACGAAAAATAGGTGCTTTCATCTCTTGGGTTGCGATAGCTTCAACTTGCGTTACAAGCTCAATGTTCATAACAGCTTTAGCGCCAAACCTACTTGCGATTGATCTCATCGCTAAAGAAACTGGTCAAACTATCGCTTGGATAGAGTGGGCAAAGATTATGGTTCCACTTATGTTGCCTCTTTTCTTACTTACCCCTTGGCTTACTTATGTAATCTACCCACCAACACAAAAAACCTCTCCAGAAGCTCCTCTTTGGGCGGCACAAGAGCTTGAGAAGCTAGGTAAGATTACTTTTAAAGAGTGTTTGATGGGACTTTTAGCGCTTCTTGCTCTATTGTTATGGATTTTTGGAAGTGCTCTTGGTGTAAATGCAACAACTGTTGCTATTTGTATAGTTTCAATCATGGCTTTAACAGGGATAATCTCTTGGGATGATTTGCTTAGCGAAAAAGCTGCGTTTAACATACTCATTTGGTTTGCAACCTTAGTTGCTCTTGCAGATGGTCTTAAAAAAGTTGGAATTCTTGATTTTATAGGAAGCAACTCTGAAGCACTTCTTTCTAATCTAAACACAACATCCCTTATGCTTGCTTTACTTCTATTTTTTTATGTACTTCACTACTTTTTTGCTAGCACAACGGCTCATGTTACGGCTTTAGTTCCACTTTTTATGGTAATAATTACGGCTTTCATACCTGCTCATCAAGTCTTAAATTTTTCCATACTATTAGCTGGTAGTTTGGGCGTTATGGGTATATTAACTCCTTATGCAACAGGCCCTTCTCCTCTTTGGTATGGAGCTGGATATATATCTCAAGCAAGATGGTGGGCTTTAGGCGCTATCTTTGGAGCTATCTATTTAATTCCTATCTTAATTGGAGTATTTATTTTTGTTTAAACTCCACCATCTTATATACTACAACCTCTTTAAGAGGTTGTAGTTAAAAAAACTCTAACTCATCCCCGCCATCCGCGCTCTCTCCTCCAAAATCAGCTCTAATTTGCAAGCATGAACTAAGTAGTGAAGCATCAAGATAATGAATATCATTTGCCTCCTCTTTTACAAAAATCATCTCTCTCCACTGGATTAAATCTTCTAAAATTGATTGTAAAAGTATGAGCATTTTATCTTGATTGAAGCTAGTGGAGGTGAGTGAGCTTAAAAATTGTGCTAAATTTTCTAAACTATACCCAACATCTTCAAAGTCTATTAAAGAAGATATGGTTTTTGCATATTTTGAAAAGGAGGTTGATATGGCGTTTAATGCAACTAAATTAAAATCTTCCTCAAGTTCCATTAAACCATCTTTTAACTCTTTTTCAATATCTCCTAACTCATCTAACTCCTCTTTTATTTCAAAACTCAAGCTTTGAATATACTCTTTAGCACTCTCTTTATCTTCCTTGTGCATTGCTGTTAATCTAATGTTTTCATAGCTTTTTTGAGTGCTTTTTTTGCTATCTTCTCTTCTTAGAGATCTTAATATGTCATGTAGATAGCTTGATAAGTTTTGGCTCTTTTGCTTCTCATATTCAAGCCTAGTTATGTCACTTAAGCTAATGACATGAAGCTCTCCTGATGAAGAGTCTATTTTTGAACTGCTTACTAGAAAAATCTTGACTGAATTTAAGAGTTTAAAAACAACTTTAAGATTATCTTCTTTTTCTACACTCTTAAATGAAGAGATAAACCCTTTTCTTTCTAAGATGAAATCATTTAAATTTTCAATAGTTTTTAACCCCTTTAAACTATCTTTACTAAAAAGATCACTAGCAGCACTATTTATAAACTCTAAGCTTTCATCTTCTTTAAAAACAAATGTGGGAGATGGATATATATCAACCGTCTCTTTTAGCATACTCAAAGAGGCTTCATTTATTTGAGAGAGAACCTTTAGTTTTTCATACTCTTTAGCCTCTTTTTGTCTATTTATTGAGAGTAAAACTGAATGTAAATTCCTATAAAAAACCTCTTCATCTAAGGGTTTATTAACATATCTATCAACCCCTAAAAATATAGACTCTAGAAGGTACTCTTTGTCACTATACGCTGAAGTTACTATGATTGGGATTTGGGAATTTACACTTCTTATTGCCTTAATCATTTCGATTCCATTCATTATTGGCATGTTTATATCGGTAATTATCAAATCAATATCATCTTTTTTAAAAGCTTCCAACCCTTCCTTACCATTACTTGCTGTGTAGAGTTTTGGAAAGATGGAGCTAAACAATTCTCTCATGTTTGCCATCGTATCTTTATCATCTTCTACATATAAAAGTTTGCACTCTTTAGCAAGTTTTAAAATCTTTTCAATCACTTTTTAAGCCTTTTCCAACTATTTGTCCAAATGAGATTTTTTGGCCATCTTTTAAATCAACAGAAAATCCACCTTTTTCTAGGAGTAAAACTATGGTTGAGCCCATCTCAAACATGCCAAGCTCATCTCCTTTTTCCACCCAAATATCTTTATAAGTGTAGTAACTTGCCACTTTGTTTTTAAGATTTGTTTTTATTCTCTCATCAAAATTAAAGCTCATCTTTCCCACATTTAAAGCTCCTATAAAAACCATATAAAAATAGCTCTCAAAAGCATTTTTACAATAAAGCACGACTCTTTCATTTAGTGGAAAAAGAGACTCTTTTTTATTTAACCATTTTTTATTTACAGGGTATAAAACTCCAGGTATATAGTGAGCCTCTAAGATTTTCATCCTGCAAGGTGCATGGTATCTATGGTAATCTTTAGGTGATAGGTATAGATTAATATATTGTCCATTTTGTAGCAAACTTAATCTTTTTAAGGTTGTAAAATCACTTAAAAGTTCATCTACTCTATACTCCATCCCTTTTATTTGTAGTATTGTCTCTTTTTTTATCTCATTTGAGATAATCACTTCGCTATCGCATGGTGAAATCAAATCTTCAATTCCCCCCTCAAGCTCTCTAGGACGCTCTAGGGCTCTTGTAAAAAGAGCATTTAAACTCTCATATTTTGAAGGTTTTTTAAACTCTTTTAAATCCACTTTGAGGAAAAAAACATAAGAATTATTGATAAAACTTTGAATTGGTTTTGGAAACTTTTTTGCGGCAAATGAGCCAAACAGCCTTGAAAGCACTGGTGTTAATCTTCTCATTAAGCTCTCCTTAACTCTATTTTTACAATTTCAGATGGCGCTTTAAATCTAATGGGTGGCCCCCAATATCCTGTCCCGCTACTTACATAAATTTGCGTGTTTTCATTATGATTATATAGCCCATAAAGATAGGGTTGATCTAGTAAAACCAAATACCCAAATGGAAAGATTTGTCCAGCGTGAGTGTGTCCGCTAAGAATTAAATCTATCTTATCTTTACCGTTTACAAAATTTGCAAATTTAGGCTGATGGGTTAATAAAATGGTAGGTAAATTTCTATCAACTCCCTTTAGCGCAGCTTTTAAATTAGGCTTTTTTTCATGCCCCATTCTAGTTGCCAAAAGATCATAAACGCCCACTAAATTAACTCCGCCTACTTGTAAGTTTTCATTTCCTAATGTTTTGACATTTAATTTACCCAAATGCTCAATAATACCATCAACCCCATGAAAATACTCATGGTTCCCAGGAACAAAATATGTGCCATATTTATTTTCAATATCTTTTAAAGGATCAAGTTCATCTTTGATTTTTTGAGCATCAATGTCTATTAAATCCCCAGTAATTGCCACTATATCCGCTTTTAATTCATTTATAGAATTTACAATTTCTTGCAAAAACTCTTTTGTGATAGTTTTTCCAATGTGCACATCAGATATTTGGACTATATTAAGAGGTTCATTTAGGTTTGAAATTTTTACTATCTCTTTTTTTATTTTTGGCTTTTTTACTCCGTCAACAAAACCTTTAAAAATATATGAAAAAGCTAAGATCACCATGGTTGCATCTAAGAAAATCTTTAGGGCAACTCTTCTTGAGTGATCAAATTTACAAACTAGAAGTTGAGAAAAATCATAGATTAAAGTTATGATAAAAAGCATAAAAGAGACGCCAATAAGAGCTGCTATGAAGTAAAATATCTTAGGGTTTAAACTGTTTGATTTTAAGGCTATAAAAAATACAATTTCTAAAACTGTAATTAAAACTATCGCCCACTTTAACCCTACTTTAAAGTTTATAAAAAATTCAACCTTTTTCAAAAAACGGCTATAAGTATAGTAATTAATAAGAATCATTGTGCTTGTTGCTAAAATTGGAAAAACATATCTTATCATCTATTAAGCGCTCTTTTTGAAAAATCTATCTGTCTCATTTTTAACTATATTTGACAAAATTAAAAGTGCTATCAAGTTAGGAATTGCCATAAGTCCATTCATCATATCCGAAAAATTCCAAACAAAATTTAGTTGCATCATCGCCCCAACCATAACTCCTGCCACAAATAAAACTCTATAAACCTTAACCCATTTAGTTCCTAGTAAAAACTCAAAAGCTTTCTCGCCATAATAGCTCCAACCAAGAATGGTTGAGTAGGCAAAAAGAACTGTAGCAAGGCTAACTATGAGTGTTCCAACTCCACCTAAATGATGTTCAAAACTAAGCAAAGTTAAACTTCCAGCACTTATTCCCTCTTGCCAAAAAGGTGAAATCAAGATAATCAAAGCTGTCATTGTACAAACAATTATTGTATCTATAAAAGTTTGTGTCATGGAGACTAAAGCTTGCCTTACAGGATCTTCAGTTCTAGCTGCAGCTGCTGCAATGGGAGCTGAGCCAAGTCCTGATTCATTTGAAAAAACACCTCTAGCAATACCAAATCTAATAGCAGCTGCTATTGTAGCACCTGCAAATCCTCCACCAGCGGCTATTGGGTTAAATGCGTGATAAAAGATTAATCCAAAAGCAGGAACTATTTTATCTATATTTAAAAAGAGTACCGCTAGGGCGGCAAAAACATAAAAAACTATCATAAATGGGACTAAAAATGAGGTGAATTTTCCAATTGATTTAATGCCTCCTAAAATAACTAATGAAGTTAAAGTAAGAAGAGCTAGTCCGCTAACCCATGTAGGAATATTTAACTGAGTTAAAAGAACTTCCGCTACTGCGTTTGATTGAGTCATATTCCCAATGCCAAATGCGGCGCAAGCTGTAAAAAAGGCAAATAGTGTGCCTAAAATAGGAAGTTTTGCACCGTGAGTTAGGTAATACATTGGGCCACCTCTATACCCAAAATCTCCTTTTTCTCTATACTTAACTGCTAGTACTGCCTCAGAGTATTTTGTAGCCATTCCAACTAGCCCAGTTATCCACATCCAAAATACTGCGCCAGGGCCTCCTAAAACGATAGCCGTTGCAACTCCTACAATGTTTCCAATGCCCACAGTAGCAGCTAAAGCCGTCATGAGTGCTGCAAAATGAGAGATTTCTCCTTTTGTGCTATCTTCTTTTATGAAAATGAGTTTTAATGCGCTAGGAAGAGCCCAAAACTGCATAAATTTTAATTTTATTGTCAAATACAAACCAGTGCCCACAAGTAAAATTAGCATTGGAGCACCCCAAACAAAATTAGAAATGGTTGATACTAATGAATCTAATGTTTCCATAGTCTCTCCTTTTGAAAAACTATGTTACAAAAAAGAGTCTTAAATCATACTAGCGTGGAATTTTGATTGAGTCTTGGGAGAAAACCATATTAACCCTTTGAGATGGGAAAAATGGGCTTTTTTGGAACTCTTTAAAGGGGACTATTGCTTCTAATATCTTATCGCCAACCATAATTTTAATTGATAATTCATCACTTTTTATTAAGTGTAAAATTTCATTTATCCTTCCTTCTAAAAAGAATAAATTTTCATCTATGGCTTCTTGTAGAGGTTTTAACTCTATTTTTCGTGGATTTATGGCTACACCTCTTTTTTTACCAACCTTCCAAGAAGATGGAAGCTTTAAGGTTTGATCTTTTGAAAAGTTAAACTTTACAAACTCCCCCTCCTCTAGCCAATCTCCAACGATTAAATTGGTAGTTGAAAACTCCATTACCCTACCAAAATGAAGCCCTAAATTTCTAGTAGTTATGAGAGATAGCCAATCCAAATCGTGACTAGCCACTACTATGGTAGTCCCCCAGTTTTGGTTTGCATAAAGCATAGCTTCTGTGAAAACAGGAACGCCGCTAATGTCTAAACTGTTTGTTGGCTCATCTAAAAGTAGTGTTTTTGGTTTTAATATAAGTCTAGCGGCAAAGGCTACTCTTTGTGTCTCTCCACTTGAGAGCTCATGCCAAGGGCGATTTTTAAACTTTTTGGGAATTAACCCAACTAAATTTAATACTTCATCAATCTTTTTCTCAATATCAGTTAAATTTTTTCTAATTTTTAACCCAAATAGTAAATTCTCTTTAACCGTTCTTTTTAAAAGATAGGGCTCTGGAAGCAAGATTGAGATTTCTCGTTTTTTTTCTAATTTAATATCTTTTGAACACTCATTTCTATACTTAATAATCCCGCTAGTTGGCTCTTCTAAAAAGGCCATATGTCTTAAAAGTGTGCTTTTTCCACTTCCATTTGAACCAACTAAACCTACTATTTCACCCTCTTTAATTTTCATATCTTTAACATTTAAAACTGGCTTTTTCCCGTATGTTTTAAATAAATCTTTTATCTCATAAACCATCTTAATACTGCTTTGCTTGAACTCTTAACTTGTGAAGAGATAAGTTTACTATAAAAGCAATTGTCATTAAAACAATACCTAGGGCAATTCCTAAGGCAAACATTCCTTTACTTGTTTCAAGTGAAATGGCAGTAGTGATTGTTCTGGTGTGGTATTTGATATTGCCACCTATCATCATGGCAACTCCAACCTCTGCAATAACCCTTCCATAAGCGGTAACTGCTGCTGCTAAAAGAGCATGTCTTAACTCCCACACAACATTAAATATCATTTGGGGCAGGGTTAAGCCAAAGGAGTTTAGCGTATAGTAAAGTTTTCTATCCATCCCCTCTACTGCTGAAGCACTAAGTGAAACAATGATAGGAAGAGCTAACAAAGTTTGACCAACCACTATGCCTTTTAGGGTAAATAGCATCTCATACTGACCAAGTGGCCCTCTGTAAGAGATGAAAGCATAAACTAAAAGCCCTATGACAACAGTTGGAGTGGCTAGGAGGGTATCTGAGATGAGTCTTAGAGTTTTTCTACCTCTAAAATTAAAAAAGCCCAAAATGAAGCCCAAAGGAAAACCAATGACTATGCTAAAAAATATCGCGATACTAGTAGTTCTTACTGTAACATCAATAGCAGAAAAGGTTTCATTATCCATTCTAACTAATAGCCAAAAAGCCTCCACAACTCCATCAGCAATAAACTCCATATTTTAGTCAACCTTTGTTTACTTTTTTAAAAAAAATAGCTACAATTTTGATTGTTCTAAATTAGAATAAATATTTATTCTAATTTGACATATCAAAAAAGGAGGATTATCCTATGTTTAAAATAAAGAAAAGCTTAATTGCTTTGTCGGCAGGCTCGCTTATCTTTTTTGCTTCAATGGTAAACGCTGCTGAACTAAAGATGGCAACAACAACAAGTACAGACAATACTGGACTACTAGATGCCTTAGCTCCAATCTTTAAAAAAGATACTGGAATTGAGTTAAAATGGATAGCAGTAGGTACTGGAAATGCGCTAAAACTTGGACAAAATTGTGATGTAGATGTACTTTTAGTTCACGCTCCAGCGGTAGAAAAAAAGTATGTTGCAGACGGTTTTGGAACTGATAGAACACCTGTAATGTACAACGATTTTGTGATCATTGGAGATCCATCACACAAGGCTAAATTTGAGGGTAAAACTATCCAAGAAGCTTTTAAAGTGATTGAGGAAGAGAAGATAAAATTTGTCAGTCGTGCAGATGAGTCTGGCACTCATGTGAAAGAGAAAAATGTTTGGAAAGCAGCTTTGGGTGCAGTACCAGAAAAAGAGAGTTGGTATATTCAAGCAGGGCAAGGGATGATAGCTACGATAAACATTGCAACTGAGCAAAAAGGCCTTACTTTTACTGATAGAGGAACTTTTATTAAATATGAAGATAATCATAAAGGAAATCCACCTTTAGTCATAGTTTATGAGGGCGATAAAAATCTATTTAACTACTACGCAACAATGGCTGTAAGTACAAAAAACTGCCCAAATGCTGATTATAAAGGCGCTATGGCTTTCATTAAATGGATCTCTTCAGACAATATCCAAAAAGAGATTGCAAACTTTAAATTACTTGGTAAACAACTATTTACTCCTGATGCAAAAACAAGAGTAGAATAATATTTTTTAGTGCGTCTTTGGCGCACTAAAATTTTTAAGTGTGGTAGTAACTAAATTGATCATCTTGTTCACCTAACCTATACCTTTTTTCTAAAGAGTTTTTAAACTGATACCCTAAATCTTTACAAGATAGAGCTTTTAGAGTCAACTCTTCATCTATTAAAGGATTTAAGATAATTTTATTTAACTTTTCAATGGTTAAATTTGGATTTTCTCTATTTTCCAAAAAGACTTCATCATTTTGTTGAATATCTCCCTCTTTTAAAACTTTCGCATAAAAACCAGTTAATCCATTCTCAAAAATAAACTTTGTCATACTTTCTATGTCTGTACTCGCACTTAATTTCCAACAAGGTTGCCTTGGTTGGGTAATTTGTATTTGTGCTTTTCCAATATTTAAAATATCACCTATACAAATTGAGCTCTCATCTACACAATCTAAAATTAAATTTTCTCCAAAAAAAGCTGGATCATCAATTTTAAAAATATTTCCAAAATTAGCGTTTATCTTTTCAAATGTTTTCATGGGCAAGATAAAAACTGCCTTATTGACGCCCCCATGATGAACCTTATCTGCTACACTATCCCCTTTGAAGCCACTTTTTAATAAATAAGCTTTTCTAACTATCTCTTTTTTTATGGCTGAGACTAACTCTTCTCTTTTGCCATTTTTTAATTTTTTATTTTTTACTATGCCTATTTTTATATATAAAATTTTTGATATTTTTTTACCCATTTTATTCCATTTTTAAAATTTGGTACATTTTAATAAAATATTTTAAAATTACAATAATTTATCTATTAAATAAACTTGTAAAGAAGCATATCAAGCGCAAAGCGCTTGATATGTAAATTTATGAAAGATTTTTTAAAAACTCTTTTACTTCATCCATCTTTGAACAAGGTAAGTAAAAAGTTGCAAAACACTCATTTTCCTCTTTTTCTTTTAAAGATTCATAAAGTTTTTGATACTTTTTCTTATCTTCAATGCTCATTGGGTATCGCATAGATTTATATTCAACCACCTTGCCATCTTTTTCCACTCCAGAAACCTCTGCCCACACCCAGTAATATCCGCCATCGCTTCGTCTGTTTTTAACAGCGCCTTCCCATTTTTTTCCACTTTGGATTGTTTCCCAAAGAGTTTTAAAGACTGATTTTGGCATATCTTTATGTCTTACTATATTGTGAGGTTTTCCAATAAGCTCATCAATAGTGTAACCACTAATTTGCGCAAAAGTCTCATTAGCATAGGTAATAAAGCCTTTTAAATCTGTTCTAGAGATAATTAGCTCAGCCTCTGGTACTTCTGTTTCATAAAATGCGTCAAACCCTACTTGCATCCTTCCCTCCTAAATATCTTTTTTCTTAATATCCCCATAATAAGTAATTTTTTCAGCCCTAAGATCATCATCTAAAAGCATTTGTGGAACTGGATCTTTATTTTCTAGATGAGCTCTTTCTTTATCTAGCTCATCTTCGCTATATGACATCATCATGTCTGCACTTATGACACGAGGGGTAGTTTGTATTTTCTTAAGATGTCTAATCTCATCACTAACACTCTCACCCTCAACTGTAACTATAATCTTTCCAATTTTTTTATCATGAAAATGATAATCACAAAAATCACATTTTTTAAATAATTCCACTAATTCTTCTACATGCTCACTTGAAGCTTGTACTACAATACTAGAAATATTCACGGCATCCTCCAATATAATATATACCTATCATCACTTCCACTAAAAAGCTCATTCTCATTTACAAAGACTATTGAGTTTAGTGTGGTTTTTTGTCCTTTTAAGACATATAATTCTCGTCCACTATTTAAATCATAAATGCCTATATCATTCTCTTCATTTATGGCAATTGCCCCGTATCTTTGACTTGGGCTCATCGCACAGGCATAGATTAGGAAGTTTGTATTGTACCTATCAAAACTCCCAGTATTAACATTGTAAACAATGCTTCTTCTATCTTGTCCAGCAGTAATAACTCTATCTTTATGGAAATCAATATTATATATATTATCTACATTTCCACCCTCTAAAGTTTTCAATCTTTCTCCAGTTTTTGGGTCTAAAATATAGACTCTTCCAGACTCATCAGCTGTTGCTAAAAGAGACTTGTCATCACTAAAAGATAGATCAGAAAAGTGCGATTCAGTTAATTGATGTCTATAAATCTCTTTTTTAGTAGCAATTTCATAAAGAATTATCTCATTACTTAAAAGCGCAATTAATATATGATCTTCATCATAAAACTTTGCCTTTTGTATCATTAATTGATCATCTTCGCTAATTAGCAACTTTTGCTCATCACCTTCAACAATCGCAATGCGCCTGTAGCTTGTAGGGCTTTGCATCATCGCTAGGTAAATCTCTTTTGATTTGATTTTATCGACTGAAAAAACTTTTGGCGGAATGGTTTCCCCCATAAAATCTTCAATGGTTTTAAACTCTACTTTTTTAATAAGCTCTAAAGTTTTATCATCATAAACCTCTAAAGTCCCAGCAGCCGTTCCAGCTATGAGTAAACCTTCTTGGCTTACTAAATCAATAACATTCCCACTTGCCTCAATTTCAGCAACAGGAGAAAGCACCTTTCCCCAGATAGAAACCGCAAAAAAAAGCAGCACAAATAACTTCTTCATCTCTCTTCCCCTTCCATCTTTATGGCATTTGTTGGACATAGATTTACACACATTCCACATCCAGAACAATTTTGATTTACAGTAGGACGATACAGCCCAAAAAAGTCTATAGCTTCTGGTTCGCACACATCCTTACATGCAAAACACATTGTACCCTTCCACCCTATGCATAGAGCTGTTTGGATTATAGCAAAAGCATTGATTTTAAACGGTAGATCTGTATCAAATATCTCATTAGGACAAGCCAGTGCGCACTCTTTACAAAAAGTACAGCCAGAGGATTCAAAATCCAAAAACGGAAGTCCATTTTCATCAAATTTGATAATCTCTTCCTCACAAACCTTGCCACAACTCTTCTCTTCACACTCTGGGCAAAATTTATCAAAAAGCGAAAAATCCTTATAAAAAGGAACTCTAATTGGAATCTTCTTTTTTCTAAAAAGGGGGGAGAGAGCCCCCCTTCTTTTCAAATCAACCACTCTTAGATTCCGTCATTTAAAACGTCTAAAAAGTTTGATTTTGCAATGCCATCTTTATCTCTAAACTCAGGAGAGAAAACATTCTCAACTAATTGAGCATTGCTTGATTGAGGCGCATGGCAAGAAGAGCATACATATCTCTCACCACTTAACTCATCCATTTTATGAACAACAGTGATTACATCAGCTGTGTTATCAACTGCTTTTCCATCATAAATGATGTTACTATCAGAGCTTCCAACTTTTGGTCTAAAAGTTGCAAAGTGAGACTCTGGAACTGGAAGAGTATTTAACGCTTCAGCAAGTCCTGGCATGTGACAGTCTAAACATGCATTATAATCTCTTGTAATTGGCAGCATTCCCTCAACATCGTGAGATATCATTGGAGGTGCATTTTCAAAAGATCTTGCAATTGGTGTTGACTCCCCAGCAGCTGGAGCAACAAATTTTCCTAAATCTGCAACAGTTTTTTCTTCTTCATATAGAGATGTTTTCCTAAGCCCTATCTCATCCTCACTGTATGATTGGGCTACAGCACATCCTGTAGATACAAGCACAGCAATCGCCGCACCTATTAAAACAAGATTTCGCTTTATCATAATCAGACTCCTATCCATGTTGATTAATGTAACTGCGCACTCCAAATGAGAGTGCATTATCTTCGCAAACTTCGATGCATCGTCCGCAGTTTATACATTCACCCATAATTATATCGCCACTGCGCTTGCCAATTATCTCAAGCACATGCTTTTCTGGGCAAATATCTTTACAACGCATACACAAAGTGCAACTTGGCTGATCGTGATGAACACGGATTAAACTCCACTTACTAATAGTAGAGTAAAATCCACCCAATGGGCAGACATGTCCACACCATCCATTTTTAACCGCAAATAGGTCAAACAGAAAGATAGCTAAAACCGCAGCTCCACCCATTCCCATTCCAAAAACGATTCCTCGTTGTAAAATTCCAATTGGGCTTACCACTTCAAATGCCGCTATGCCAGCAATCGCACTAACTACAAGAGTTAATCCCATTACCCAAAAGCGAACATTTCTGCTTAGCCAAACTTTTCTCTCAGTTTTATCAAGAGCTAGTTTTCGTCTAAGCCAATTAGCTAAATCTGTTACAATATTGATAGGACACACCCAAGAACAAAAAGCTCTACCTACTAAACCACCGTAAAATAGTGCAATTAAAACTGCGCCTATAATTACATCTATAGAAACTATTGCACCTGTTGCAAGTATTTGCAGCAAGGCAAATGGATCTGATAGAGGGATAGTACTTAAAAATAGTGAGCTACTTAAGTTCCCTTCTAAAATCTTAATTCCATACGCATTCGCAGCTATGTAGAGTGCAAGAATAAGTACTTGCGATACTCTCCTAGCTATTAGGAATCTATATTTATCATATATTTTACTCATCATACAATCCTCCCTCATTGAGGTAGTCTTGTGGATTTAGTTCACTTCGTTTTGTTACTGTAGTCTCAAGTGGCTTATCTACATCAACTCTACCCTCATCATCGATATCCCAGCCTTTAATGTAGTGGCTACCTATATCACCTTGTGCTATTTCATGCGGTCTTACAAAAATAGCAGGTTTTTCGGTAATACAAGCTCTCTCGCAAAGTCCACAGCCTGTGCAAGTTGAGCTATCTACTACTGGAATTAGGTAGGCGTGCTTACCAGTTCTCTCATTTCTTCTATACTCAAGCACGATTGCGCTATCTAGTATAGGACATGCTCTATAGCATGCGTCACACTGGATTCCCCAATAAGCTACACAAGCCTCCATATCAACTACAGCTAACCCCATCCTAGCTTTTTCGATTTCAAGTACTTGTTTTCCATCTTTTTCAATAGAAACAAGCTTTTCATCTAATGCGCCAGTTGGGCAAACAGGAACACAAGGGATATCAACGCACATATAGCACGGTATATCTCTTGGAATAAAATATGGTGTTCCTATTGGATTATTATCTCCTGGTTTTGCTAGCATTAGCGTATCGTACGGACAAGCGATAACGCACTGTCCACATCTAATACACATGCTAACAAACTCTTTTTCTGGTCTCGCTCCAGGGGGGCGAAGTATCAGCGGTGCTGCCTTGGCCTCCTCAATATAACCAGTCCACACCATCCCCCCCAAAGCAGACAACCCAACACTTTGAGCCATAAGGCCCATGAATTTTCTTCGTGATGAAATTGGTTGCTTTGTTTTTTTCACGACTTATCCTTATGCTTTATAGACTTTTACAGCGCATTTTTTAAAGTCAGTTTGGCCAGAAAGTGGGCAAGTTGCATCGAGGCAAACTTTATTGATGAAAACTTTTTCATCAAACCAAGGAACATAGATTAATCCTTTTGAAGGTCTATTTCTTCCTCTAGTTTCAACTCTAGCTTTTACTTTACCTCTTCTACTCTCAACCCAAGCCAAATCCCCTTGTTTTAAGCCATACTTAGCCGCATCTTCTTTGTGCATGTAGCAAAGTGCTTCTGGTACCGCACGATAAAGCTCTGGAACTCTCATAGTCATAGTTCCACTATGCCAGTGCTCTAGAATTCTACCTGTACACATCCATAATGGATAAGCGTTATCAGGCATTTCTGGTGGATCCATATATGGTCTAGCAAAAATCTTCGCTTTATTTGCTAAAGATTTTGGTTCTTTATTTGTAATCTCTTTTAAGTTACCAAAAGGCAATGCTTTTGCTAATTTTCCATAGAATGCAAAATCACCAAAATTCTCTTTTCTAGCATATGGGTCATATTTTGAGTTAAATCTCCACTGAGTCTCTTTACCATCAACTACAGGCCATTTAAGTCCTCTAACTCTATGGTAAGTATCAAAGTCAGCTAAGTCATGTCCATGACCTCTACCAAATGTTGCATACTCTTCAAATAGGTATTTGTGAACTAAGAAACCATAACCTTTCCATGGTTTTCCATCACTACCCATAACATTTCTGCTATCCCCTCTTGATTCGGTATCATCATAGCCTTTTCCTACTGGATCATTAACTGAGAACTTTTGAGCTCTTTCATTTCCAAATAGAATTTCAAACATGGTAGTGTCTTCGTTATAGCCCATAGCTTTTGCTTTTCCTATGACATTCTCAAGCTTTGTGCCATCTCTTAGAGTATATTCACCCCATAAGTCTTTAACAGTAAAACGCTTTGAAAGCTCAATCCACTGCCAAGTATCACTCATCGCTTGTCCAACAGGTAAAACTTGTTGTTTCCAAAGTTGAGTTCTTCTCTCAGCATTTCCATATCCACCCCATTTTTCGTAAATCATAGCAACAGGGAGAATTAGGTCAGCTACTTTTGCTGAGATACCTGGGTAAGCTTCTGAACATACAATGAAGTTATCCATCTCTCTTGCAGCTTTAAGCCAGTGGTTTGCGTTAGCAGAGTTTTGCCATGGATTGTTAACATTAACCCATGCAAACTTCATGAATCCATCTTCTAAATCTCTCATGATTTTCATAAAGGGTTGATTTCCTACTGGGTTTAGAGTACCTGCTGGGATTCTCCAACCTTTTTCAGTAATTTCTCTATGTTTTGGATTTACAGTTAACATATCTGCTGGTAATCTATGAGTAAATGTACCAACTTCTCTAGCTGTACCACAAGCACTTGGTTGTCCAGTTAGAGAAAAAGCTCCTGAACCTGGTTTTGCTTGTTTGCCTAGTAAGAAGTGAACATTATATGATAGAGTGTTTACCCAAGTACCTCTAGTGTGCTGGTTCATACCCATTGTCCAGAAAG
>LSQX01047509.1_pt1 | contig 15914 bp, 5 predicted proteins | sample 654561 | NCBI WGS metagenome assembly LSQX01 (sample SAMN04489861, study PRJNA283612) | anaerobic digester metagenome | isolation source: 4 biogas reactors fed with cattle manure at either 37C or 55C with and... | place: Denmark: Kongens Lyngby | collected 2014 | reverse complement strand
ATGCGTTTGTCGTGCCACCGCCTCGCGAAAGCATATACAAACGGGGCAAACCGGTATATAATAATAAGGTTACATGTGCAAAAACGTATAGCCCGGCCCTGTCTGATCTGGCTTTCGATGTGGATGGCTGCCTGACCGCATGCAGTTAGCTTTTCAGGCTTGTTTGACCTGTTCAAACAGCACAACTGTGGTTCATGACCGGACGAGAGATCAATGGATAAATATCTACAAATTCTAATGGGGGCGGCCGTGCTCATTGGCCTGGTGGTCATATTGCTGCTGCTGATTCTTAACAATTCGAGAAATTCACGCAAACTCAATTTGCGGGATGCTTCTCTGACCAGTGAAGAGCTTGAGGAGCACGCCCGGGAAAACGCCCGGGAGCACGCGGTTTCCCGCAAAAGAAATGTTTTGAACTGGCCTGTTCCAAGGATGAACAACAACTATGAATTCATTCTCTCGCTATATAAAAGGCTGAACGAAGATGTTCAAAGGAAGAAAGCTGTTCCGCCAGCTGCGGAGTGGCTGCTGGACAATTTCTACATCCTTGAGGAGCAGGTCAAAGGACTTCGGCGGGATCTAAACAAGAGAAGCTATTTGCGGCTGCCGGTCCTGCGGACAGGATCGCTCAAAGGATATGCCCGCATCTTCGCAATCGCTGTGGAGCTGGTTGCGCACACCGACGGCCGGATGGATGAAAAAATCTTGTCAGACTACCTGAAAGCCTATCAATCGCACAATGTTCTCTTTGACCGGGAAATCTGGGCCATACCGATGATGATCCGGCTGGCCCTTCTGGAGCGGATCCGGCTTATTGGCCAGAACATGAAGAACACCCAGTCGTTCTGGCATGATGCGGATGTTGTCTACCAGGATTGGCTGGTTCATCAGGATGATAACCCGGATCAGGCGGTTTATAAATTCAAAGTCAACCTCGCGTCACGGGATGAAATCAATCCGGCTTTTATCGAGCACTTGATTTTTCGTTTGCGCAGATCAGGACGAAGCTATGTTGATGTGCTCAAGGCCATGGATGAGAATCTGGCAAAATGGGGCGATTCAACCGAGAACATCGCTCAGCATGAGCGTAACACACAATCGATCGATACACAGTCGATCGGCAATTGCATAACCAGCCTTCAATATTTTGCGTCTCTCGACTGGTCAGTCCTTTTCGAGTCCGTCAGTTTCGTAGACCAGATCCTCAGGCAGGACCCGGATGGGACATATGCGTTGATGGATATCAGGACTCGGAACTACTATCGGCAGAAAACTGAAGAACTGGCTGCGGAATTGGGCGTGTCGGAGCTCCAGATTGCCAGAGACGCCATCAAGCTGGCGGCCCAGGCTCGCCTGGATGATGACCCGGACACGCGCAGCGGACATGTCGGCTATTACCTGATTGGCAAGGGAAGGCAAGGCCTGCTGCAAAAGCAGGCTCGGTCAGGAGCGAAAAAACCTAAAGATGTACGCTTGAGCCAACGGGTTCCAGGCATTCTCTATCTGGGTTCAGTTTTCCTGATTACAGGCTGTCTGTTGGCTTTGGGTGCGGTTTATTCATGGCTGAACGCACCGCAAAATGCGGTTTTATGGGCGCTGCTGGCCATCGTCGCCTTGCTTATCCCGGCGTCGGAAATTGCCATCAAGACGGTCAATTGGGCTGTCAGCAAAGCGCAGCCATCGGCTGTCTTTCCCAGAATGGAACTGAAAGACGGCATTCCGGAGGATCTGGGCACCATCGTCGTCATACCAACCCTGTTGCCGGATGTCAGCAGGGTGACCGAACTGCTTGCCAATCTGGAAAGCCATTACCTGTCGAACCGGGATGACCATTTGTATTTTGCCCTGATCGGCGCCTACAAGGACTCGCATCAGGCCACCCGCCAAAATGACAGCAACATTATTGATGCGGCCATGAACGGGATATGCGCCTTGAATCAGAAATATGCGGCAGCTGGGCCGGATAAGTTTTACTTTTTCCATCGGGAAAGCCAGTTCAATGAGCGTAACAACAAATGGATCGGCTGGGAACGGAAGCGCGGCGCCCTGATGGAGTTCAACGATCTTGTTCTTGGCTCGGACAATACCAGTTTTTCATACCGGTCGTGTGAAAATCCCCCATTTGCGAAGATCAAATACATCATCACGCTGGACAGTGACACCATCTTGCCCATCGGCATGGCCCGCAGCATGGTCGGAACGATGGCCCACCCGCTGAATCAGCCGGTCATCGATCCCGTGCGCGGCATTGTTGTCGCGGGCTATGGCCTGATGCAGCCCAGAATCGACGTCGCGATTGAAGATTCCAATCAATCGCAGTTTGCACGCATCTTTACGGGGCAGGAAGGTGTTGACCCCTATGTCCACGCCATATCTGACGTTTACCAGGATTTGTTTGGCGAGGGCATCTTCATCGGCAAGGGTATTTATGACCTTCATGCCTTCCAGAACGTCTTACAACATGCCATTCCGGATGATGCCATCCTCAGCCATGATCTCCTTGAAGGATCGTATGTGCGCACAGGGTTGGTGACCGATCTCAAACTGGTGGATTCCTATCCGTCCAAGTACAATTCGCACGCAGCCCGCGTGCATCGCTGGGTCAGGGGAGACTGGCAACTATTGCCGCTGCTTTTCGGGAAAATCGCCAGCCGAAGCCAGGGCGTCATCAAAAACCCGCTCTCGTCTTTATCACGGTGGAAGATATGCGACAACATGCGCAGAAGCCTGCTGGAACCAGCCTTGCTGCTGCTGGCTGTTTTGAGCTTCACAGTTCTGCCGGGCAATCTGTTGATCTGGCTTGGCTTTTTGCTGACAGCGATTGGGATGCCGCTTCTGACAACGCTCCTGAACACCGTCGTATCCGGACAAATCTGGAAAGACAGCACCAAACGGCATATGCCGGTGATCAACGGCCTGAAGGCGTCACTGATCCAGACCTTGCTGCTGCTGACCTTTTTACCCTTTCAAGCGTGGTCCATGATCCAGGCCATTGTTGTGACACTCATCCGTGTTCTGCTGACCAAAAAGAACCTGCTCGAATGGGTCACGTCAGCGGATGCAGATAAAAGTCAAAAAAACACCTGCCGCAGTTATCTGGTCCTGATGAGCGCCTCCTTCTGGGCCGCTGCGGTCTTGCTGGCTTTGGTGATGATCCTGAATCCCGCAGCCGTGCTCTTCGTTTTGCCCTTGATCGGGTTATGGGCAGTTGCACCGTTCATCGCGTTTTGGATCAGCAGGGATATCAAGAAAAGCAAGCCGATTGTAACCGAAGCTGATTATCACGAGTTGGGCCGGATTGCCCGTAAAACCTGGCGGTATTTTGAAGAATTCGCCAATGCGAAGAACAACAACCTGGCGCCGGACAATTACCAGGCCGATCCGCCGCGCGGCATTGCCGGCCGCACTTCGCCGACCAACATCGGGTTGGGTCTGATGGCCTCGTTGTCGGCACGAGATCTGGGCTATATCAGCACATCTGTGCTGGCCGAGAAGATTGACGAAACAGTTTCGACACTTGAAATCCTGCAAAAATGGAACGGGCACCTGTACAACTGGTACGATACGCGGTCTTTGCAGCCCTTGCATCCGGGTTATGTTTCAACCGTTGACAGCGGCAATCTGCTGGGCTACCTGATCACACTGGCTCAGGGATTACATGGCTATCTGCACAGCCCGCTTGTGGACAGCCGATTTGCCCAGGGGATCCGTGATACGCTGCTTTGCTCGGACGAAAACGGCCGGGTTGTCCTCGAGGAACTGGATTTGACCGTCGCATTTACTGACATCGACCGGGTCGATTTGTCCGGCTGGCGGAAAACGCTGACGGATCTGGCAGCACATCCGCGGCTCGCCAAGATTCAGAGCAAAGTCTGGAAAGCGAAAATCGAACAACAGGTCGACATCTTCGCAAAAGAAATGACCGAATTGCTGCCCGGTGCCGGCCTGCTGGCCATGCAGACATTGGTTCCGCTTGAACAGGCAAACGATCCGGATGTTGCCGCCAGGATGGCAATCTTGCGGAGTTTGCTGGCAACCAACGCCCAAGTGAATGAACTCCCCGGGCTCTATCTGGCTGCATCCAGTCAGGCTGCCCAGCTTCTGCATGACATCGAAAATAGCATAGATGGGGGAGCGCCGGCTTTGCTCGATTGGCTTTCCCGATTGTCGGATGCTCTGGCGACGGCGCTGACTGCTGCAAAAAGACTGAAAGAGAACATCGAAGCGTTGATCACGCGGGTTCAGCGTCTGGCAAAGGACATGCGGTTTTTGCCGCTCTATGACAGAAAAAAGCAGCTCTTCCACATCGGGTTCAACCTGGAAGACGGCAAGCTGAGCAATTCCTATTACGACTTGCTGGCTTCTGAAGCCAGACAGACCAGCTATATCTGTATCGCCAGAGGCGAAATACCTTTGTCCCACTGGTTCAAGATGGGGCGTGCCCTGACGGTTGTTGACCGTTATAAGGGGTTGATTTCCTGGACGGGAACCATGTTCGAGTATTTGATGCCGCTGCTGATCATGAAAACGTATAAAAACACCATGCTGGACGAAACCTTCTCTTTTGTCATCAAGAGCCAGAAAAAATACGGCCGCCAGAAAAATCTGCCCTGGGGCACATCAGAATCCGGGTACAGCTTGCTGGATGTCAACCTCGACTACCAGTACAAGGCCATCGGCGTACCTTGGCTGGGGCTGAAGCGCGGGTTGATGGAAGATTCAGTGGTTGCCCCCTACGCCACGTTCCTGACTCTGCCCCTCGAACCTGAAGCCGCCATACAAAACCTGAAACGCCTGCGGGAGCAAGGCCTCGATGGCCCCTATGGCTTCTACGAAGCCGTTGACTATACGCCGGAGCGGCTGCCTGTCGCCTCCAGGCAAGTCGTTGTCAAAAGCTATATGGCCCATCACCAGGGCATGAGTTTGGTGTCAATCAACAACTTCCTCCATGATAACATCATGCAGCAGCGCTTCCATGCTGATCCTGCCATGCATGCGGCGCGTCTTCTGCTGCAGGAAAAAGTGCCTGCCCGCCTGGTCTTTACCAAAGATACCAAGGAAAAAGTGGTCCCTTATACCGTTGCAAACACGAAAGACAGAAGCGTTGTACGCCGGTTCAGCGGGCTTGATCCGCTTTTGCCCAGGGCGCATATTTTATCAAATGGCACATACTCCGTGCTGATCACCGACCGGGGCACCGGGTACAGCAAAGTCAATCACGTTGCCGTGACCCGCTGGCGTACGGACAGCACACTGGAAAAAAGCGGGATGTTTATCTATCTGAAAAATGTTGCGAGCAACGCCGTCTGGTCGACGGCCTTTTCCCCGGTGCATGTTCAGCCCGATCACTATGACGTGACGTTTGAAACGGACAAAGCCACCATCGTCCGTCTGGATGGCTTCATCGAAACAAAAACGGAGATTGTCGTGGCATCGGATGACAATACGGAGATCAGGCGGATTTCGCTGAAAAACAAGGGTGATCAGCCCTGCATACTGGAGCTGACCAGCTATTTCGAATTGGTGCTGACAACCCAGGCTGCAGATCTGGCGCATCCGGCATTCAGCAATCTTTTTGTCGAAACCAGCTTTGACGCCGAGCGCAAAAGCCTGTTCGCAACCAGGCGGTCCCGATCGGATACGGACAGAAATGTCTGGATCGCCCATACGGCAATCATTGAAGGGGAGACCCTGGGTGAGATGCAATATGAAACAGACCGTCTGCAGATGATCGGGCGAGGCTGTCACGTCGGCAATCCAGCGGCCATGCAAGTGGGTAAATCGTTATCCAACACGGTGGGAACGGTGCTGGATCCCGTGATGAGCCTTAGGGTCCGCGTGAAGCTGGCACCGGATATGGGCGCTCGCATTTCCTTTGTGACGGCCGTTGGCGCAAGCCATGAACTGCTGCTCGCCCAGATTGACAAATATATGGAACCCGAAGCGGTTGAAAGCGCTTTCCGACTGGCTTTGACGCGAAGCAAACTGGAAACAGCCTATCTGAACCTGGACGCCGCGGAACTGGAACTTTTTCAGAACATGATCGGGCATATCATCTACTTCAGCCCCACCAGGAGATCCTTTGCAGATCAGATTTCAAAGAACAGGCTCAATCAGCCGTCATTTTGGAAATATGGCATTTCCGGGGATGTGCCGATTGTCCTGCTGGTCCTTGACAAGTCAGATAAAGTCGCGATCTTGAGCGAAGCCCTGAAAGCCCATGAATATTGGCGCCGTATGGATCTGAACGTGGATCTGGTTATTTTGAGCGTAGAGGAATATAACTATTCCCTGCCGCTGTTCACGTTGCTTTCAGATATTGTCTCATTCAGCCAGAATGGCGCCAGCCTCAACAAGCCCAAAGACATCTTTATCCTTGACCAAAGCAAGATGACGGCGGCCGATGTCAGCCTGTTCTATGCGGCTGCCAGAATTATTCTGCTGGGCGACGGCCGCCGCATGGCCGAACAACTCGCGTTTTCCCAACAGGACTTGCCTGAGCAGCGCGTAAAGCAGACCGGCAACACATCTCCAGCCCCGCGCGTTCCTGCGGTCTATGAGCCGAACCTGAGCTGCTTTAACGGCCTTGGCGGGTTCAGTCCGGATGGTCATGAATACATCATTCGGTTAGCAAAAAACCAGATGACGCCGATGCCATGGGTCAATGTCATTGCCAACCAGGATTTTGGGTTTATGGTCTCTGAAGCTGGATCAGGCTATACCTGGTTTGGCAACAGCCGCGAAAACAAGCTGACGCCCTGGAATAATGACGCGGTTTCGGACAGTCCCGGCGAAGTGCTCTACATCGCCGACAGCGATTCCGGGCAGTTGTGGACACCAACCGCACTGCCGATCAGAGAAGAAGAACCTTATATAATCAGGCATGGTTTCGGGTATTCGGTTTTTGAGCATGAAAGCCACGGCATCGCGCAATCCTGGTCCCAGCATGTCGCTGTTACCGCAGCTGTCAAGGTCAGCCTGCTTACGTTGCGGAACACCACAGCGCAGACCAGGAACCTGATCCTGACCTACTACGTGCGGCCGGTCCTCGGCGTCAGCGAGCAGATGACCGCCTATCATATCCGAAGCCAGCTCAGCGCGGCAGGCACGCTTTTAATCCAGAACGCGTACAACGATGATTTTGCCAGCCACGTCGCCTTTATAGCCGCATCACCGGGCGAACGAAGCTGGACATGTGACCGGCAGGAGTTTTTCGGCTCAGGCGGCATGCCAAGACCGGACAGCCTTGATCGCACCTCGCTTTCAGGGACGACGGGGTCCGGTTTTGATCCTTGCGCGGCCATCCAGGTAAAGGTCACGCTCAAGCCCGCTGAAGCCTGTGATGTCGTCTTTCTGCTGGGCATGGCTGAAACATGTGCGTCAGCGGAGGACATGGTGCAGCAGTACGCGGCTGTTGAACCGGCGAAGGCGTCTTTGCTGGCCGCACAGGCATTCTGGCAGAAAAAGATCAACGTCGTTCAGGTCAATACACCAAGCAAATCGATGAATTTGCTGATGAATGGCTGGCTGCAATACCAGGTGCTATCCTGCAGATTGTGGGCCCGGTCCGGGTTCTATCAATCTGGAGGCGCCTATGGATTCAGGGACCAATTGCAGGACAGCCTGCCCGCCGCGCTGCTGTGGCCGGAAATCGCCCGAAGCCAGATTATTCTCCATGCCAGCCGCCAGTTCACCGAGGGCGATGTCCAGCATTGGTGGCATGCGCCGAGTGGCAAGGGCATCCGTTCGCGCTACAGCGACGACCGGCTCTGGCTGCCCTATGTCGTCGCGGAATATGTCAGGATCAGCGGCGACAGCCAGATTCTTGCCGAACGGATTCCGTTTCTTGCCGATAAGCCCTTGCAGAACGCTGAAGATGAACGCTATGGCACCCCCGCAGTTACCCAAGAACAAGCCTCGTTGTACGCTCACTGCATCAGGGCTGTGGACATTTCGCTCAGCTTCGGCGCACATGGCCTGCCGTTAATGGGTTCGGGCGACTGGAATGACGGCATGAACACGGTCGGCAACGAGGGACGCGGCGAAAGCGTCTGGCTGGCCTGGTTTTTAGCCGCTGTGCTCGAGAGAATGGTCCCAATTTGCCGGGCAATGGATGATGCAAAAAACGCAGAACAATACACGCGGATCCGCCAGCAGATCTTTGCTGCGATCGCCGACAGCGCCTGGGATGGCGCCTGGTACCGGCGTGCTTATTTCGACAATGGACAGCCTCTGGGATCGATTCAGAACCATGACTGCATGATTGATTCGATTGCCCAAAGCTGGTCGGTTTTGTCGGGTCACCCAGACTTGGATCGATCGCGGACCGCGATGAAGTCGCTGGAAGAGCACCTGATTCAGCGGCAGGATGAGTTGATCAAGCTGCTGACCCCGCCCTTTGACCACGGTGATTCTGAGCCAGGCTACATCAAGGGCTATGGCCCCGGGATCCGTGAGAACGGCGGCCAGTACACCCATGCTGCGGTTTGGGCCATCATGGCCGTTGCCGGTCTCGGCGATGGAGAACAGGCCGCTGAACTGTTCGATCTGATCAATCCGATCAATCACACGCGCAATGACCGGGAAAACAGCCGTTATAAGCTGGAACCCTATGTCATGGCCGCCGATGTATATGCCACGCATCCGCATACGGGCCGCGGCGGCTGGTCCTGGTACACCGGCTCCGCCGGCTGGATGTACCAGGCCGGGCTGAACAGTATCCTGGGCTTTGGCAAAACCGGCGACACGCTGGTCATCAACCCCTGTATTCCGGGGCGGTGGAAAGCGTACAGCATCACGTACCGGCACCGTTCGAGCAGCTACCATATCCGGATTATCAATCCGGATGGCGTGATGACCGGCGTCCGATCCATCACAATCGACGGCATCCACGTGGCTGATCGCCAGATCAACCTGCAAGATGACAACCAGACGCATGAGTTGCTCGTCACGATGGGAGAAGCACCGGACTAGGCCATGACTAATGCACATCGCTCAGTCGGTCATGGCTGGCCCAATAGGCCCAACGCAGAAAACACCCTTATTCGCGCGGCTTGAAGATGCGGCATCACATGAAACGGCATTTTCGGCTCGCGTTATGCGCGGTGCACCGCAAGCGCGGTCACCTGTACGTGATGCCGTTTCGATGATCGCAGGCAAGACAGATGCCATTATTCGGCCTTCTTTGCGGTATAATGACGGCAAGGATACATTTTGCCGGCCGCACGCCTTCGGGCTGCCGCCAATCGGAACAGGTCCGACCTGAAGCGGCATTGCCCAAGCTGAGACGGGTCTGTCGCTGCTGTTGCTTCTTTCCGATCGTTTATCCCGATCGCAGACGACCGTTGCCAGGTATCTGGCATCATCATGCGTATAGGAGCGGATTATCATGGGTCAAACAGCTTATGCCAACTACAAAAGCTTTCAGGTCATCTACGACACCGGCACACACCGGTTCGATGTGCGCTGCGGCGCGATGGGAACCATCCTCGAATCGTTTGGGTTGGATCAGATCACGCTGCGCGGAACGGAAGAGTATGATCTGGATGCCTTCAGCGAGGCAACCTGGACCTGCGGCGAAGACAGCGGAGACGGCCATGGCGTCTGGCTGCGCATCCGGTACAGCGGCTGTTCCTTTCAGAATGAGATGATTCTGACCTTTCGGCTGACCTGCGATACGCTTTCGATTACGTATGCATGCCCGGACGATTTGGATCTTCACCTGAGCGGCAGGATCCGTTGGGGCGTTCACCCCGGCACCGATACCTTCCCGGTTAATCTCAACCGAAGCGGGTTCGATTTGCGCGCGGCGCTGGGGCCTGCCTCAGGTTATTCGGATCACGCGCTCTTCGACCGGCAAACCGATTCAGCGCTGGAGCTTCTCGGCTGTCGCTCAGTCCGGCTTGGCTATGACTGGGACCTGCAGGATTACCGGGTTTGCCTGCAACCCTCGGCGCAGGATCAAGCCCAGGCGTTTTGGATCCGCATTCACCAACACGTTTACCAGGAGCGGTTTGGCATCGCGTACAAGCCATACAACCGGCAGAATACGTTCGGTACGCCGCCCGCTGGCTGGATGACATGGTATGCCGTCCAATTTAATGCGTGTGAAGACACCGTGCTTGAGAACGCGCGCTGGATGGCGGCAAATTTGAAAAAATACGGTGCGAATTGCATCTGGGTGGATTGGGAATGGTACCACAAGGATTTCACGGGGACCCACCGGGAAGGCGTGGATGTTTTCCATCCCGACCCGGAACGTTATCCGCGGGGGCTGGCTCATGTCGCCGCTGAGATCCGCAAGCTGGGCCTCATCCCTGCGCTTTGGATCGGTGCCAGCAACGATGTCAACCAGACGGAATTCATCCGGGATAACCCCGGAGTGGTGTTGTGCGTGAAGCCCAGCTGGTGCGGCCGATATTTTCTGGATCCCAGCCATCCCAAGGTCGTGCATGAATATATTCCCCAAGCCTTTCGCCAGCTCCTTGATTGGGGCTACAAGGCGCTCAAATGGGACTGTTTCCCGATCACATTGCAAATCTGCGACGAAAACCACGCTCTTTTCTACGATCCGGGCGTTTCCACGGAAGACGCTCTGCGCCGCCTGGTGCAAAAGGCCCGGGAGACCGTGGGGGATGCGTTCTACATGCTGTCCTGCTCTGGCGGGGGATTCCGGCAGATCACCATGGCGATAGACCTTTTCGACGCGATGCGGATCGGCGGGGACATCTTCGCGTGGGACGAATTTGTCAGCCAGTGCATCGACAGGGTCATGAAATACTATGCGTTCCATAACATCGTCTGTCTGAACGACCCGGACAACCTGGTGATCCGGCCGCAATACAACACGGATGACGAGGCTGTCTCCCGCGCATCGCTGGTCGGGCTGCTGGGCTTGCCGGTTACGTACGGTGATGATCTGCCCGCTTTGCCTGAGGAACGGGTGGAGCTGTTGCGGCGCGTAACGCCGCCCCTGGACATCCACCCGCTCGATATTCGCGAAAACGCCTGTGACGGCCGCGTTGTGAAAATAGGGCTTTCTATCTGCATGCCGTACGAACAGTGGCATGTGCTGGGCATCTTGAACATCCAGGACCACCCAACCGAGGTGCTAATCAACCTTCAGGCCGATGCGAACCTGGATCCCGCAGATCCAGCCGAATACCTGGTTTTCGATTTCTGGAACAAGCACTATTTGGGTTCATTCAAGGAGAACGTTCCGATCCGGCTTCGCGCGCATGCGACCCGGGTGCTTTCTGTTCGCCGCAGACTCGACCGGCCTCAGCTTGTCTCCACGTCCCGTCACATCAGCCAGGGCGCTGCGGAAATTCAAGCGATGATCTGGGATAACGATCGTCATGTCTTGTCGGGAATCTCCTCGGCGGTTGAAAATGAACCGTATGAGCTGTTCATCCACATCCCCCGTGACTATTCGGTCGACCCGGCGCAAAGCAGCTATGAAACACTCGAGAACGGCCATGATGGGGTCTGCCGCATCGTGTTTCCGGTGTATGGCAATCAGGCTGTCGCGTGGAAAATAGCCTTCTCGAAAACAGATATCGTCTAGGCTTACGGTATCGATCACAGCTAGAAAAGGCGCGTATGCATCGCGTCGCTCGGGCGTCATCAACCGCTTTTCGAAAACACGCGGTCATTGCCAGGGCAAGTCCATGGTGCGAGAAAAAAAGCCGTAAGTCCTTCTTGTGAAACAAAAAGTCATCATATGAATACAAAAAATTCACATAATAATACCTAAAATATATGATATAATAATGGTAATCTATTGTTGCTGATCTTTTTGATCATGATCATATATTCAATCACCTGTTGCCATCATGACCATGAAGAGCGTCTCATGGGTGAATAAGCGAACGGGAATGCCGTTCGCGGCAGCAGTCTTCTCATGATTGAGGGAGGGAACATGAATATTTTGCTCGTATACCCCGAATTTCCGGATACCTTTTGGAGTTTCAAGCATGCACTTAAGTTTATCCATAAAAAAGCAAGCACGCCGCCCTTGGGCCTGTTGACCATTGCCGCCATGCTGCCTGCCGATTGGAACCTTCAGTTGGTTGACCTCAATGTAGATTCGTTGAACCAGAAAGATCTGCAAAAGGCTGACTATGTCTTCATCAGTGCCATGACCATTCAACAGGACGCAGCACAATCTCTGATTAAGCGCTGTAAAGAGGCAGGGATCAAGATCGTGGCCGGCGGGCCTCTCTTTACCATGGAGCAAGAGCTGTTTCCCGAGGTCGATTATTTTGTGCTGAACGAAGCCGAACTGACGTTGCCGCCTTTCTTGAAGGACTTGGCTGCGGGGTGCGCGCAACGTATTTACAGGACAACCGAGTTCCCGGATATCCACCAAACCCCTGTGCCGATTTGGCAGCTGGCAAATCTCAAGCAATACAGCTCGGTCAGCATCCAGTTCTCCCGCGGCTGTCCCTATAACTGCGACTTTTGCAATGTGACCTCACTGTTGGGGCATCAGCCGCGTACCAAGATGACCCAACAGATTATGGCCGAATTGGACAGCCTTTACGCCCTGGGTTGGCGAAACGGGGTCTTTTTCGTGGATGATAATTTTATCTGCAACAAGAAACAGCTCAAGACAGAACTGCTGCCGGCTTTGATCGAGTGGCGAAAAGGCAAGATCGGCATGCGGTTTAACACGGAGGTTTCCATCAATCTGGCCGACGATCCGGAACTGGTCAGTCTGATGACAAAAGCAGGCTTCGATACTGTTTTTGTCGGCATTGAAACCCCCGATGACGATAGTCTGGCCGAGTGCAACAAGTTTCAGAACAGGGGCCGGGATCTTGAGCAAAGTGTTAAATTGCTGCAAAAATCCGGCCTCCAGGTCCAGGGGGGATTTATCGTCGGCTTTGATCATGACACGGCCACGATCTTTCAGAAGCAGGTGGACTTCATTCAGCGCAGCGGGATCGTAACGGCCATGGTCGGGTTGCTGCAAGCGCCTCCAGGCACACACCTGTACGATCGCCTCAAGCAAGAAAAACGGCTGCTCAGCAGGTTTTCAGGCGATAATGTGGATGGCTCGACCAACATCATGCCCAAGATGGGTTACGATAAGCTGCGGCAAGGTTATCGCGAGATCCTGGACCAGATTTATTCGCCAAAATTCTACTACGAACGGGTCAGGAATTTCCTGCAGCAATACCAGCCATTGCGTATAAGGCACCATGTAGAACTGCAAACGATTCTGGCGCTGGGGCGTTCAATCTATCATTTGGGAATCCGCGGTATCGAGCGCGTACACTACTGGAAGCTTTTCTTCTGGTCCCTGTTCCGGCACCCCCGCTTGTTCCCGCTGGCGATTACGCTTTCCATCTACGGGTATCATTTCCGCCACGTGGCAAACGCACATGTCACCATGACATAGTTCTGAGACACATCAGGTATCAAGGGATTGAAACAACGATCGTGGAAGAACTGCCTGCTGGTAAAGACGTGACAAAGCAGGAGCCGGCGTTTACGCCAGGCAGGTATTTCCATGCCTGTGTTTCGCGTACCCATGCAGGAAAGGTTTTCTGCTTCCAGTCACTCTGGCTGCGGCATCAGACGGATGCCATGGCGGGTTGCCTTTAGGTGCATGGACGTTTATGCGATGGATGTCTATAATCTAGATACTGTTCCAGGATGAAAACGGCATACGCTGGTGCGGTGCCGGATCCGCCTGATTGGAGGAAGCGATATGAACACCTTCACCGCATACGCTGATGCGTTTGTCTTTTCCGGCGCCCCGGAGGTAATCCTCCCGGACATTCACCGGAGGGATGGCGAGGTGATCCTGACCTTTCCGGCCCGGCTCTTTTCCGGCCGAAAGATCCAGCGGCTGCGTGTCGTGGCGTCCTGGACCACCGTGCAGGCTCCGGCAGAGGGGTATCTCTTCTATCCCGCGGCCTTTGACCAGGGGTCGGCTTTATCGCATTTCACACTCCGGCCTGACGCTGAGCAAGATTCCCGCCGTGATTCGCTTTCCTTCGCGGGGGTCGGTGGCTGCGCAGATGCCGTCATGGTGCAGATCCTGAGCGGGAACGCGGACAGCCACTTTCATACGGAGGTGCAAGGCGGCATCTACCGGCTGTGCCCGGTGTTCGATCTGGATGGTGTCGAACCGTCAGAGGATCTGGTCATTGCCTACCGTCCCATGCCCCAAGCGACCTACGCCGACATGGCTCGGGCCTACCGGCATTATCAGATGGAGGTCCGGGGTTGCAGAACACTTCGGGAACGGGCCGCCGAGCGTGAATCGCTGAAGTACGCCATCGAAGCACCGGAACTCAGGATCCGTATGGGCTGGAAACCTGTTCCAACGCCGGAGTTTCATCAAACACCGGAAAACGAACCGCCGGTCAAGGTTGTGTGCGATATTGCAAAGCTCTGCGCCCTCATGCGGGAGATGAAGCGGCAGGGCATCAGGCAGTGTGAAATCTGCCTTGTCGGTTGGGGAAAGGGCGGACACGACGGCAGGTTCCCCCAGCAAGTTCCTTCTGAACCAGCCTACGGCACGGTAGAGGCGATGAAGGATGCCATCCGGGAGGCACAGGCGCTGGGCTATCAGATCGTCTGCCACACCGGAAGCATGGAGGCCTACGAGATCGCTGACAATTTCGATCTTGAAGCCATGGCGCAGCGCCGGACCGGGGACGGGCGCTGCATACCCATGCTCAACGACGGCTATGCCCGGGCTGGCGGCCTTTCCGGCGGTGTCCCGTATGTCATCTGCCCCAAAGTGGCATATGAGAAATATGCGGTGGACGATCTGCCGAAAGTCCGGGATTACGGTTTTTCAGGCCTTCACTTTGTGGATGAACTGACAGCGGTGGCCACATGGACGTGCTGCCATCCGCAGCACCCTTGCACGAGAAAAGAAGGGGAGGAAGCCTACCGGAAGATCGCGCAACGCGCCACAAAGCTTTTTGGCGGGTTCCAGTCCGAGGGCTGGCTGGACTTCATGAACGCGGATGTGGACTATGTCATGTATACATCATTCCGGAATCACCTGGATCCATCGGTCAATCCGCTTTTCGATGAGATGATCCCGCTCTGGCAGCTGGTGTGGCACGGGCTTGTGCTGTCAAATCCCAACGCCCATACGGTTAATTATCCGCTCAAGGGCGCAAAGGAACATCTGCGCTTCATCGAATACGGCGGGCGGCCGCTTATGTATCTTTACAGCAAATTCGGCGAGCGGAAAAACTGGATGGGCGATCTCGACCTGCGTTGCGAAACGGAAACGGACATACCCGTGTGTGTCACTGCCATCCGCAAGGCGTGGGACGACTATGTGCCTTTGCATCATCTCCAGTATGAATTCATGGAGAACCATGAAAAATGCGCTGACGGCGTGTACCGCACCACCTATTCCGACGGCACGCAGATCACGGTGGATTACCAGAACCGCCGGTACACCGTGGAACACGGCGGGAACGTACATACGCAGTCCGTTTAGCGCGCTGCGCACATCCGTGTCCCGATTCGCAAATACCAAGCGGTGTTTCGGCTGTGGCATCGTGTAACAACGGCACTTGATGGCTGATGCTGCACGATGCCTGTGTTATGGTAACTTGCGTTTTCACTTGCCAATGACTTGACTGCTATAGTGAAATTGATTCCTGTTTTACAGACCAGCCCGCCGTTCGGTCGAATGGATCGTGCTGCCGGATGCAGGAGATGTTATGACGATCAAATTAGAACCCTATCTCGATTTCAACGGCAATGCCGAAGAAGCGTTTGCGTTTTATCAAATCGTTTTCGGCGGGGAGGTCACATCGCTGATCCGCTTTCGGGATATGCCGATGTCAGGGGTGACCATACCGGAAGCGGATGCCGGAAAATCATGCACATCAGCCTGCCGATTGGCAAAAACAAGCTGATGGCATCCGACA